>JACLAC010025641.1_pt1 | contig 10474 bp, 5 predicted proteins | sample 8027881 | NCBI WGS metagenome assembly JACLAC01 (sample SAMN15725517, study PRJNA655200) | protist metagenome | isolation source: fluorescence activated cell sorting (FACS) single amplified genomes of... | place: Spain: Blaines Bay Microbial Observatory, Mediterranean Sea | collected 2016-01-19 | reverse complement strand
GGGGGGGAGAGAGGGGAGAGAGCGTCGTGTTTTTCCAGGTGGCCCATGTTGATCGCAAACTATTTGTAATTTACAGGCGGCGGAGAGGAGAGAGATGGATGGCCATCGTCGATAATAAAATATTGGAGTCCATTTTCAGCTCCCAGAGAGGCAGAGGAGAGAGGAGATTTTCGCGAAAGGAAAGCCTAGAAAGCCCGGAAAGCTGGAAAAAAGCCCGGAAAGCTGGAAAAGCCTGGAAATGCCGAAAAGCTGGAAATTGACATCCCTGCTACCTGACTCCCTGCTATACAACGCTACGAGGCTTCAGCATAGAGCCTAATACTGTACTGTACTGTAGTCTAAGTGTAAAATCGTTATTTTTATTAAATAAAGAAGCACATCTTCACATCATTTTCAAACTGAAAAATATAGAAAGAAATAGAAAAAAAAGGTGATATGTATAGATGAACAAAACTGATTGATTTCATTTAATTTGATTTTTGCACATTGTTATATATTTGTAAATTACAAGTAAAGAACACTTATATATATATTTGCACGTGGCCGTCTCTCTCTCTCTCTCTCTCTGTGTGTGTGTGTGTGTGTGCGTGTGCGTGCCTTGACATTTATATCTAACATATATATATATATACCTTTGTAACATTATGAATAATGGTAATAATCCAGTAGCGCCGTCTACAACAAATTTAGTAGAACCACCGTCAACCATAAAAACAAGTAATAATATGGAACAGAACCGTGATGATAGTAACGAGGATGCGTTATCCACATTGGTAGATATTATGAAAGATTTGGATACCCACTACAAAGCTGATGATGATATTGAAGTGTTAAAAGAAATTGGAAATGTCAGTGGAAAAATAGAAGCAGTTATTAAGGAAAAGGAAATAGGACCACGGGAAATGATAAAACAATTAACGGACGAAGTACATAATGCAACCAACCGGGCTTTGCGACCCGAACCATCTCAACGCTTTCTCGAAAGACGTGCGTCACTGGAAAAAGATATCGAAGATGTAGCATTGCGTATACAAAAACATGCACAAGAGGAACGAGCGACTTTAACGTCTATCGAAGCACTTGAAGCGAAATTAACAGAAGTGAAGCGTCGTCAAGCAAAACTTCAAAATCAAGGTGCTGTAGATGCACCACGTGTGAAATATGCACTTAGTTTATATGGAAATATCTCCAATATCGTCTGGGATTATACTTCTGATAACGTGAAAGGTATTATAACATCACCATATGGCGGCCCTGTAACAAATTTTAATATTGATCCAAGTTCTTGTACATCATTTGAAATTACAAATAGGTTATGGGGATTAAGCAATTGCTAATTTTATATATATTATATTTCCTACGACGAAAGAAAAAGTGTGTGTGTGTGTGTGTTTTGCCTTAAAAGATTAGTTGTGTTACAGATTCTCCTCGTATTATATATATAATATATATTTTATATAATATTATACGAGTACATGTATATACACAAAATCCTACAAACGCATCTCGCTCGAGAAAGAGAAGTATAATATATTTGCACTCACATATATTTTTTTGTTTGAAATTATTTCAATATAGCAATACACCAGTAAAATAGGATAATTTTTAGTAGTATGACACTACCTAGTAATAAACATTTGTATTCTAATAAATATATTACATCCTGATCATCGTTAAAATCCTTAAATGAAAGCCTTTAAGGTCTCTGCCGCATTTTTGGTTGTTGTTGTTCAAAATATAGAACAACAATATACCTGTTGTAGCACAATATACCCACTCTATTCTCAATCTATTCTAACTCGCTATTGCAGCTATTATTTATCATATAAACTAATTCTACTAATGTATATATTGCTCTGTGAGAACAATGGAAACTTATACTGCTAGCTATAACCATATATTATTATCAACATTTGTATATATATATATGACATAGTAGATACATGTTGTATTAGGATGGATCACCCATTCAATAGTATGATAGGCAAATTTATATGCCACTTCGATGTAGATTCATTTTATTGTGCATGTGAATGTCTCCGTAGGCCTGAATTGAAAAATAAACCTTTTGCTGTAACACAATTTAATTCTGGTGGCTTTGTATCAGTAAACAATATAGCACGATTAGCTGGTGTTAGGAAAGGTGATGGGATTGGTGCTGGTGGACAAAAAGCATTAGATCATTTTAAAAATCGCCCTGATGCTTTAATGGGAGAGGTTTTAAAAAGGTGTCCAGATTTGATCGTTTTACCTATGGATACAATATGGTATCGACAGGTTAGTTCAAATATTGAAAATGCATTGAAATTAGCAATAAAAAAAGAATTTTTATCCTCCTCCGCGTCTTCGTTTACAACATCTATCACTACAGCTAATGACGGTAACAATAATAATAATAATAATTATAATAATGACGATTATAATAATAAGAAGAACAACAACAACAACAACAATTATGGTGTTGTTGAAAAAAGTTCAATTGATGATTATTTTGTTGATATCACAAATCTTGTATTAAATAACTTATTGCATAATAAAACGAATTACAACAATAATAACAATAATAGTAATATTAGTTACTATCAATATTGTAGTAGTAATAATAATAATAACAATAACCATGATGTCTTAAAGCATCACACTATATCGAATTTAATAAAAAAGAATACTTGGATATATCTATTTGATGATGATAAAGCGGCATTCAACAGAATTCAAAATGAACGGATTTTCTCAAGCTTACCAATTCATTTACAATGTGCAGCAGAAATTGCATCAAAACTACGGAAGTATGTTGAGGAAACTGTAGGAGTAACATTGTCTGGTGGCATCAGTAAGAATAAGTTAATTTCACGCTTAATATCGAAGATCAAGCATCAAACAAATGTACAAACAATTATTGAAAACAAAAATGTTGAATATTTATTGAAATGTACTAAAATAAAATCTGTACATGGCTTAAAAGCTCAGTTTGGAAATCGCTTAATTAATGATTTCAACGTAGAATTTTTATCAGATTTACGTAAGATAAAATATAATACTTTAGAACAAAAGTATGGAAAAAATAAAGCAAATTTAATCTACGAATATTCACGTGGGCAAGATTCATCAAATGTAGTCAACAGGCCACCAATTAAATCGTTATTATCAGAACAAAGTTTTGCGCCTATAGATATGATTAAACAAAATAATATATTGCAGCAAAAAGTCAATGAACTTGTATCTTTATTTATCGATCGTTTATTATTGTTGGAAAATAGGATACCCACTTTGTTTATAATAAAATTTCGACATTTATACGATCAAATAATTTCTAAATCAAAACCATTTCCTAAATTACATTTATTCAAAATCAAAAATGGTAATAAAAAGGATGACAATGATAGCAATGAACGTAAGAAATATGATACTGATGATAGATCTAAAGATCGACAAAGACTATTTGATATTATTTATCAGATTTTAAATAATTTTGGTAATAAAAAACTAAAATTATCACGATTAGCGCTAATTGCAGGGAATTTTCAAGAAATGAATACAAATCAAAAGTCGATAATTCAAATGTTTAAGAAGAAACCGAACGCCATAACCACGCTGAAAAAAAAAATCATTGAAACTAATAATATAGTACGTCGAAAGGTAAACAATGTACAGAATTATTATAAATGCCAATTGTGTGATAAAATGATTCATATAGATGAAAAGCAAGAGCATGAAGATTTTCATTATGCTTTAAATGTGTCAAAGTTGGAAGAGCGCAACAATGAGCACTACAAGAAAAAGAAAAGAAAAAATGGGAATAATAATGATATTAGAAACTGGGTAATAAAAAAAAAAAAACGAGGGAGAGGACTTGAAGAGCAATGCAAGAGAGAAAATAAATAATATATTTTTAAATAAATATATTAAAATCCTTTTCTAGATACATTAAAATATGTACTCTCGGTATATTATTTAAGTTTTACGCATAATTTAATATATATTTTTTTAATTTACTCATTAATAATTCCTACTCTTCAAAAGAATACAATAATTGAAATAATCTATCTCACACTAGTGTGTTGATATACTCATAATAGAGAATATAATACCAATGAAGGTAAATAGATGGTATCAACTACTCGTAGCAGTTGATGAAAAACGAACATCATACGAAGGCGGAGAATACTATATATATATAATTTAAAGTATACAAGTAATGCATATATATAAAAATTTTCTCTTACACATAATATATATATATATATATACGTCACATATAATTTAATATTATTTTATACGTCATATATATATCATATATAATTAATTTTACGATATATATATATATAATATTATTTCTGGTAATTATATATGTACATATAATATATATATACAGTAATGAGTAAATAAAATCTTTAACTTATAAATAAGAGAATTTTTTATATAATATATAAAAAATTCTCTTACTTAAAATTTAAAAAGATTTTATTTACTCATAAATATATATAATATGCATATGTAAACACTAAAAACGATGAATAATATATATATTACATATAGTATGAGTAAATAAAATCTTTAACTTATAAATAAGAGAATTTTTTATATTACATATATATAAATGTTACGATTCATTGTCCATCTTTCAGTTTAGTGAGATACATATTATTGTCTCCGTTATTGTATATTCTTTCTGGAGAGTAGGAATTATCATGAGTAAATTAAAAAATAAGTTAATATTGCATTAATTATAAATATATATATATACTCATATTAATATAAGAAAATAAAATACGACTCGTAAAATATAAAATGCATCATGTAATATAATATTTTTTTCGAAATTTTTTTTAAAAAATCACTCAAATTTTTCCATCAAATGCACTTTCCAAATCAAGCAATAAAGCAATTCTTTCGAAACGATTACCTTTACTACTTTCAGTTCGCAATAAAACTTTATTTTGATTACAAATACGCCTTATGTCATCAGTCGAGACATATACAGCACGGATGTTACCAGGCTGTTGAACATCCTCTAGTTTGTATTTAACACCATTATTTACTTCAGACACTACTCTATATACAGATACAATATTTTTCTTACCAGCCAATGTGATTTCTTTTGGTGCCATTAATAAGCTGTGCTCATCACCCGCATCATAAGTACCCTTTAATAAATTTTCCTCTAGTGGATTATTTTGTTGTATTGGCGTTGGTAAAAACAAAGGGCTACCATTGTTGTTGTCATTATTATCATCATTATAATCGTCATTATCATTATTACTTAAACCTAACATACCGAGTGCGGTATCTAGCTTTTTTTCGACTGGAGTTTTCGTTTCCTTCGTCATTGCTCTCATTGGTGTTATTGGTGGTGCATACCCACCACCGACTCTACGCTGTTTCGCATTCGGTGTTGATACTCTTGATACAAATTCTCCAGCTGGAACACCTGAAGAACCAGCTTGGTTGATGCCTCTATGATACATTTCCTTCAGCATAACTTCCCCCCGCGTTTGCACTTTTGTTTTTTGCCTACGTTCTTTAACAACAGCAGGTAAAAGCCTAGGCGTACGGTTTCCTAAGGTCCATTCATAATCCGATATACGTTTTTTCTTTTTTTTCTTTTTTTTAGGCATAACCTTTCTCATTGCTTCACGTAAACGCACATGCCTTCGCCAATGCTCCCGTTGATTTTTGTTACTATAGTACGGTTCTGCCTTTTGTAAAAAATGTAGTAGCTCCTGGTTATGTTTGTTAACAACGTCTAGCTCTACTTGACGGGCTACTCGCAAATGTTTTGTATGGTCTAATGCGTGTTTTAATTGTTTTTTTCTCCATGTTGGATCTAGAGTTTCAGAAATTTCAGTCTTTTCAAATTGTAAATTGGATATATTTTTTAACATATGTAAATTTTCACGTTGTAACTTTCTTTCATGCAATAGTCGCTCCCTTGCTCTAGCTTCCGTTGTATCAAATAATATTGCTAATTTATCGGCTAAAACTTCATGTTCTTCAACGTCTTCAACAACGTATGACTTTGCGTGTCTTATTAGTTTACAATGTACAGCACGCATTTCCTTTAACCACGAAAACGTTACTTTACTAACACCCATACCTTCTTGATCATTATAATCAGCAAACTGATGCTCACCGGGAATATTTTTATATCGCTCGAACCACCTTGTTTGTGCTTGATCCCTCCCACGTTGCCTAGCTCTTTTGACTCGTTCTTGCTGCGTCATGGGGCGCCTCTGAGATTGACGGCTACTAAGACCACTCCTAGATGTTTGCGAAGTTTTGAGTTTAGAACGGGCTGAGGAATTCGGCGAGTTATTCATCGGTGCTGTTTGTGCACGTATTGGTAGAGGTGAATCAGTCATACTTCTTGTTTTATATTCCTAAGATAATACAAACTAATACCAAATAATTAAATTAATGAATGTAACGCTAGGATGAGACACCAAGTTATTTTTTGTTTCAAATAAACAATGAAAAATTTTTCACTTGACGTTTATAAAACAAATATATTAACTAACAATAAGTAGTTGTTTTTTACACATTTATTATTTTTTATTATTTATTATTTATAACGAATAGAATTTACTATTAGTACATTATTACCTGGATTACAACAACACACTATCGTATTCTCTACAGTTACAATGTACGATGACAGTAGCTCTACATAAATACACAGAACAACACAGCATTTTATACTATACCTATATAGTAGGTATAGTAATAATATTGTGAATAAAAAAGCTGTCGCACTGTCGCACACAGCGCTATAGCTCTAGCTAGAGCTAGCTGTAGCTGTGGGAGCTAGAGCTAGCTAGAGCTAGCTAGAGCTCCTCGTAGCTTACACTACTGTGTACCTGGTACTAAGTTTTAAGTTTTAGAGTCTGACGTTTCTTTTTCCTTTTTCCAGCTTACCAGCTTACCAGCTGGCCAGGTAATACCAGGTACTAAAAGGATACTACAAAACAGAAAAAATTACTTTTTCATTTGTGCTTGACTATCGTCGTTATCAACATCATTTTCTATGTCTGTGACGGTTGTACAGTACAATGGTTTTCCATTCACACCTTCCACTCGAATTGCAATTGGACCACGGTTATTTTTACCAACTATGTATTGAACACGTTCTCCCTTCTTTAAAAATCTACGACGTCCACCAGGACACACAAGTGATGTATTATGTACATAAATATCTTTGTATTTCTTGCGATTTTTTTTCTTCTTCCCTTTTAATTTTGTACTTATAAAACCATATCCACTTTTTTTCCATACGCTTACTACACCAATCTCATATTTAGCAGTATCGCCATCATCATCGCTAACATTTTCATTATCAGCATTATCCATTTCATACGTATCGGAAACAATTTCTTGAGCAAGATTTTGCTTCTTTTGACTTTGTCGTTGTTGTTGCTGTTTAAAATGCTTTTTATGAGGAGATATGATTTTTTCTGGTATTAAATTGATATATTCCATTTTTTCACCATGTATGCGTCCTACATTTTTAATTTTAATATTATTTTCACGGCTATTTGCATTTATATTTTTACTACGAGAACTCCTTGAAATTTGCATATGATTTTCTTTTTGTTGATGCTGTTCATCTTTATTCTTCTTCATCGTCTTAGTATTGTTATTATTTTTCAGATTTCTTGGACTTTTCATATGATTTTGTTTTTGTTGAGGATGTTCATCTTTATTCTTCTTCATCGTCTTAGTAGTATTGTTAATATTTTTCATATTTGGATCATTACTGATCAAATTATTTATTGGCATTTTCATCTTCACTTTGTTGATAATGTCTTCCCAAAATATTGAGTCTGTAGCAAATGAGGCTAATGTAGATGCTCCGCCTTCCTTTTCTCGGTGTATTATGATTGATTTAAATCCATAATCTTGAATCCTTTTTAAATCATTTGTAAAATCACAATCATTGGTAATAATTCCAATGCTAGTTTTAGTGACATCGGGAAAATCATATAATACATTGGATATATCATCAGAAATTAATTTATCTGCACGTTCACTTTTCTTTGAATTACCTATATCAACAACACGAACGCAACTACGAATTAAATCGCGAATTGCATTTTTATTTACAGCACTACTATGTGAGCGTGGATTATGGTAACAACTTGTACGTATCATGGAATCATCATCAATAAATCCTTTTTCTTTAATCATTTCCTTTATAGTTACAAATAATTGAGAGGCATTTATTTTTTTCGGGATATTAATGTTTTCTATATCCCAAAATAAGAAAAAATAATTTTGTTTCTTTCTTGGATTTGCTTCTTGTTCAAATATTTGTAACTTTGATTCGATTTGTTTATCAACTTGTTTTTTTCTTTTCTGTTTAACACGCTTTATCATCATGTCATTAAATAAACTAAATTCAAGCAAGGGTTGAAATTCTTGAATTACCAATAGGACTGCAGTATTGTCGATGTCACTGTTATCATTATGTCGAAGTGGTGGTGATAATTTTATTAGTTTTGTATTGTTATTGTTACTATTATTATTAGTACTATTATTACTTTCATTTGCAACTCTACTTTCAAATATACGATAAAAACGGGATCTAGCAATTCCTAATGCTTCTAATCTAGTTGAAATAATATCTTCCGCAAATATTTGTATACGTTGAAAAGAATTGTGTTGGGAAATCGTAAATGTCGTACCATCTTTAAACGCCTTGTTATCACTTAAATTATTATCATTCCAAGAGGTTTCCTCAATAGTTAAAGCATAATCCAATGCTTCTTTCCATGTATCGCCAGCAAGATATGAATGTAAAACTTCTACTGCATATTTATCAGATATCATGTTTGATAATTTTTGTTACTATTCCTATACTATATCGTGTAATCCGCGTTGTGATAGTTGATTGAAAAGAATTTTTGTTGTTTCCCGATACAATTATTATTATTCTCTTTTTACTATCATCTCCCAACTTCCCAGATGAAATGTAAATGCACAAATAATTTCTCATTAAACCATCTATCAGTATTTGCATGTGATGTGCAGTTTTACCTTTCAATCCCATTCAAGGTGCTACTAGCTACTCCTGGGTCTGTATACAGTTCAGTATACTAGATATACATAGGATCGTCGTCTCATAGTAAATTCCTTAAATTGTTTTTACTCCGCAAATATAGGGGATGGGGAATTTTAACACTACGTCTAAGTACGATAATGGGGAACTCCTCCCGGAAAAGATCGAAATCATCACTACGTATCATGATATTATGCACATATCGAAATAAAGTTAATTATAATTATTAATCTAATTTTTTACTAATGGATCGTAGGTATATACACATATTATATACTTCGTACACAAATAATATTACTTATATTTTCTTCTTCTGTTTTTTCTTCAGTCATCATTTTTTATTAAGACTATTTGTGGATAATAGAGCGGATCCTCTCTATAATATTTGTGCATGCCTGGCATACATTTAGATACTCAGTGTTTTAAAATCATATAATTTTCTGTTTTAAAAAATATCATATGCTGTTTGTATTGGTATTATCTTGGGATCTTACAGGATAAAGAAAAAAATCATGGGAAGATTTATAATCTTTTTAACAAGAAAATTATTCAATCACTCTTTTGACGTGAATTCCTCCCCATAGGTTTATATTTGCTACTTTCTCCATGACGATATTTGCTGCCTTCGCCACTATTTCGATAAAGGTAAGTAACGAGTAGACCGCCAATTAAAAAATAACTAAAAGATGATTTTTCATAAAATCTGGCTTCACTAGTCCTGTCATCACTTATATTTCTCTTCCGCTTTTTCTTCTGGCTTTTTTTAATATTTGACTTAATCAGTCTTGATGCAGCTACATTTGTACTTATTCCGTATGGTCTACAATGATTGATGTTGACGTGGTTGTTGTTGTTCATTCTACTATTATTAATAGTGGAGTTGATGACATTATGAGTATTTATTGATGTCATCATTTTATTATTATTATTTCTTGATAAGACATTATTCATACAATATTTACTTTGTCTTTTGATCAAACATCGCAACAACATATTGTAATTCTGTTGTATATATCGATTATCACTTATTGTATATTTACCACACTTGACTAAGATGTTTATACATTTTTTTAGTCCAATGTTGGATCAACTTTTCTTTTCTTATTTTATTTATTTATCCCTTGGCCGGTAAAAAAAAATAATATTTCTTCAAGACTCATTCAAGTACAATAAATACCTAATTTTGCCTATCAAATATATCAAACACTACAAATCTACTGATTATATGAAAAGGACTACATTAAGTATAAATATGATAGGAAATGAAAAACCGAAAACATGGCAGAAAAACACAATTTTCAAGAGTAAAATGTTGAAAGTGCTATGTCCATGCTAATTTCTTCGTGCTATTTCGATATATTAAAAAAACTTCATAGGAAGAATTATCATTACTATATAAAATAACAAAAAATCTCCATA
>JACLAC010011229.1_pt1 | contig 10475 bp, 8 predicted proteins | sample 8027881 | NCBI WGS metagenome assembly JACLAC01 (sample SAMN15725517, study PRJNA655200) | protist metagenome | isolation source: fluorescence activated cell sorting (FACS) single amplified genomes of... | place: Spain: Blaines Bay Microbial Observatory, Mediterranean Sea | collected 2016-01-19 | reverse complement strand
TGCTCGCAAGTCAGCCAAAGCCTTGATACCTGTTTGCATATGCTCCTCAGTACGGAACACACCGAAGTTATTTTGCATCACTGTCTGTAGCTCTTTCTTCAGAGCAGAGACACTCTCACCGCCGGTCGATTCATCCCATCTATTCAAGCGCGAAAGTGAAGCCTCTAAGTCTGAGTCACTAGCATCACGATAAGAAACCCCCTGACGCATCACCTCTTCAATATGTAATCCAGCTGCACGACCAAAGACGACCAAATCGAGCAGTGAATTACCGCCCAAACGATTGGCACCGTGAACACTGACACAGGCGACCTCGCCGGCGGCATAGAGACCTTGAATCGCCTCATCAGCAGCATCAACTTGCGTCAACGCTTGGCCGCTGACTTGAGTCGCAATGCCGCCCATCATGTAATGACACGTTGGGACTACGGGTATCGGTTCCTTGATTGGGTCGACGTGCGCAAAGGTGCGTGACAGTTCCAAAATTCCAGGCAGACGACTATTCAGCACATCTTCCCCTAAGTGATCCAGCTTAAGCATCACGTGATCCCCTTCCGGCCCGCAGCCTTTACCGTCGAGAATCTCCATCACCATGGAGCGTGCGACCACATCACGGCCAGCCAAATCTTTAGCCGTTGGGGCATAGCGTTCCATAAAACGCTCACCGTCCTTATTGATGAGATAGCCCCCTTCACCACGGCAACCTTCGGTGACTAACGTGCCCGCGCCAGCAATCCCGGTTGGATGAAATTGCCACATTTCTATGTCTTGTACAGGTACGCCTGAACGCAATGCCATACCGATCCCGTCGCCGGTGTTCATCAATGCGTTGGTGGTCGAAGCATAAATGCGACCGGCACCCCCCGTTGCAAAGACCGTAGACCGTGACGATACATAAACAACTTCTCCGGTCTCCATACAGATCGCTGTCACACCGACAACAACCCCGTCCTGATTGCGAACAATGTCAATCGCAAACCACTCGTTGAGAAAAGTCGTGTTGGCTTTAAGGTTCGCTTGATACAGCGTATGCAATAACGCGTGCCCAGTGCGGTCAGCGGCAGCGCAAGTCCTTGCTGCTTGCCCACCCTTACCAAAGTCCTTCGACTGACCGCCGAAAGGGCGCTGGTAAATCCTGCCGGACTCTGTCCGGGAAAAGGGCAATCCCATGTGTTCGAGCTCGAACACCGCTTGCGGCCCTTCAGAGCACATGTACTCAATCGCATCCTGATCGCCAATGTAATCAGAGCCTTTGACTGTGTCGTACATGTGCCAACGCCAATCGTCATTCGGATCATCGCTGGCAATCGCACAGGTAATGCCACCTTGAGCGGAGACGGTATGCGATCTCGTTGGAAACACCTTGCTAATCACTGCAGTCTTCAGGCCCGACTGGGCAAGTTGCAAGGCTGCACGCATGCCAGCCCCGCCGCCTCCGACGATGACACCGTCAAATTCCATTTTTCGAATCTTTGCCATAATTTTCCCTAGAACTGCCAAATTAGGCGGAGTGCCCAAACTAGATATACGAATAAAATTAGGATACAGACCATTTGATAGATGACCCGATAGCTCGTCGCCCAGCCACCAACATGTGCAGCTCGAAGGTAGTCAGTCCCGATTGTCCACATACCAATCCAGGCGTGCGCAACGGTGGAGAGCAGGGCAAGCGTAGAGAATATCTGCATCGGCCCTGACCAGAAGAAGGCAGTCAAAGACGCGTGCGTGACATCACCGAGAAAAAAACCCAACAAGCAAAATGTGTACGCGCCGAGAATAACTGCCGTCGCCCTCTGGAGTACGAAGTCACTCAGCCCACTCCTGCTAAAAGATAATACCTGCTCTACCATAACATTACTCCGAACACGATCGTGGCTATTACCGCCAAGACCAAGACGATAGCCGATGCGACCTTCTGTGCCTCAAACGTGTCCCCGACGTGAAAGTCCAGCAGCAAATGCTTGATCCCAGCGAACACGTGAAAAGAAAGGGCAAAGATCAAACCGATGAAAATGACCCGACCGATGGTCGAGTCAGACAAGGCAGCAGCTTCCGCAAAGCCTTCTGCAGAAGCCAGTGCCAGTTGGAGCGCATACAGGCCAAATGCGAAGCCAACAAACAAGATCATGCCCGTGACTCTGTGGGTAAACGAAGCCACCCCCACGAACGGGAGCGCGATCGTAAAAAGATTCAGATTGACCGGCCTATCTGTTTTCATTTGTGGACCTTCTTTCAGATGTAGAGATCATGTCTAAGTAACTTGGATCGCCAAATACGCAGTGACCATATTCGAAACCGACACCTACGCAGTGGGACTGCTATCCAAACGGCGGCCATTCTATTCTCACACCACCACGATGCCAAGCAAACTCACGCCAAAGAACCTATTAACAGCCGACCTTTGGTTCAATTAGGCGATCTTGCGTGCTAGCATCCCGGCTTCTTCACGTCGAGACCTTGCGCATCAGAACCTTCGCTCTGATCATCAGCGCTATGCTCATACCTGTGGCAGTCCTTGGCCAGGATGCCCCACTCTCTGAACAATCAGAGCGAGCCGCCGCCGTCGTACCACTCACCTTACCGGTCATTACGATTGAAGCCGATTCGTTCAACCTATTTGTAGACGAAGAAAAGGCTATTTTCCGTGGCAATGTCCAAGCCAGCCAAGGCAACACGACATTCAAAAGCAGTCAATTAACGGTTCACCTGGATCAGGTGAACACCAAGGCGTCTATAAAAGACGGCCAGACAGGCCCAACTGAAAACCATTTACCCCCCTTCGAGTTGAGTGCACAAACAGTAAGTTATGAGGTTGAGAGTCAACTCGCCGTTGGCCAAGGCAACAGCTCACTCAAACGCGGACGGGAGCTGATCATGGCAGAGCTTATCAATTACGACATGGCCAAGCGCATTGCCTACGCTATCCCTGACAGCGGTGGTCGAGTCCTGGTGCGTTTTTACGCCAACCCCGATATGCCGCTGTTCCCATCCGAAACGTTAGCGAAGTCAACCGCGGCCGAATAAGCACAACGATCACTTATCGTGATTACACTATAACCTGGGGCGATTGACACACATAAGTAGGCTTTATAGTCTCCTGTACCCCAGCGTACTTAAAGCACCGGTTGAATTCGCGATTCGGTTAGAGGTTTTGCCAAGCGTTCAGCCAAAGAGTGCACGGTACGCGGGCCGCACTGTCGAACGATCTGGCGAACAAAGAATTGGCAGCGCTAAATATAGAGAACGAGGCACGAAACGGTTGAGCGACACTTCAACCACTTGGGAGGACGAAATGGCTAATCAAGGCACGAAGTCGGCAACGCTGCAGATTGATGGTGGCGAACCGATAGATTTACCCGTATATAAAGCAGCCGAAGGGCCAGACGTCATTGACGTTGGCAAGCTAACCGGTCAAGGCTATTTTACTTACGACCCCGGATTCGTTTCCACGGCGTCATGCGATAGCGCCATTACCTTCATTGATGGTGACAAGGGCATACTCCTGCATCGCGGCTATCCCATCGAACAACTCGCTGCAAGTTCAGACCATCTTGAGCTCTGTTATCTACTTTTGAATGGCGAGCTTCCGAATTCCAGTGAAAAAGCAGAGTTCGTCTCCACCATCAAGAATCACACGATGGTACACGAGAGTCTCAGACAGTTTTTCCAGGGGTTTCGTCCTGACGCCCATCCCATGGCAGTCATGTGTGGCGTTGTAGGGGCACTTTCAGCGTTTTACCATGACTCACTGGATATAGATGATGAGGTGCACCGAAAAGTGACGGCACACCGTCTGATTGCCAAGATTCCGACGATCGCTGCGATGTGCTACAAGCATTCTCAAGGGCAGCCTTTTATCTATCCGCGCAACGACCTCAGTTACGCTGAGAACTTTCTGCACATGATGTTCGCGACACCCTGTGAAGATTACGAAGTGAGTCCAACGATCGCCAAGGCAATGGACAAGATCTTCCTGCTCCATGCCGACCACGAGCAAAATGCGTCAACCTCCACAGTCCGTCTGGCAGGTTCAACCGGTGCCAACCCGTTTGCTTCCATCGCAGCCGGAATCGCGGCACTTTGGGGGCCATCACATGGTGGCGCCAACGAAGCCGTTTTGAACATGCTTGACGAGATCGGCAGCGTGGAAAACATCGATAAATACATCGCTAAGGCCAAAGACAAGGATGATCCATTCCGGATCATGGGTTTTGGTCACCGCGTTTACAAAAACTATGACCCTCGGGCAAAAGTCATGCAGCAGACTTGTCACGAAGTGCTGGCGGAACTGGGTGTCGAAGACAACCCTACCCTGCAAATGGCGCAACGACTGGAACAAATCGCTCTCGAGGACGAATACTTCGTCGAAAAGCGACTTTATCCAAATGTCGATTTCTATTCGGGTATCATCCTGAAAGCGATTGGTATTCCAGTGGAGCTCTTTACGGTCATTTTCGCCACCGGGCGAACGCCGGGTTGGATCGCACACTGGTGTGAGATGATCAGCGGCGGATATAAGATCGGTCGACCTCGCCAACTCTACAAGGGTTACAACAAACGCGACTTTGTTGCTGTAGACGAACGAGGCTAGAAGAAGAATCCAACCCTCGAAAAAAAGCGGCTTACGCGCCGCTTTTTTCTTGTCTCGAAGTTAGGACTCAGGCGGGGTTAGTCGACGCAACAAACTGGACGTATCCCAGCGCCCACCGCCCAGGGCTTGCACATCGCCATAAAACTGGTCGATCAACGCAGTGAGTGGCATCTTTGCGTCGCGTGCTCGGCCAGCGTCAAGCGCCATACCTAAATCCTTGCGCATCCAATCAACAGCAAAACCAAATTCAAATTGATCATCGTTCATGCTTGCGGCTCGGTTTTCCATCTGCCAGGACTGCGCTGCCCCTTGAGCAATGACGTCTACAACCGCCATCACATCAAGGCCCGCGCGCTGCGCGAAGTGAATGCCTTCCGAAAGCCCCTGCAAGACCCCCGCAATACAAATCTGATTGACCATTTTTGTCAACTGGCCCGCGCCATGCGCGCCCATGAGTGCGTGTTTTTTGCCATACACTTGGAACAAAAGTTCACCACGAGCGAACGCCTCCAGCGGACCGCCAACCATAATGGTCAGTGCGCCATTTTCAGCACCTGCCTGTCCGCCGGACACAGGCGCATCTAGGCAGCCAACTTCTTTTTCGTGACAAGCCGCAGCCAGTTCTTTTGCCAGCCCCTCCGACGCCGTGGTGTGATCGATCAAAAGGCTGCCCGCCTTCATCGCCGCTAACGCACCGTGATCGCCAAAAACAACTGAACGCACGTCATCATCATTGCCGACACACATGGCGACGATGTCGGCATCACGAACGGCCAGCGAAGGCGTCCGCGCGACGGCACAATCTCCATTTTGGTATTGCACAAGCCAGTCATCGGCCGTCTTTCCTGTCCTGTTGTATACGGTCACCGGAAAGCCCGCTGACGCCAGATGTCCCGCCATCGGGAAACCCATGACACCTAGCCCTAGAAAGGCAACGGTCGGTAAACTGGGCGAAATGTTCGTAGACTCAGTCATGGGCTTTCATTCTACCTACTGTCTTTTATGAAAAGGGTTACGCCCCCATTGTGCATGAGCCACACGATCTCTTACAGACCCTAACTGACTTGCGCGTGCGTTAGGCGCGCTGGCAAAGTAACGCGCTCGGTGGAACCTCAATCAATGTCAGATGCGCACAGGTTCACGTTCCAAACCAGATCTTGCCATTACGTCTTGCAACATTTTAAGCGGGCCAGTTTGCGTCTGGCATAGTGCTGCACGCGTTAGTCGACCGTTCAACTGAAAGCTTCCAAAGTCGTGATATGACGGCCACTAAGTCCACCGCGACGACGGCTCGGTACACGAGACTTTTCTAGCAACGTGTATCGGTGATCAATCGTTTGGACGCGATTGATCAATTCTCTGACTTCCTTTGGCGGCGCTTATCGTACCTGTGACAGTTTTTCAGCAGGCGCTGATTGGGTACACTGGCAGCTTTGCCGAACCGCTTATGCCCGATCTTCGAGACCTTCCTTCGGTTGAACGTATCCTCAAAGACGACAACATCGCGCCAATGATCGCCCAGTTCGGGCATCAAGCCGTGCGTAACGCCGTCAGAGAACTTCAGAGCAACGCGAGAAAGCTGGCAGCGAGTTCCATTCCAGACTGGGTGACGACACCAGGGCTCTACGCAACACCACTTCGAAACGACCTTGAATTCACCACCTACCGAACAGTTTTCAATCTAACTGGCACTGTTATCCATACCAATTTAGGGCGTTCTCTCCTGAGTACTGACCTTTGGCGACGAATTGAAAGCTTGGTTACGCGGCCGATGAATCTCGAGTTTGATCTCGCCCAAGGGAAACGCGGCGATCGCGATGCGATTATTGAAGAACGGCTCAAGAGAATCACCGGCTGCGAGGCGGCAACGGTGGTCAACAATAACGCGGCGGCCTTGGTCCTCGTATTGAACACCTTTGCGTTAGGTCAGTCGGTGCCTGTGTCGCGTGGAGAACTCATCGAGATTGGTGGCAGTTTTCGTCTCCCGGAACTCATGGCTCGCAGCGGCTGCACGCTCCTGGAAGTGGGCACCACCAATCGTACCCATTTACGAGATTACGAAGCCGTTGTCCAAGATTCGGCCATGTTGCTCAAAGTACATCCGAGTAACTACCATGTCAGCGGTTTCACCAAAGAAGTCTCTTCTGCCGAACTCGCAAATCTCGGCCAGCAATGTGGCATCCCCAGTTGTGTAGACGTCGGCAGCGGCACGTTAGTCAATCTCAGCCATTGGGGGTTGCCAGAAGAACCAACACCGACGGCGTTATTGGAGCAAGGTATCGACCTCGTTACTTTCAGCGGCGACAAACTCCTTGGCGGCGTTCAAGCAGGGATTATAGTTGGCCGCGCAGACTTAGTCTCGGCAGTGAAAAACAACCCCCTAAAACGCGCGCTGCGGGCAGACAAAATCACTCTTGCGGTGCTCGAAGAAACGCTCAAGCTTTACGAGCAACCCGACGAATTACAATCAGCACTACCGCTATTAAGGACCCTAACGCTGACTCAGTCTGAACTGGAACGGCGCGCGACCGACGTACAAAAAGCCCTGCCCATATCTTGGCAAACAGAAATCCGCGAAAGTTCCGGTCAAATCGGGAGCGGCGCTCTCCCGGACAAAAACATCGCCTCTATGGCGGTGACCATCACCGCACCAGACCGAACGCCGGAAAAGATTCTCACCCGCCTCCGAGGCCTTTCTACGCCGATTGTTGGCCGGATTTCCGAAAATCGGGTCTGGCTGGACATGCGCGGCGCAGAGCCAATGGCGGATCTCATTATCACCCTGCAAGAACTGACATGATCATCACTCTTGCAGGTCATGTGGACCACGGTAAAACCTCGCTCGTTAACGCTTTGACGGGGGTGAACACCGATCGTTTGGCAGAAGAGCAGGCGCGCGGTCTCACCATTGATCTCGGCTTCGCTTATATCGACGACGGCAAGATCGGATTTGTCGACGTACCCGGCCACCAAAAGTTCATCCATAACATGGTTGCCGGCGTTGCAGCCGACCAATTTGCGCTGCTTGTCATTGCCGCGGACGACGGACCGATGCCGCAAAGCAAGGAGCACCTGGAGATTTTGAGTCTTGTTGGCGTGCAACGCGGCGTCGTCGTGATGACTAAGTGCGATCGTGTCGCACCAGAGCGCCTTGATGTCTGTGAGCGGGAGATCCGCAAGCTGGTCAGCGCTTCGTTCTTAGACGGTGCCGATATTTATCGAACCTCAATCGAACAGCCAGACTCGTGCCAAAAACTACTGGAGTTCCTCCGTGCAACAGAAAACGATGAACGAGCCAACTTAAGCGAACCTTTTCGCTTAGCCATCGACCGGAGCTTCAGCGTCAAAGGAAGCGGTCTCGTTGTTACCGGCACCGCCCACTCTGGTTCCATAAAAAATGGCACAGAATTGGTTCATTTTCCCTCCGGCGAGCGCGTGCGCGTTAGAGGTCTGCGGATACAAAACAAAGCAACACAGCTCGCCAAGCGCGGCGATCGAAGTGCGATAAACATCACTGGCCTAGACTTGGCGAACGTTGGTCGGGGCGACTGGCTGATCAGCAACCCGATACCGCAGTACAGAGAAATCACAATCGAACTCAACGTTCTGAAAGATTTTCCACGCGCTATCAAGCAGTGGACCCCGGTACACGTCTACCATGCAACAAGTCACACCACAGCGCACATAGCGCTTCACCAAGGTTCAAGAATGGCACCTGGCAATTCACGCTTAGTCGATCTGATCTGCGACGAATCTCTGCCGGTCTGCCACGATGACCAACTTGTCATTCGCGACCACGGATTAGACACCACGTTGGGTGGTGGTCGTGTCATTTTTGCGCAAGAACGTATTTCACAACGGCGAAGAACGCCTGGACGCCTGGCCACTCTGACTGCCTACAGCCAACCCAGTGCAAGCGCTTGTTGCAAAGCCCTTTTGGACAAGCAAGCATTTGCAATAGACGAATTTCGCGAACTGTGGCAACTAACAGACAACCAAACAGAAGAAATTCTAAGTCAGCACGGTGCTCTGGCACTTGCTGGATTCGCCATCGGTAAGAGTGCCCTTGGCGAGTACGCGAAAAGTATTGTGGAACGGATCACAGATCACTTGACGGCAAACCCATCAAGTCGGGGCCTCAAGGTCGACGCATTCGACGACACCCCTAAGCCAATCCTTGAGCAAGTTCTTTCGGCACTTGTTCAGGCTAACCGATTACAGGTTGTTAACGGTGTTTACGGTCTACCCAGCCATCAAGCAGCGCTCCCGCAAGAACTGCAGAATCTCTGGAAACGAGCAGAAAAAGCGCTCAACGACCCACAGCCACCGTCTAGCGGTGACTTAGCAAAAGCCTGGCAACAACCCCAGCCAGAGGTGCAAAAAGCACTGAAGGAACTCGCCAAACGAGGACATTTGATTCAAATTTCGGATCATCGCTTCTATCTGCCAAACGTTTTGAATCGGATCGCAACTCAGGTCGCCGCCATGGCAAAAACGAGCCCTTTCACAGTGCGTGAGTTCCGCGACAGCACCGGTATCGGTCGTAACGTAGCGATCGACATTTTGGAGTACTTCGACTCGCGAGGTTTCACACGCCGCGAAGAGAACCAGCGCAAACTGCTGCGTAATCAACTCTAAGCAAAGCCAGAGCGTAATAAGTTGCTATACTCGGTCGTGGAAGAGCATCGTGTCCGGTGATGCGCGCGGCCTTCAAAGCCGTTGAGGTGCGAATACGTGCCTGGTGGGTTCGACTCCTACCTCTTCCGCCAGATCCTACAAACCCTTATAAATCAACTATATAGCGTTGAACTAAATCACCAATGTATGCATTTTGTATGCATCTCAATGGTGATATGTTCTCCATTGAATCGAGCCAGGATATTGCTGGCCATGCATAACGAACGTCTATTAACAATCAAGTTTGATTACGCTCAGATTCGGTTAAAAAACTTCTTTAACCTTCTCTCAACCAGCAGTGTAACCCTGAGAAGCCAAGACTATGCGATCCCGGGAGGTTTTAAGGGGATGAAGTTCCTGCACAAGCATCGCTTGACCACTACACCAAAGATTTCATTGACGGTGCGCGAGTCTGCAATTGGAAACTATCAGTTACTCCACCCGCAAAGTGGTATCCCAAATTTGCTCATTAGTGATCTTTGGAAAAACGAAGAATATGCGGAGAAAGTAATATGAGGCGCAGTCGGCAGGCTTTCTGCAGGACAAGTCCGATCAATCCGTGAATACAATGAACTCTCGATCCCAATTGAAAAGATCGTCCAGTTATCTGGTGCAAAAAATTTGGCGCAAGTGAAGAGGGTGCTCTCTGGTGAGACGTACCCTCGAATCCACTAGAGATTGATGATTCGCGTTTTTTGTGTGAACGGTAATCGAACGGTTCGTTTGGGGAAGTGTGATCACATTAGTTTGGATAGTTCGAATTGGTCTCGTTCTTCATTCTTGATCCACTTCGAGTAGACAGAGTAGAAAACTTGAAGGCTGTGGCCCAGTTGATCGGCAAACCATGCAGGACAAACGCCCACCTAGTATCGGCGAAGCACCACCCTTTGCGTACGCCTATGGCTCTAGTATCCGGGACATCTCACTTTCTATCAAAATCGAGCCACAGTGATGCTTTGCCTCGTCGCCAAAACAGCGTCAATATTTCCTACCCTTCATGCCCTAAAACTAATCAAAATATTTAACAAACACAAAACCACATCACCTTAACGCGTAGAATTTAGAGATTAATAACTTAGTCAAACCAAATTATCCTAATGAATTGAAAAAAGAGGGGATGAGTATGAATTGGGACGCAATAGGTGCATTTGGAGAGTGGGCGGGAGCAATTGTTGTAATCGTTACGCTTGTTTATCTAGCTCGCCAA
>JACLAC010024124.1_pt1 | contig 10476 bp, 2 predicted proteins | sample 8027881 | NCBI WGS metagenome assembly JACLAC01 (sample SAMN15725517, study PRJNA655200) | protist metagenome | isolation source: fluorescence activated cell sorting (FACS) single amplified genomes of... | place: Spain: Blaines Bay Microbial Observatory, Mediterranean Sea | collected 2016-01-19 | reverse complement strand
AAACAAATATCATTGCAGTCGCAAAAAATGAACAGAATATATTTGTGTTTGTTAGAATAGAGAAAGATATTAACTTTTTATTAGGAAGTAGTAAAAAACGAATTGCTAAGCTTTCGATAGTCGAAGGCATGGAATTAAATCTGAGCAAAAGTAAAGATTACATGCGCGGAGCATTTCGTATGGGTTTGGTGAAGATTGAAGACCTACGGATTCAAGACAAACCTATAATTATGTTACATATAGATCATAAAGCTGGCGTAAATGACCATAAATGGAATATTTTTGAAGACAACAAGAAGTTGGAAGACCCTGAAGTTGCTGCTAGTAATAGAAAATCATCAATGGTAACATTGCGGGTTCAAAAGGATAATCATACATCCCATACAGATATTTATGCTAGGATATTAGCGAAAACACAATTAATTGTAAACACTGACCTTGTCAAGGACGTGAAATATAAGTTTGCAACGCCTATTGCTTCACAAAGTTCGTATAGCGGCAAACGGATAATACACGGAGTAAAAAGATTGGGAAGTAAAGAAGCAAAGACAACATCTCCTACAGACGCTCTGCGGAAATTAGCGCTGGACATTGAGTTGCAATCACCCACTATCATTATCCCCAAGCAATTGGATCGATTTCAAAGTTCCAACAAAGACAATTTGAATACACTGGTACTAACATTGGGAAAACTGGAAGTCAAATCAAAATCGCGCCAAGCTGAGATCACTGCTATTTTGAAACCTGGAGTAAAAGATTCGAGAGTTTTGCGAGTAATTGGTGGAAACAGTTTGACTAGCCTGAATATCATTGACAAGTTTGCTGGACACATATCCCTTACATCATCCGAAAGCGAAGGAATTAAGGTAGACATTCGTGTTTCCAAGGATCTTAATAATCAGATAAAGATTGCTGTTGATAATCAAAAGATAATAGCTATATCCTCTATCGTTACTGCGTTAACTGATGGTCAGGGAACAATATCCAACCTTGATTCAAAAAGGGAACATCGTTCAGAAAAGTCAAATATAGTTCATAGAATCCAGTCCAGGCCTGCTTTAATTGCCGCTTCGTCTCATAAAATTAACGTTGGAACCGACGGTTATATACTGTCAGTTGATGATATGTTTATTCCTGGTAGCTATACAAACGTAATATTTCCATCTCAATCGAATGGTTACGTTTTTAATTTTGATAATTGCAGCCACACGTATACTGGCAAAGTAAACATAAGGGTGGACAAAAGTAAACCAATCATGAAAAGCACGGTCGTTACTATTACTGCTATTAACGCAGATAATGAACAAGTCTCATGTAACTTACACCTAACGTACATTGATAAAGAACAATCATTGCTGCAAACGAAGTCAAGTGAAATGAAATTTTTAATGAATATTCAAGTGCCGAATATGTCACTTGAAGTGACTGAGGATGAGGAAAAATCTATTTTTGATGTCCAACTTTCTAGCGATTCAGGAACAAACAATAAAATAACATTTAAATCGTTATCCACGCAAAAGAAGGAGATTGTCATGAACATCTGTGCGTTGGATGTGTGCATACATGATATTTCGTCTGGGAGACAAGAAGCCTTTCTTTCTGCAGGTGTTAAGGAATTGGATTTGTCTTTACTACTAGGGCCAACAAATAAATTTATACGCAGAGGCAAAAGCACTCTATGCGTTTTACCGAAGGCTATACCAACAATTTCAAGTTGTACCTTTAAAAGTAAAGTCCAACTTTGTGTGCGCATTCCACACGAAGGCGATAAACTTCTAGATAAAATGAAGTCTATTTATCTTTCAGACACTGCAAGTGAAGATGCTATAGATCAGCAATTTGAAGATTCTGAACTGGACCCGGTGTATCTACAGCAGATAAAGAGAAAGGTGGAAAAATATGAAAATGAATGTATAGAGGCTCTCCTTGGGATTGATAGTCAGGTATGTATTGGATTGGAAGAAAAAGAAGAAGGTATATTTTCTCATTTCTTGCAATCTAAATTTTTAATTGACAAAGACGGGATAGACTTGCGCTATTCTAATATCTCTCCTATGATTTGTGCTATCCCACATTTGTGTTCACTCGTAGATTTTGAACATAAATTTCGAGGGATGGATACCGCAGTAAATGGCTTGGCTGAGTGTTTTGATTCAAAAACTACAGTAACAGTTTCGAAAGGCGAAAGCAAGTCAAGCCTCTTTCAGATCTATCTGTGCGACGAAGACAAGGCAGTTGTATTAGTATGTCAGGAAGAAATTTTGAGACGACTGTTACCTCTACAGAGCTTGGGACAGCAGGAAAATCTGTCCACTGCAACAGAATCTAGAAAAAATCAAGATTCAAAGAGTATGCCAATAATTGATGAGGTTGTCAATCAGGTTATATGTGAAGACCAGGTTGATGTAAGAGTAGACTTGGTAGAAAGTCGCCTAGAGGCCGAGGATCAAGTAAGCAGCACTAACGTTGGTATTTTTACAATGAAAAATCTTCATCTTCATACACATATTTCTAGAGGCCTTATTAATAACTTGCCGGTTCAAAATGAAAGCACCACAATACACATGGACTTGTTAAAATTTGAGAGTCTATTGGAAAGTTCGTCATTTTACATTGCAACAGATTTTGCTTTCAAGAAATCGCTAGGAAAGAGATACGAAAAGGACAATAACAATGCAAGTTCATTTGTCAAGACAGATTTGATGACATTGTCACTCCCTAGGGTAATTGTTAATCATTCGATATCTAGAGATAACACAAAAAAGGAGGAATGCATTATCTTACCATTTTCAGTAATGACTGAGTTGGAAGATTCTGACATGAAGCAGCAAGTGGAGGTAGGAAAATTCAATGTACTGGGGAAACGGATCATTAAGGCATACTTTGATCCTGTGAATGTATGTCTTAATATTGACAATTTAGAGCATTATTTGTCCATGGGTGAGAAGATTACGGAAGTCCAAAAACTGATGTCAGGAAACAAACATGGTAAGAAAGGGAACGCTGTGCAACAGAAGTCTTCATCACAAAGTTCTACTGTGCACTTAAGTGAAGACAAACCAAAAGTAAAAGTACCCACGTACATAAAAATAGTTCAATTGAAAGGCTTGTCTATAAAAGTTGCTCAAGAATCAGGAACAATTTGCTTTTTTAAGTGCGCTAATGCTTTCACTACAGGCACATTAAACATGGCAAATGCTACAAAGAACATATCTATTGACACTCATGTAACTGGCATTGAACTACATGCAGTAATTAAAAAGGTCACGCCTCGAGGACAAATTGTTGTGCAACAATCTCCAATTATTGAGCCATGGTCCTTTTCTTTGTTCGTCGAACAATTTAATAGTGTAGAAAGAATGTCTGGTTTTTCAAAAGGAATAAGAGCCTCGTGCGTAAGCCCGAAGATATTGGATATAAATATTGACCCGGCAGTTGTTAAGTTGCTTAGGATGCACGTAGACAATTTACAGCAAGTGCTGAAGCCAAAATCAAACGATGACACGCCTGAAGATCGTAATAACTCTGTTTCTATTACACAAGCTATCAGCGTTGAAAAGATGGAAGAATCAAACCTTCGTGATGAAGAAAAAGCCTTTCTGGATAAAGTTCATAGAGTTGGCTCTCTGGATAAGCCTCAATTATATGGAGAAGAATACGCTGGAGACGAGGATTTGTCGACTAGAGAACAGCTTATTTTAAATCTTAAGTCAGGGACCCTTGATAAATTGAGCGATTTTGCTGGTATACTGTACGAGGCAGGCAAAAAGGATATGGATTCCGTTGCACATGCAAAGCAAAACATACAGAACAAGATGGCCGAGCAAGGTGATAACATATTGCCATCATATTCATCTCTAGAGGATGGCAAAGTACGAATTTATGTCAGAAACCTTATTAACAATTCTCTTGCCATCAGTGTGCAGTTTTTGTCGGATGGTAAAAGTGTACCTGGAGGTGGAAAAGTTGACTTGGATCCTCGCAAGGGGCATGCTTTCTGCAAAGATTCTTCTGGAGAAGTCGAAATCGTGGTTGAGTTAAACGGATACGCGATCGATGTAAATGCAAAGGACCAACGAATAGACAACGACGATAGTATCTCCCATCCATTTCATGTCTCTATCGTTCGTTGCAAGGGCCACCTTGGCAGAAATGAAATAACTATTTCCATTTATAGTGTATGTTTAGTAATCAATAACATGGACTACTACGTTGACATAGCCGAAAAGAACATAGATAACCCGGAAGATGATCCTGTAAATTATTTTAGTGTCCCAGATTTGCCCGACGATGGGTATGAATTAGATTTTGATTGTGATAATATTCCGCAGAATCTTCAATTTATAGATCACTCATTATATAAGACTGGTAAGAGCAATGCAGGAAATGAAGTCATGGAGGTTCGAGTACGCTTAAGGGGTATTAATGCTAACCAGGGTTGTGTAGATGAATCAACAACTGAATGGTCCAAACCGTTCTCGATAAACACTGTCGGCACAGAAGGTCAGCTAGATATTAGGGTAGGCAGTGGAAAGAACGATAACGAAGAAGCGAATCACCCCGTAAAAATAGAGTACAAGAATATTGGGATAAATCTAAGCTCAACAGAATTCACCAAATTATTATCGTTAGCCCCAAGATATCTGTTGCTGAATCGATCAAGTCATGGTTTACAAGTTAGACAGTCCCGTATTACCGAGGAAGCTTGCAGCGTTGAAAATCAATTTTCATGGGAACAAGCCGAGGACTGGCATAGCTTACAGAATGGTTTGCATTTTGTTGAGGTACATTTTAGTAAATGGAAAGGTCACGTATTATCATCTATTCAAATCAAACTGAAAGATGAAGATCATGAAACATATTGGAGTAATGAATTGCATGTTCATGCAATACGACCACGTCGTATGTACTTTCGGGTTTGCAAAAAGGATATGAAAGACTGGATTTACATGACCATGGCAATAAAATTTTTGGGTGCCACTACCTTCATTATAATTGATGAAGCCAAGCCAAACGTGATGGAAGAAACCAAGTTTGAGTCAAATATCACGTTGAATAATAAATCTTCTGGTGACAACTTCAAAATTCGGCAATTTCATTATGTCAAAAGTATTTGTCGAGGTAATTTACAGAATATAGATGCAAACGCAGTCTCAAAGAGGAAAGGAGGCAAGTCTGAAAAGAGTTCTAAAGAAGATGAAGAAGGCCAAGATTTTTTAATCGAAGACCAAGTAATTGGTTTGGTTCACGGTGTTTGTCCTGCACTAAACTTGCCCCTGCACAATGATGACAATGCTTTTACATGGATGGATTGCCCAACAAACTCAAAAAATTGGCTCTTTCTTGACTTTGATAATGGTGGTAACAATCAATTCGAAGTTGCAAATGCAGATGGAGAGATTATTTTGAAATCACTAAATATTGTAAAGACTGGTACTACTGTTTCTGATGACGGGGCATATGTTTTTGAGATAATTGCGCATGGGTCTAGCCGGGTAATCAATGTTACAGACAATGTGGAAGGTAGTGCCCGTTTAGACAATTTTCATGAATACGACCAAAATAAGGTTTTCCTGTTCAACTTAACTGGTGTTGGTATCAGCTTGTTGAACTATGGCAAAAACAATAACATTGAAGAAGTTTGTTACGTCCATATCAAAGATGTTTTTGGAAAATTTGCCTCCAATCGACTAAAAACTATTACAAGAATACTGTATTGCTCCTCCATCCAAATAGACAATCAAACATATGATGGAAATAGTGTCATATTGTCACCAGCTGTACCTAGCAAGTCAGAGAAAGACCTGCTGATGATACCGGGCAACTACGACGCATTTATTTCTACAGCAGTTGGATATTTCTTAAAGCATGTTGATTTGTGGAAAATCAAGCGTGCTGCACAACAGCATGTGAACAATGATAAAACAGTACGCAAAGAGGTAGATAAAAAGCGATCGTATGAATATCATCTGAAACGGAGTTTGATTAAAGAGTTTTGTTTGCTCGTGCTGATAGAGGAGCCTTGGCAGTCCGAGTCACGAGTTATTAAAAATACGTGGGAGATCTTTCGGGATGAAATTCAAAAGGCTAAGAATACCGATAATGTTGAGTTTATGGTACCGTTTGAAGACGCCATCATTCGTGAAATAGATATACACGTTGAAAGCACGACATTATTTTATTTCGCATTGGAAAAGGTTGCTGGAATAAATCATATTATTCGACATGTAGAATTAGATACACCATATTTTGATGTAGAAATTCAAGAGGATTTCATATTTTCAGTGCTATCTTCTTTGCATTCCTCCTTCAACACTATGGACAACCTTGCTTCAGATATCGATGAACTAGGGGTTGATTCTAACTTGCAGTTAGATATTGTTAGTGAGCAACACTTAACAATACAATCTTCGTTGGGTGAAGCGCAAAATGAGGATGAAAATGAGATAGAATATTTCTTCGAAGAAATTGTTTTCCATCCCTTAGAGGTGCGGCTAACGTACAGAGGATCTGCCTCGGGTTCCACAAAAAAACTTTCGTCATTAAACCGGAAGTCCCGGGGCTTGGGTGCTTTGAGTTCTTTACCTTCCATTGATGATCTTGTTGTTATATTTTCAAGCTTGCAACAATCTCATGCAGCCTATACGATACCAGAATTTACCCGGCTGGTTGGAAAGTTTTATACAGATCAAGCCATGGCTCGCCTGTACAAGGTTGTTTTTAAAATATCTGTCTTAGACAGCCCAGTGAGAGCTGTGGCAGGAATCGGAAGTGGCGTGTCGCAGCTTCTGCAAACCCCGGGACGCACTCTGAAAGCACTGGCGAAGGGTGATTTGAGCGGCGCTGCGAAACAGTTTGGTAGTGGCTTATGTGGTCTAGCATATGCTATTGTCGGTGGCGGGGCGAAAGTAGCTGGGGGGGCAGTTGGTGGGGTAGGATTCGTATTCAAGAAAGTAACAAATGTATCAGCTGTGACAAGAACACTGTTTTCGCCCGCATCAAATCTACTTGATCTAGCCAGCAGTAATTTAGAAGGTGCGTATGATGCTTTAGTTGAGGATCGGTTGAAATCTAGCCGGAGAAATAACCGGGTACGCTTACCAAGAAAACCTGATACAATGCTTTTAGAATATTGTTACATGGATGCGGTGGCGCTACATCTCCGGCGTCACATAACAAATTTTTCGATGCGTAAAGATGCCAAAGTTGGGCACCTCGTTCCAGCTATAAGTTGTATCCAAAATGGACAGTATGTTTACAGCTGCTATATTTTGCATCAAACTATATTGCAATTTGACCCGAGTAAAAACTGTTTTATACAAAAAACAACGGAGCAAATTCATGATATCTGTTTACTGGTGCTGAGTTCGTTGCATTTATTCTGCCTGGAGAGTGAAGACGATACATCATCGAACTGCAACTTACTATGGGCTATTCCATTCCGGAGGATTCGTGATTTAAACGTTGTAAGCGTAATAGAAAAAAGTCCGAACGGTGCACGACCTGCAGGTACAAGTGATCTGCAGTTAGTTGTATCCTATGAGACAGATGATCGAGATTCTGTGAACAATAAATACGACTCCGGGAGAAAAATATTTCTTCGCCAGCGACGAATTGCATCAACGAATAGGCGTAACTTGTATTCGCTATATCTGCATTTGCGAAAATATTGCTTTTTATCGGGAAATTATTTGTAATACCTGTTCAATGCAGAACTTTTTTAGTTTTATTAGCACTTACAATCGCTGGATCAGTTTTTTCCACCAGTAAAAATGGACGTAGTCTAACCTGGGAATATCCTGGCGATTTTTTTTCGATTTTTTACACCGTGATATTTAAATAAAGTATTTTTCGATAAACCAGCGGTGATATTTTTTTCATTTAAAAGCGAGATTTCAAACAACTTGTTACGTGTAAACATGCACCTCGATATTAAAATATTATATATATTCTTCAAATTGCTCCATGTCTTTCTCTCATTTTCTGGTACATTTGTGTGCTCTCCAGGTTGCAAACAAACCCAAGGACCTTTCGATCGAATTCAGGTTGGGTAGAGTTTAAGGTTTTTGAGTATGTAAACTGCACTGGATTTCTTTAATGCCATTTTTTCAATAGCGAATCGAAAAACATAAATCGGGAGCTACTCTGCCCATCAAATATATGTACGCAATGACACGTTGCAAAATTTAGCCAGACTTTCTAATGCAATGTTAACAAAAACCAAGTTTTTGGCGAGGAGTGCCTCATTGGAATATTTCGGTAAAATTACTATGGCCACAGTATGGTGTAAAACTTGACGAAATACGACTTCTTCAAATCGAGTTTTGCCAGCAAGTTATTGATGGGGCACGTGTTTGCACTGCGGAATCTAAATCGTTATGAGCTCAAGAAATACATAACCAAAAAAAAAAGACAGGTTTCTGGACTAGTTTTTTCAGAAATTGTGGTCAAAGCTACGCAAATAACTCATTTTGAGGTGACAACTAATTTAACACTGCTGACAAAATAATTTGTTGCATATTATATAGAAAAATATTAAGTATATAATTTTATAATCTAAGCTATACTGGACCAACCTGGAATGATCAGATGCCTAGGTTACCGAAGCTCCCGTGACCAGCAGTTGACGGCGGAGACCATATATTGACCCCTTCATTCCAGTTCACATCCACGGGTGACGATAATCCATGCTTCTCTTCAACGCTTTTGGAGACTGTAATGATCCTTCTTGGCCTACCAACACCAACCCAATCTGTATTGGATGTTTTTGTTGCCTCTGTCAATTTCAGTTTAACAGTTATCCCAGTGCTTAATTCATTGGGGTAAGTGCTGCCCTGATTAAAAAGCGAGGAAAAATCTGAATTCGTGGGTTTCGAATATCTACTATCCTTCTTACGGCCTGATTCATATTCATTTGAAGAATCACGCCGACTTGCTTCGAGCTTTTTAAAACTTGATCTAGATCCATTTGTCACGTCCGTGTTATTAACTGTAGTCACCTTGTGTTCATTTCAATTCGTCCGTATAAGACATTCAAAATTGAAGGGGTTAGTAAGGTTGCTACAGTTTTAATTGAACCTAGTGTCTACGTTGCCAATAGCTTAAAGGCTGATCGATTGATATCGCCTTTATTAAAATCTAGCGAAGTCAGTTCTTCTTCCGAATCAAAAATTGAAAATGCATTGGCGAAAATGAACATGATTGGTACCATGGCTTATTCTGATAGACAAAATGCGCACAAAAGGCATTTCGGTTTCTCTATAAAGAATGGATTAGCGTTACCAGAAATTATAGAGTATGGAAATGATGGAGAAAGTGCAATTTCTTTGATTGATGTATCAGCATTAATGGCAGAGTCAATAAAAACACTTCACGAAGAACTAACTTTGAAGACGAAATTTATCAATAAGCTTACAACTCAGTTGAAAAATATTGAAAATCAGCTATCAGAAAAGAAAAGTAGGAATACTGACGTGCAAGAACGAAATCAAGAAGAAATCAATGAGATAAGAAAAAAGTTGGTATCTTTAGAAATTTTATTCCAGAAACACCGTGAGAGTAAAAATTATAAATCGTTGGAGAACAAATTTGAATCTCTAAAAGATGAATTGGAGAAAACAATAGCTGTACAAGCTGCAAAAAGCCTCGACAAGACACAGGCAAAGGCTAGTAACTATTATTCCAAAGATGATGATGTTGAGTATTTTGTGAAGTTGATGGATGAATCGCGCGAAACATTTTATGAAAAGTACAAAGATAACCCATCAGTTAATGTGGATGCAGAATGGAAGACACAAGTGGCTACTTTTCGCGCAAAGGCATATCGTCGTGTTCTAAATAGAAGAGAAGAGGCAAATATATTTGCAATATTGGATAAAAAAAAATCCTAAAAGTCTCTTTTTATTACGAGACAGAAATCAACATTACGTACGAATACCTTAAGTGTGGCGCATATCTTAATTTTGAACAACAGTTTTTAAACACGTGGAGAGAAGAACAAAAATAAAGATATGAAATTACATAGATATATGTGTATTATTGTGAAGGAGAGTCATAATTTTCTTTAACATACTTTATATATTATATAGATATATACATAGCGAGTATTATTACACTTTTTTTACTTTTAATGTATTGTACACCCTGAGGTATCTCAATCAATTGGGCACAAACCAGAATCGTATTCGCTGGCAGCAACTTAATCTGGCATTTCTTGACTCGCCCAAAATCGTTGCAGCTTCAAACTTTTCCCCAGAGCACCAGACTTTGCGTATTCTTTCGAGGCATGTTCAAGGTACAGTTTACCCATCAAAACAGTTGGAGCTGTTTGCGCCTTATCAACTAGTTTATCAGCAAGTTCCTCATTTTTACGATAACGCTTTAGTAAATATGAACTTCTTAAATCAAATCTATGGTGTGCTAGACGCTTTTTCAAAATTGAAATTTCCTTTTCTCCCATAGCTACGGAGGCCTTGA
>JACLAC010005776.1_pt1 | contig 10476 bp, 8 predicted proteins | sample 8027881 | NCBI WGS metagenome assembly JACLAC01 (sample SAMN15725517, study PRJNA655200) | protist metagenome | isolation source: fluorescence activated cell sorting (FACS) single amplified genomes of... | place: Spain: Blaines Bay Microbial Observatory, Mediterranean Sea | collected 2016-01-19 | reverse complement strand
CAAGCCTTGGAAAAATAAAACCCTGGCCGAATTAGGGATATTTGTTAAAGACTTGGGTTTTGATAGTATTGAACTACCGGTGCGACCTGGATATCAAGTAGAGCCTGAGCAGGTAGATACGGCACTGCCCGAGGCGGCGCGAATTTTAGCTTATCAAGGGGTTGGCATTGCTTCAATTGCCGGTCCAACGGATGAAGCGACTCTAGCCGCTTGTGCGGCAGCTAAAGTACCTATTGTCCGTATTTGTGTGGGGATTGATCAGGATGGTTATATGGCGACAGAACAGCGTCTGTATAAGGAATATGATGCCTTAGTGCCGTTATTAGACAAATATGGAGTGACTTTGGGTATTCAAAACCATTGTGATGCCTGTGTTGCCAATGCTATGGGGATTCGACACTTGATTGAAGGCTATGGGGCCACGCATATAGCTGCAGTATGGGATGCTGGTCATAATGCACTCAATGGTGAAGATCCAGAATTGGCTATTGATATCGTCTGGTCGCACTTAGCTATGGTTAACTTAAAGAATGCTTTTTGGCGTCGTACCAATGGTCCCGAGGCGGACAATGTAGAATGGCGACCTTTTTGGACCACTGGACGTCAGGGCTTAGCATCCTGGCCCAGAGTTGTTGCCGAATTGAAACGCCGCCAGTGGACAGGACCGGTGTGTTTAACGGCAGAATATAGTGACGAAGAATCGGTAGAGCGCTTGATTAAAGACGATATTGACTTTGTCAAAATACTATTTAACTAGTGTAAGTGATAAAGTTCAATGCTTGACAGATTGATGTTTTTTGCGCTTGATATGAGACTATTATACTTTGTAAACAATACACCTTATGAATTAATTTCTTCAAGAAAGGTTTCCAAGTAAGATGAGTGATTCAATGCAGAATAAGGCTGAACAGCGGATATCTTATCGTGAAGAGATCAAACTCTTCGATTGCACTATCCGTGATGGTGGTCTAATGAATGACCATAAATTTGAAGATGAAACGGTGCGGGCAGTGTACCAGGCTTGTATTGCTGGAGGTGTAGATTATATGGAGATCGGTTATATCAATTCCCGCCGACTCTTTGATCCCAAAGATAATGGCCCATGGAAATTCAGCGGTGAAGACGACGTGCGCCGCATTGTTGGTGATAACGATACGGATCTGAAAATATCCGTTATGTCTGATGCCGAAAAGAGTGATTATAAAACTGATATTTTGCCTGCCGAACAGAGTGTTATTGATATGGTTCGCATAGCTACTTATATCCATCAAATTCCGTTGGCATTAGATATGATTCAGGATTCACATGACAAAGGGTATGAGACCTGTGTAAATATAATGGCTGTTTCTACCGTGCCGGAAGATGAATTGGATGCTGCCCTGGAATTACTGAAGACATCACCGGTTGGAGCTGTATACGTGGTAGATAGTTTTGGTTCGCTTTATAGTGAACAGATTCAGGATTTAGTTGATAAATTTAAAGGCTCAGTTGGTGCAAGTGGTAAGCAGATTGGTGTGCATATGCATAATAATCGTCAGTTGGCCTTTGCCAATACCATTGAAGGTTTGATTCGAGGTGCTAATTTCCTTGATGCCAGTTTGGCTGGTTTGGGACGAGGTGCCGGTAATTGTCAGATGGAGCTATTACTCTCATTTCTGCATAATCCCAAATTTCGTTTACGACCTTTATTAGATTGTATCCAGAATCATATTGAGCCAATGCGAGAAGAATTGATGTGGGGTTTTGATTATCCTTATATGTTGACTGGCATTCTCAACCAGCATCCGCGTACGGGTATGGCTTTTAATGCTTCGGATCAACGTGGAAACATTGTTGATTTCTATGATTCATTAGAGGAAAACGATTAATAATTAGCAATAGGTATTGATGGATGCAGGGCACTAGGTGACTGTCTGCCCTTTATAAGAATATTCAGTTTAGCTTAAGTAGGAGACTTTATGAAGCCCGATGCGCATACGGTTAAAGGTTCGCTTGATCTGTATACTAGAGCGAAAAAGCTGATTCCTGGCACCACTCAATTATTGAGTCGGCGGCCAACCCGGGCAGCGCTCGGTGTTAGTCCTATTTATGCGGAACGAGCCAAAGGTTGCCGCATCTGGGATGTGGATGGAAACGAATATATTGACTGGGCCAGTGCCGTGGGACCTATTGTTTTGGGGTATGCAGATGATGTTGTTGATGCGGCCGTAAAAGCACAGATTGATAGAGGCTCCATTTACAGTATAGTGCACCAGACCCAAGTAGAATTAGCAGAGGAATTGGTGCGCCTAGTGCCTTCCGCTGAGATGGTGCGTTTTGCTAAGGGGGGAGGTGAAGCTTGCACTATATCGGTGCGGGTAGCACGCGGCGTTAGTGGGCGTGATAAAGTGTTATTTTGTGGTTATCATGGTTGGCATGATTGGTATCTAGCGGCTAATTTGGGAGCCGAACGTTTGGATGGCCATCTGTTGCCTGGGATTGAACCGATCGGTGTACCGCAAGCATTGCAAGGTACGACCTTGCCATTTAAATACGGTGATCTGGATATGCTGGAGGATTTACTGCGTCAGCATGCAGGTGAAGTTGCTTGTATTATTATGGAGCCGATGCGTAGTGAAGATCCTCCTCCAGGGTATTTGGAGGGAGTACGTGATCTGGCAACACGCTATGATGTAGTGTTAATCTTCGATGAAGTGTCGTGTGGTTTTCGTATTGCGTTAGGAGGGGTCCAGGAATATACCGGCGTAGTACCGGATATAACGGTTTTGGCTAAAGCTATTTCCAATGGTTATCCAATGGCTGCAGTAGTGGGACAACGGCGCTTTATGGAACCTATGGAACAGATGTTTATTTCCAGTGCTTACTGGGATGATAATATTGGCGCTGTAGCAGCATTAACTACTTTGCGTGAATTGGAACGGCGTCAGGCGGTAGCGCATTTTAAATGTATCGGGGATGAATTTAAAATACGGATTAATAAAGCGGCGAAAAATGTAGGCCTAGACGCTGAATGTGTCGGAGTTGCGGCACATCCCGGTATACGAATTAGGGTAGAAGATCCCGAAGCGGCTAAAAAAGTATCAACCTTATTTATTCAAGAAAATGCTCGGCGTGGGGTGATTCTGGCTAGTGGGTTCTTTTTTAACTGTGCCCATGATCAAGCCGCGGTAGATAAAACGGCTGCAGTGGTAGAAGAAAGTTTTGCGGTGATTAAGGATGGTCTAGAGCAAGATCGTCTAGATGATTTATTAGAAACACCTATCCAGGAAGATCTATTTAGAAGATTGGTACATTGAACTTGCTAAAGTGGATAGTTGTAAATGTGCAGATTGATGAAAAGATATTAGCAAGTGAACGTTAAGAGAAGAGGCACATCCTTACGTGCTTTGATATTAGGTATGTTGTTGGTTGGGGCTATTAGTATCCTCAGTCCCTGGGCCATCTTGATGGTTAAGGGGTCACAATTGACCTCTAATGCAATTCCCATCATTGCTGTGCTGATCTTTTTTTTAATCATTGCTGTAGCTGTGCCACTAATTAAGCTTATTGGACATCGTTTTGCCTTGAGTCGGGCCGAATTGATTACAGTCTATGCCATGATGCTGACTGGATCAGTGGTCGTGACCACAGGTTTTACAGGCTCATTCCTTTCTGTCATAAGTGGTGTCATGTATTATGCCACCCCTGAAAATAACTGGGATGGTCTTTTTTTACCTTATGTACATCCCTGGTTAGCACCAACCGATCCAGAAGCCATTCGTCTGTTCTTTGAAGGCTTGCCACATGGGATGGGAATTCCTTGGGGCGCCTGGATATTGCCATTGGTAGCGTGGACAGGTTTTATTCTTGTGTTTTATTGGGTAACCCTTTGTCTGGGCGTATTAATGCGAGGCCAATGGGTAGAAAAGGAACGCTTAGTATTTCCCCTAACACGCCTGCCATTAGCCCTTTTAGACGATATTGAATCAAAGCATCTGTTTAGCCGTATCTTGCGCAATCGCTTGTTATGGGTCGGCTTTTTTGTGCCTTTATTGCTACATTCTTGGAATTCACTGAATAATTACCACGATGCCTTTCAGCCTATTGCCGTAACCGGCGCAATTTCCTTGTTAAATGGTTTGGTTGGGGTGCCGGTACGGCTTAATCTGCCGATTACGGGCTTGGCCTATTTTATGCCGCTGAATGTTTCGTTTAGCATCTGGTTCTTTTTTCTGGTTGATATTGTTCAGAAACTGGTGTTCGCGCGTCTAGGTATTCAAATAGGGCCGACAGATGTATGGAGTTCGGGGGGAGCTGGTGCAGAAATTATGTATGAACAGGCCGGGGCGATGTTGGTACTGGCGCTATTTGTTTTATGGACGGGTAAGGGCCATTTTCGTGGTTTATGGCGGCAAGCTGTTGGTAAAGAGCAGGTCAAAGATGAGGAAGTATTGGCTCCCAGTGTAGCGCTTTGCGGCTTATTCATTGGTATGGTATTGATGGTTGCCTGGCTGACCTTTACCGGGATGTCTTTATATGTGGCTGTCTTATTAGTGATTGGTGCATTGATTGTTTTTATTGCCCTTTCACGTGTGGTTTGTGAGGCGGGGCTACCGGGTTGCCAGACGCCCATGGTGCCGCAGGCATTTATCACACGGGGGTTTGGACCAGAGGTCTTGGGTTTGCAAAATATGACTTGTATGGGATTTAGTACGGTGTGGATGGGGGAAACCGCAGCCAATATGATGAATGCCGTAATGCATAGTCTTAAATTAGTGTCTAATGGGGGGCGAGCCGATCGCCGTTTTCCGCTAGCACTAGGGTTAGCTATTATTGTCGGTTTGATTGGTTCAATTTGGTTCACTATGAAAATGGCCTATGGTTTTGGTGGTATAAACCTACATAGTTGGTATTATGTGGGAGCACCTCGTTGGCCCTTTACTTATATGGCTTCGGTTGCTAATAGTCCTGAGCCAACTTTTGTGCCGCGTTTTATTTTTACGACAATTGGTGCAAGCCTTATGGGTATTATGCTGTTTTTACGGCAACGATTTATCTGGTGGCCTTTGCATCCGATTGGTTTTCCAATTTCGTCCACATTTACGATTGCCTATTATGCATGGTTTGCCATTTTTATGGCCTGGGTATTAAAAAGTATTATTTTACGATATGGTGGTATTAGTGCTTATCGCTTGTTAACGCCTTTTTTCCTGGGATTGATCTTAGGGGAATTCTTTACTGCCTGTATGTGGGTATTTATCGACGGTGCTTTCGGAATAGAAGGCAATATGATTTTTAATTTTTAATTATGGCCCATTCTCGCGAAAACTTAAGGAGCGATCTAGTTGCTTTAGGCGTTTCCTGTGGTGATACTCTTTTTATTCATTCTTCTTTTAAAAGTATAGGGGTGGTTGGTGGTGGTGCGTTAACAGTAGTTCAAGCACTAGAAGATGCCGTTGGTGCAACGGGTTTGGTGTTGATGCCGTCATTTAATTTAATTCAAAGGGAAGAACGGGCAGTACTTTGGAATCATGCTAGCACGTCTTCAACAGTCGGCTGGCTAACGGAATTCTTTCGTTTAATGCCGAATACTTGGCGTTCGAATCATTATTCCCATGCGGTTGCGGCACGCGGTTTTGGCGCGCGCCAATTTGTCGCGGACCACCTAGCTCAGGAAGGCTATCGCTCTCCCTGGGACTTAAAGCCTTGGGGACGCACTTATGGGACGCATTCGCCGATGTTTAGAGCCTATGAAAATAATGGAAAATTACTAATGTTGGGGGTTGATTATCAAACTTCAACCTACATTCATTTAGTCGAGGTTATTATTTGGAACCGGCGTTTAGCCATGGAGCCAAATATTTTATATAAGGGATTGGATCGGCCTTTATTAGGAGCGTATTGGGATGGAATAGGAAGGGTGCAGCAGGGGTTGGTTGGGAATGCAAGTTGTCGATTATTTGATATACGTGATTATGTCGATACACTGGTAGAATATATTAGTAGCAAGGGATCATAAAGGACCTTGAAGTATGGATACTGAAGTTATAGAAATTCAACCACTGACACAGGCGCTCGATGCTGTGGTTACGGTACCTGGATCAAAAAGTTATACTAATCGCGCTTTACTAGTGGCCGCACTGGCCCCGGGGAGATCAGATCTGGCAGGCGCCTTATTTAGTGACGATACTCAGTATATGGTGCAGGCTTTAGAGCGATTAGGGGTGGTGGTGGAAGCAGATCCGCAAGCCTGTCGTTTTACAGTAGGAGGGACAGGGGGATTTATTCCTGTGAAAGGAGCAGAGTTATTTATTGGAAATTCGGGCACAACCTCCCGTTCCATCATTAGTTACGTGGCGTTAGGACATGGAACGTTTATAATTGATGGTGATGCGCCAATGCGTCAAAGCCGGCCGATCAATGATCTCTTAGAAGCTTTAGCACAACTTGGTATTGAGGCACGGGCCCAATTTGACAATGGTTGTTTGCCGGTAATTGTGCAGGCTAAGGGCTTTAAAGGGGGGAAGACACGGCTGGATGCTAGTAAAAGTAGCCAATTTTTGACCTCGTTGATGCTGACCGCACCTTATACGGACAATGGTTTGGAAATTGATATGGTGGGGCAATTCAAAACACCATACATCGATATTACCATGGCGGTCATGCAGGCTTTTGGTGTTGGTGTTGAGCATGATAACTATCGCAGGTTTCGTATAGCCGGTGGCCAACAGTACAAACCTTGTGTTTATGCTATTGAGCCGGATGCTTCCAATGCCTCTTATTTTTTTGCGGCAGCAGCTATTACTGGTGGCCGTGTGCGGATTAATAATATTACGGTGGATTCAGCTCAAGCAGACATTCGTTTTGTTGATGTGCTAGAACAGATGGGGTGTATTGTGAAACGCGATGCTGATGGTATTGAAGTGCATGGGCCTGAAATCCTGCACGGCATTGATGTGGATATGAAAGAAATCTCTGATACGTCACTAACGTTGGCGGCTATTGCACCTTTTGCTGCCGGTCCTGTGCGCATTCGCAATATAGAGCATACACGTTGGCAGGAGACGGACCGTATTCATGCAATGGTAACGGAATTAAGGAAGTTGGGGGTCGAGGTGGAGGAACATAGCGATGGGGTTTGCATTAGCCCTTCGAGTATCAAGCCAGCAGCGGTTGATACCTACAAAGATCACCGGGTAGCAATGAGTTTTTCGTTGGTTGGTTTGCGCGCCGCGGGAGTAAAGATTAATGACCCAGGGTGTGTTAGTAAAACCTTTCCTAGCTATTTTAGTGTCTGGGATACGTTGAGATCTTATGACTAACTTCCTTGGGAGGGGTTAGGCGTTGATGGAACGGTAAGTTGTAATAAGGCATCCGTAACAAAAGGGCTTATTTCAAGATTAACAGGTAATGGTAGGTCAAACCACCGTGCTTCAAGTGTATCTTCACTATTAGGATCTGGTTTTGGGGACTGATTGCTAGTAACGCGAATCCGGTAAATCAGGCCTAGTTGGAAGAGGTCTACCATATCGCCGTCTGGAGTACGCCATCTCATATTGTGGGGGTGAGCTGTAAGTAGACGTGCCATTAACAGGGGAAGGCCGGTTTCACGGTATATACCTTGGCTTAATACTTCTACTGGATCCTCACCGAATTCAATGCCTGCTCCAGGCAGATCCCAGGTTTTAAAAAAAGGACCACGTCCCTTGCGGATAAGCAAGACTTGGTTGGCGACGGCGGCTAAGCCATATGCTGCTATGCGAGTAAGACGATGCACGGCACCTCTTTGTTGAGTTGTAATAAAACGAAAGTTCTTGACAACACTGGTGTGGATACTTGACACAGGGGTTAAAAATGTGTGCTATACAGGTGATAATAGATGGAAAATATATCTATTGTGTAATAGCATAGAAGATTTAAAAAATAACGATAATATAGAGGTTTTTCAAGTCTGGCTGAAGATATGGAAAAAGAACAAAAAAAAGAAATTATGGCTGCAGTAGATGCCGAATGGTTGGCGGCTGAGACAATGCGCCTAGTGGAAATTGCTAGTCCAACATTAGAAGAGGCCAAAGCTTGTGAGTGTTTTGCTGAGCAATTGGCGGCGTTGGGATTAAGCATTGATATACGGCCTGTTACCCCTGGACGTAATAATCTGTACCTAAAACTTACCGGTGAAGGAGGAGGCCCGACTTTGATGTTAAATGGTCATCTTGATACCATACCCATTGGTAAATGTCCCCCCTGCCGGCGGGAAGGGGATTTGATCTATGGGCGTGGCACTACGGATATGAAAGGTGGTATGATTGCCATGTTGGGAGCGGCTCTTGCACTGCAAAAGACGGGAGTTCGGTTAAAAGGTGATTTATGGTTGACTGCTGTTGTTGGTCATGAAGAGCCTGAGGCTGAAAAAGATGGTCCTAAGGCACTGATTGAAGACTTAAATAATGGTCGCTTAACGGCCGATCGCATATTAATAGTAGAAGGTCGGGATGCGTTGTGGGTGATGAGTATGGGTTCCATGGTTTTTTCTATTATTATGCGTTCAGATCGAGGTGGGCAACATACCCAATATGTGCCTTTTACGGCTAATCCGATTCGTCATATGGGGGATTTGATTCAACGTGTGCATCAATACCAGGAAGAATTGGATCAAGGGGCTATTCACCCATTAGCGGGGCCGGAACGAATTGATTTAGGCATAGCTGAGGCCGGAGATTATTTCAACCGCACCCCACCCGTATGCACTCTTACCGGCACCCGGCGCTGGGGACCGGGGCGGACGGCCACTCAGGTTTTGACCGAACTTCAGGAATTAGCTGAACCCTATGCCAGTGCTGGCGGTTTAGCACTGCAGGTGAATATGGAACACGAACGTGAACCCTTTGAAACGCCAATAACTGATCCCGCTGTTCTGGCTGCAGCCCAAGCCCATTTACAGGTCAATGGTAGCGTTGCCGAACATCTAGGCTTGCGTATTGTTGGAGATGCTAATCTCTATGTTACAGGAAGTGGTGTGCCGACTTTTTATTATGGCCCATCCAATGAAACCGCTCATGCAGATTTAGAATGGGTATCAGTAGAACGGCTGGCGCAGGCGGCCCGAGTTTATGCGCTGACTGCAGCTACATATTGCGGTACCGTTTGATTTAATAAAATAATGCACTAATGATAAGGATTCAGGTCCATGAAAATTACAAAAGTCGAAGCGATCCAGATCGAAACACCGCGTTATTACGGCTATATATCTGGCCATTTGATTGTCAAAGTTCATAGTGCCGATGGTTTTGTTGGATTAGGTGAAGCTTCAGATAGTAAAACGGATGATGTCGGGGCAGTTGTACAGCGCTATAATCAATTACTGGTTGGCCATGATGCACGGCGCATCACAGAGATTAATCAGTTATTGCGCCAAGAATATTTTGGTTCCACTATTAGCGATGCACATTTGGTATCGGCAATTGACTTGGCGCTATATGATCTTAATGGTAAAGCTCAGGGAGTACCGGTATACCAATTACTGGGAGGCAAGGTGAGAGAGCGGGTCTACTGTTGTTATCCGATTTTTGGTTGGCAAGTAAAGGAAGATTATGAACAAGCCTCAGGATATTTGCAGCGCCTGGTAGACTTAGGACACCATTTATTTCGCTATTATGTTTCTGGCGACAGTGCTCTAGATGATCGTTTTCTAAGCGAAGTAAAATCTCGCTTTGCAGATCAATTGCGCTTGAAATCACTCGATTTCTCTGGCCGTTTTCAGGATTGGGAAACCGCAATACGTTATGCTGAAGTGATCCGTCCCCATGCCCCTTTTCATTTTGAACAGCCGTCGAGGGATTTACGAGTTTGTGCTGAATTTGTTAAACGGGTTGATTTGCCGGTAAGTCAACATATTGGCGATTTTGATCATGCCTTTGAGGCGGTTGAACGGCAGGCCTGTACGGTGTTTAATCTAGCTTGTGTTAATAATGGACCTACCTTCATTCGCCGTTTGTTTGCGCTGGCTGAGACGACGGGTATTAAATGTCTTATTGGGACGGACCAGGAATCTACCTTGGGGACTGCAGCACAGATTCATATGGGCGTTGCTATGCCTAATTTACAGTTGCCGTGTGATCCTATGGGGCCGGTGCTTTATACTCAATCACCAGCTAAAGAAAGAATCCGTGCGGTTGATTCATATCTTTATCCGCCTGAGGGGCCGGGTTTAGGTGTCGAATTAGACGAAGATAAATTGGCAGCTTTAACTATTGCGACAGCTTAAAAAAATCTGAATTAAACGACCCATATGGTAAGCTGAGTACTCATAGATGGTTTGCATTGGAGTGATAAAAAATATATAGGTGATTTTTTGCTATTTAGAGAAAAAGATCTAACTGCTCTACTGGACCTGTAGAAAAATCGGAAACAGCCATTGATAAAAAGCGTACTCCTCGGTCTTTAGCTTCGCTTTGCTCGAGTAAAGCATGGCTATCTGCCGTCAGTATAGCCAATGGG
>JACLAC010025099.1_pt1 | contig 10477 bp, 3 predicted proteins | sample 8027881 | NCBI WGS metagenome assembly JACLAC01 (sample SAMN15725517, study PRJNA655200) | protist metagenome | isolation source: fluorescence activated cell sorting (FACS) single amplified genomes of... | place: Spain: Blaines Bay Microbial Observatory, Mediterranean Sea | collected 2016-01-19 | reverse complement strand
ATCAATCCCATCAAAGATCACAATCCAATTCTCCCAATAATAATAATCCCAATGAAAAAACGTATCGTTTAATTAAATTAGATCGTGATGACTCACTTACATCTTTGAATGATATAATACAAGAGGATGACCATAATTACTCTTGGAATGAAGTACAGTCCATAATATCTACCGTAGAAGCTGGGGAGACAAAAGGATTTATTTCAGTAACAATTGCAAGTGTACTGCTTGGATTTGTGAAATTTTTGCAAGGATATTATTTAATTTTAGGTACTAAGAAGATATTAGAAGGTACCGTGGCTGGGCATAATATCTATTCTTTAGAAAGTACTATCATGATGCCAATATGGAAAGCACGTATAGAACAAGTGGAACAATCTTTTTTTGGTCGCGTGAAACAAACATTTAATAATTTACGTGTCACTCAAACACCTTTGGAAGCGAGTGAAAAAGATTATCGTAGAATATTTAATCAAATAGATTTTACAAAAGATTTTTTTTTCAGTTATACATATGATATTACTCGAAGTATTCAAAGCAATTATTTAAAGCAATTTGATGAGAAAAAGCGAAAGCCGGCAAGTATGTACATATGGAATCATTTCTTAATAAATGAATTTCAAAACAATGTTAAATGTGATAGTTGGTTTGTTGAGTTTGTATATGGTAGTTTTGAGCAGCAACCATGTTTATTATTTGGAGAGGAAATACGATTGACAGTAATAGCACGTAGGAGTAGACATTTTGCAGGAACACGATATTTAAAAAGAGGTATTAGTGATGATGGCAAAGTTGCTAATGATGTAGAAGTGGAACAAATTATAGAACACGTTGGTGATGGTCGCATTACATCACATGTGCAAAATCGAGGATCAATTCCAGTATTTTGGACACAAAAAACAAGCGCAACTGATCCAAAGCCAGATATTATATTAGCACAATCAAAAGGTGCAGAAAATGTACCTTTGCCATTAGATCCATTTTTTTTCAGTACCAAAATGCATTTAGAAGATATGATTTCACGTTATGGTGCTCCGATAACATGTTTGAATTTAGTACGTCTGAAGGAAAAGAAGCCACGTGAAATTCTTGTAGGAAGTCGTTTTCGGGAAGCGATACAAAGCATTAATATAACCACACCAGCAAAGAACAAAGTGACATATTTAGAACTAGATTACAAACACTTACAAAAAGCAGGCCGTGGACATTATCATTTAGATGCTTTGGCTGAATGTGCAGAAACTTCTTTAAAGGAAACTGATTATTTTTTGTATAATGCTAAACGTAATTTGCCTTCAAATAAAAATAATAGTGTTTCCATCAGTTTTGATGATTTAGTTGATAAACATATGGATGATCATTCCATTGACTCTAATGATGCATCGTCTTCAAAAAATAACAATGGCATCGATAAAATTGCTATTAAATATTATCATGGTGCATGTAAATTAGCACATGTTATAATTAAGATGAAAGATCGAAGTTGTGGTACATTTATGTTTTGGGAATACCATGGAGAAATGGTTGTAACAACAGTCTGTAGCGATAATTACAGTTTGAATCATATAGTCTTGTGGAAAGAAAATGACAAATTTGTGTTGCGTTCAGGAGATAGAGTTAGTACATTATTTGAAGCAATGATAAAGATGCAGGAATTAACGATTGGTTTAATCAATCGTGGTACCGATTTTCATTCACCATTTGAAGAAGAATCTGTCTTAAAATATAAAAAAACTTCTGATAATGATAGCAACAACAAAATGAACGATCCACAAGAGGAAAAAGTTAGTGATGCAAATTACAATGTCATGTTACAAGCAGGCGTCTTGCGTGTAAATTGCATTGATTGCTTAGATAGAACCAATGTAGCACAATTTTATATGGGATTACGCGTATTGGGTAAACAATTATGGTCCATGGGTATTGATATGCGTGCCCCAAATAGCAGTATGGATGCAAAAGATGTTTCATTAGATGATCATGCACCTGTTGTTAGAGTAGTCATGCTTATGTATGAACGTTTAGGTGACCGTATATCGATGCAATATGCAGGATCACAAGCACATAAAAAAGTTTCTGGGCAGCCTGTTGGTAAAGATGTAAATAGTAATTCACGTTCTGCGGAGGTATTAACGTCCATACGTCGTTATTACAGCAATTCTTTCACAGATAAATTAAAACAAGATGCTATAAATTTAGTGTTAGGACATTTTATTCCATCAATACATACGTCTGAACACTATATTAAAAGTATCATGCCATTAGAGGGTCCGCCAAAAAAAGTATGGGAAAGAGATGGCGATTATTATTGGCATAATAAGTTACACTTGCAGGACTATGTCCCAAGTTATGAAAAAATGTCTCGAAAATGGTGGTCAGAAACTCCACTTGATACGGTAGAAGAAACAGTAGAGGAAGAAGAAGAAGTGAAAGAGAGTGATGATGGCACCAATAGTGCTAGCCATTTCTCATCATCATCATCTCGTTATACAAATACATACGAGTGCTTTGATGATGCAAAAACATATGTACAACTTACTGAATTAGCAATAGATCATAACAGGCATGGTCGCCAAACGTGTTTGTCAAAGCAACTGGAGGAGGAACGGGCAATTTTATCATTAAGCGAGCGTGGATTAGATAATAACGTGTTGCATTGGGTAATTGATTTATTAAAGGGTAATCCATTCGTTGATATTAAACATGACATAATTAAAACGGAATTTCCATTATGGAAAGATGACCGTGAATATGAAAAACCATACACATCACTGTCTAAAGATGGTGAATTTATTATCAACCAACCAAGCTGGGATCCATACGCAGATACACCACCTGTTATGGAAGATGTAATTTTTGGAAAGCAAGGTAATATTAAATTTAGTGCACTTTGTGGCAGTGCTATGACCAATAGCAGTATAATGATTGGAAGTCCCATTGGAGGCGGTGGAAGTTTGAAAGTAACCGAAGTTAGAGATGCAAAAAGTAATTCTATTATGAGTGATTCAAAACAGAGTTTATATAATTCATCAATCGGAATAAAGAACAAAAGTTATAGTACAAGCTCTGTTTCCGATAATAATTTCATGATAAGCAATCAAAATACCATTGGGAAACACAATAATAAAGAATTTCTAAAAATGCTTAGAAATCAAAGCATTGATTATAGTACTTTAACCGCTGAAGAACCAGAGGGAGATGGCGATATTGAGGAGGAGGACGATATAGAGGAAGAAATTACTACCAAGTCGGAAAGGCGATTTTCTTTTTTTAATCGGAACCCATCACCAGATCCGATTAATAATGATAATGACAATAGTAAAACTGCTTTAGGATTCGATACATTAACTAAACAAGTCTATGGAAAATATAAATATCCAATCACAAGTAATGATAAGCCGTTGCAAACATCTGATTTAGTGACAAATAATAATAATAAGGATATGCAGTATAATAAACCAAATGATAATGTAGATGCAAAAAGTTTGAAGAAAGAATTTAATAAAGGCAGTGTATCAATGATAGTGGAGGATGATTATTTAATAGAGGGTGACCATGATTTATCAATGGATAAATCAATGCTGGATTCATCTAATCATTCTATTGATACATATAAAATCGGAGATGAGAGTGTTGGTATTTACAAATCGTATGTTGCCATAGACCGATATACAGATGCATGTTATGAAAATGATTCAAATGAGAAAATTTTCGACGTAACTGGATTACGTCAAAGTGAAATTGAAAATTATAGTACTAAATATTCTACTGCAGAAGAATTTTTATTTGAATCAAAGGAGCGTGGTGAATATTATAATAAACCGGAAAGAATTATGAAAGATTATATGAAGAATTTGCTAGTGGAAGAGTATTAAAAAAAGAAGAGAGAAAGATTGAGTTAATATCTGTGTGTGCGTTTTGTCGCACCACTATATATATATATATATTCGTACGAAAAATGTTTTGATTTTTTATCATGATTTTTCCTCTTGTTTTCTCTATCTCTTTCCGCCGATTGTGCGATTCGCACAATTCCGATTTTGAGATTCGATTTTTTAAATTATGGGGGGCAATAGGCAAATATTTTTTAATAGGTTAAACACAGCATTAATATATCTATTATAGTATTATATTTTACTAGTGTTTTTCTATAGACTACCACGGTGGTAATCGCGGTGGTTCAATACTGTAAAATGTCAGACTTTTGCAATACACCACACACCATACACCATTGCACCATTGTATCATAATGTAATACACAATATTTACCAGTTTATAATACACCAACTACAACCACAAAAAAAAAAAGAAAAATGGTAGCAGTATCATGGTGGTGTGTTTTTAACATATACTCAACTGACTTTTTTCTACATAAAACAGTTATTATACGAACGTCTATTTCCTTCAATAGAATTCATTTTTGCAGCAATTTTTGTACCACGTAATTGTGTTACGTTTAAAGCGAAATAAAAGAATAAAAGAATTACAACTGAAATCAGAAATATGCAACAAACACCACCACCTGCCCTTCCAACACCACCACCGTTAGCAAGTTCTAACGATTTAACTGCCTCAAAGTTTGCACAGCAAAATGCAAGTTTATTATCACAAGTACGTGAACAAAATCAACAAATGAAAGATTTACGCGAAGAGCGAGATCAACTACTGGATCACGTGTCTAGTATAGGTGCTAAACATGCTACTTTCCAGGCAATGACTGAAGATAACATTAAATTAGGACGTGAAGTGGACCAGCTGAAGAATTTGTTAAAACAGAAGGAGGATGAATTGGTCGTAGAACTGCGTAAAAAAGACAAGGACTTTCTAACTGTAAGTGATGACAATATTACACTGAAAAATGAAAATGAACGCTTGAAGACTTTCAAAAATCAATTGTTTGTTGGTATAAAGGATAGGGATACAAAAATAGAAAACTTAGAAAATGCATTTACTGATTTAAGAGAAAAATATTATGAAATGATACAAGAAGTGGAAACTTCAAAAGCGTTAGCATTAGCAATTAAACAAGTTGCAGCGGAAGGAGCTACAATTGCACATAGTACTAATATAAAAAGAAAACAGGAATTAGGTAATAACAATAAAACATCAACTTTGCCGTCACCACCGCCACAAGTTCAGAATTTACCAAATATGAATCAAATTCATTTGTTAAATAGAAGACAACAAAACATCAACAACCGCCAAATGACGACACAACAGCATCAATACCAGCAACACCAAGAACAATATGCCATGTATAGTAATAATGATTCATTCAACTATAATAATAATAATAATAACAACAACAACTACAATAATAGTCCACCGCCACAATCTTCTTCGTCGTATTTATCTTTTCAAAATCAACATGGAAATGATAGGTTCGATAGCAACCAATCATTCGCTTCATCCATGGCAGATAGATATATGAACCATAAACAACGGTCTCCTCGTCAGCAACAACAGCTTCGTAATGAATTTATTGAAGAATACGATGATGAGATCATAAGTGGTATGGATAAAAAAGAATTGCAAATATTACGACGAAAAAGTCAAATTGCTAAACAAAAGGTAATGTTAGGAAATAATAATAATAGAAATAATGGTAATAATAATTCACCAACATATTCCAATAGCAGTAGCAGTCAAACGTCACCAAAGTTAGCTATACGCCATACAAATGGTAGTTACAATAGAAAAAACAAAAGTCGTACAAAGAAAAATGCTAAACCTGGACGTAATAAAAATATTGCATTTGGCAAGACAAACCAACGTATTGGAAGAGCATCTTGGATTGTCCATAAAGATGCAAATTATTTCATAAACAATAGTAGTGTTGAATCAAGGCAATGGCGAGAGTTTAATACTAATAGTCCAGATAATACTAGTAGCAATGGCATGTAGAAAGAAAGTCAAAGAAGGGGTTGTGTTTTTGTGTGTGTGTATTATTGTAAAATAATGTAATATCCGTATGATTAAATGTGATATATGATATATGGTAAATATATACGATAGTCTATGATATGATATGATACCGATACGATTTGAATATGATGTGTGTAAATATGATAGTAAAAATTACTAGAGATATTTTTTATCTTCTCTCTCTCTCTCTCTCTCTCTCGCTCACACACACACACACACACGTGAATTGATACATATATAGATCTAAATTTTAAACCAATTTTTTCTCTTCGAAAAACGTTTTTAAATGTCTTATTTGCCATAATGTTGAAAATAACATAATAGATGTTTGAAAGATTGACCACCACATAACACGTGAATTTGTGCTTTCAGATGTATTACGAAATTCTTCTTCACGTTTACGTTGATAATGCATTTCATTTGTTATTGATGTTATCCTATCTGCTAATTTACGCACACGAACCTCTACATCGCTTAAATGTTCTTTTTTTGCTAATGCGGTATAATCGATACTAGATTCGCCTACTTGAATGTCTAAATGAAATTTAAATTTCTTTGGTTCACCAAACCAACCAGTTGTTCTGTTCACTTCCATGCAAATTTCAAATACACCTTCCTCTTCGGAAGTAAATGCAAAACGTCCATCAACATCTGCATTTTCTTGCAATATCACTTTGGAGGATTCTTTCAATACAGTAATGCTAATGCCAATCGGTTTTCCATATTTATCCAACGTCCCGTCCGTATCTAACTCAGGATTTTGATATACACCGACAACTACTGTATGCGCAGGCACTTCCTCCAAAAAACAACGTTTTACACCTTGTGTTACTAAAAAATACAAAGATGTGGTCGGTGCTACATGAATGGTAAATACAGATAAAAATAAATACAAAGCGATTGTAAATGAATATTTCATGATGTTTCTTCTTTTGTTAAATTTTGTTAAACAGATATAGATGTATTATATATATATATAAATTATATTTATTCCTGAATCAATTGTATATATTGGTTACCATCTTTGACCTTTTACACTTTTCCTATTACAAATATATAATATTGGTTGATTCAATTGTCATCAAATATGGATTATTATTTTTTGTGGTTTGCTGGGCTTGAATTATCCCTTATAGTTTTTTTTACCTTAACATAGTTTATAGTTTTTTAACTTTACTCCAACTCTCTCACCGTGTGGCTCTCCCCATTAAAAGCCCTTATAGTAAACTTCTATTTTAGTATATAGGGGAAATATATATAATTTAAGTATAGAATATAGTAGACAAATGATGTTTTTATGGAACAAAACATGCTTACCTGGATATTTTGGAATAGAAGTTTTTCCCAATCTAAATCTAAATCACTTATTGTATTATACTCATATAGCTATGGTGCTATGGTCGATTTGTTAGCATAATATCGGATATTTTAGTACTAAATGTGACGGGTTGTAGGGTATTTTATGGAATTTTGGGTGTTTGAAATAGTTATTATTATTGCCGTTAGAAAAAAAATAATATATATATATTTTACATGTAAATGTGCACATTGGTTGCATTGGCCAATGTTTGTAGAGATTCACAGATACATCATGAACATCTATATACAACATTCATACAACATCAATATCACATATACGTATGTATACGTACTAAATACTATAATATACAATTTTAAAAGATAATATATAACCATATATATAGATCATGGCAAATAAGAAAGTACCATCCGATGGGCATAAACAATTAAATGTACAACAATCGAGGTTTTTATCTGATATATATGATCGGGAAGATAAATACCGTTCATTAATGGTAAAAAATGGTATGAATAAATTTTCAAAAGCACGGAATCCATTGGTACAAAGTGCACGGAGTGACAGTAAAAAAATCAAAAATAAAAAACGTCGCAATGGTAATAATAATACTAGAAAATTAAATAGTAGTAGAAGTATGATGAGTGCAAGAAGTCAATATACTGGACGTAGTCAAATGTCAACAAGTAGAAGATCAGATGCATCGTCATTAGCTGAAATGAGTAGACGTGCGTTTGATTATGATCGTGAACCATTTTTTGATCCAAAATTTTCAGCAAGAACACATGATTCATCTGCTAGAAGCATTACAGCAAGAACGAATACAACAAGGGCAGAAGTCGAACGCGAAGAAAAAAATGTCGAAGAAATGTTACGTAGAAAAAAATGGTTAATGAAACAACTTAATGAATTAGATGCGGAGTTGACTGTGATCAAAGAGGAAGCTGGTATATAAAAAACCGATTACAAATTATAAAATGAGTACATGTGGCAAAAAAAAGAGAGATAGAAAAGTGTGGTCAAATAATATTACAAAATTTTGTACGAAGCGTAATTTAATACGCGAACGAACCCGTTCGTACACGGTGTTCCATTCTGAACAAAATTTTGTATAAAAATTAATTTTTACAAAAAGGTGTTTTTGCGCTTTCCAGGCTTTCTTCTTCTTTTTAAAAATTAAAAAATTGTGTGTGTTGCACAAATCCACCACACTTATATATAAAAAATTCTCTTATTTACACTTATATATATATATTTAAATATATATATTTTTAATAACATGGAGTTAATTACAATTTCGATTGTCTTCTTTGTCTCATTTCTGTTGGAGAATAAATATCTGCTTCTTCCCCATCAAGTAAATATTTTGTATTTGCTGGCATCCCGTTTTTATCCCACACATCTGCTATTGGTTCCACGCGGCCAGATGACCTTCCCATAGCGAAATTAAAATCTGGAGGTGCTGCACCTCTACCTTTGAAATAATTCATCGCGCCAACTTGAATTGGTTCAACTTGTTCTGATTTTAATTGATTGATTCTTTTCAATAATTTTTCTACCATTTCAGGATGTTCAAATTGCAAATCATGCTGTTCGGTTGGATCTTTTGCCAAATTAAATAACCACCTTCGTTTAAATTTGGATGTATCACCATTTTCTAAAAAATCTCTTTGCCCACCATCACCAACTTTTCCACCTAAACTTAAAGGTATTGCATTGTAATCTGTTACATCTGGACCCATGATATAATCAACCGGCCATGCTTTTGAAGGATCTTCCCCATACCAATCTCCACGTCCTGGATATCCATCAATTAATTTCCAATCACCGATACGTAACGTAGTTACATTTACAAATGCATTTGTTGCACGGGTTAAAAACTTGGCTTCTCCCATAGGATGAACAACATCATCTAATTCATACAACATCTCAATTCGTTGGCCATTTCCTGGATCATATTTTCCATTTACCAATCCTTCCCACATATTTACTCCATCCAATGGTTTCCCTGGCACTGCAAGATCTTCGCTTCGCACGCCTGCAAGACTTAAAAGGGTTGGATACCAATCGGTTACATGTGCAAGTGCATATGATTCCGTCCCTCTTCTTTCGATTGGTATGACAGCTGGGTTTGGAGAATGAACAAACGATGCAGCTCGTGTACCACCTTCCCATGGAGTTGTTTTTGTTCCACGATATGGCCAATTCGAAGCCCCAGTGGTAATATCACCGCCATTATCACCATATGCAATAAACAATGTATTACTCCACATATTTTTACGCTTCAATGTCTCTACAATTTGCTGAATACAACGATCTAAATGTGTGATCATCCCTGCAAATTCGCGTCTCTTCTTACTAGGTATGTGTGAATTGATATCTGCATCTTGTTGGTAAAATTGTGTTGGCCAATGTGGCGCGGTAAATGGTAAATATAAGAAAAGCTGGCCATCGCCCTTTGTTTCATCATGATTCCATATCATACGTACAGCTTCTCGTGTAAATGCATCTGAACTATGAGTCATATTATCTCGTGTAATATGTTCATGTATATATCTTCCATCTCGTTCATATCTTCCATGTTTATGATCAAGTGTAGTTGTTTTCGCTCGGCCCTGGTAATACATTGCACCATTTCCATTCGAATCTTCACCAACATGTTGGCTACGGCGTATGGCATCCCTATGTGGACCACCTCCTAACCATGCTATATGTTCCCAATGATCTGCACCTCCATGATATGGCCCGAAGAAATCTTTAAACCCACGTCCAGTTGGAGTATATTTAAAATGGCCATGTCCCAAATGCCATTTTCCAGAACCTTTACATGTATATCCTAACTTACTAAGGCGTTCACATAATGTTACTTCATCTTCTGGGATCCATGTAGCATCACTTGCCATCCCTACTCCATGTTGTCCTCCATTACGCATTGGGTACCTTCCAGTCATCAATGCCGATCGTGTTGGTGAGCAAATTGGTTGTACATAATACTGCTTCAAGCGGATGCCTTCTCGCATTAAACTATCCATAAAAGGTGTTTTAGGAGTTTGAATTCCACCTGAAAATATTCCTAAATCATTTGCACCTAAATCATCAAATAATGCCATGACAATGTGTGGTCTTGGAGCACCATTTGATTTAGCCATTGTTGCTGCCGTTGGTGCTTTTTTCAACAATTGTTGTTGATATTGATCTCGTTGTGTAAAAGTTATATTTGTTGACAATACATTACGG
>JACLAC010008713.1_pt1 | contig 10477 bp, 6 predicted proteins | sample 8027881 | NCBI WGS metagenome assembly JACLAC01 (sample SAMN15725517, study PRJNA655200) | protist metagenome | isolation source: fluorescence activated cell sorting (FACS) single amplified genomes of... | place: Spain: Blaines Bay Microbial Observatory, Mediterranean Sea | collected 2016-01-19 | reverse complement strand
CAATTTACATATTTATCAACATAAAAATATCCATAAAAAGGTGCAAAAATGTAGAATTTTTTCCAAAAAATGCTCTGTAGACTGGCAAGAGTAAGATCCTATTTAAAATAGTGGAAAAAGTGTCAAAATATGAAAAAAATAACACTATTCATAATGGATGTTGGCGTTATGGACCAGAGTAAGGTACAGTGCTGTGTGGAGTGCCTGGATGGAATGGAGTGCTAATTCATCATGAGATTTGCACATCTCCTCCATATTATTATTATTATCATTTTTTTTATTATTTATTATTATGCAAAAAACATATATTAGTATTATTTCAATATTATAGACATTTATAAATTGAAATCGTAATCATTATAACTATAGAATGTAGAATACTGGAATCAGATGCAATAAGGATGATGGATTATGAAGATGGAGAAAAAACAAGAACTATTCACTATAAATCAGGCGGAAGTTCGAGTGTATTTAAAAAACGAAAACGAAAAAGCAAGCAAGAATTGAATAATAATACCATACGTGTTGATGTACATAATTATAAATATAAAACAGTAAAAGAACGGTGTAAAATAATATTAAATGAACGACAACAAAATGAACTTGATAAAGGTTGGAAACTTATTGGAAAAGCTAGATCTTCCACTGCAGTTATCTGTTTAGATGTAGATGCATTCTATGCGCAAACATTGTTATTGAAAGATGAAAATAAGAAGTATAAGTATAAACCATTTGCTGTCACGCAAAAACATATAGTGGTAACCTGTAACTATCCAGCTAGAGCACAAGGTGTAAAAAAATTGCAATTGATATCAGAAGCAAGAGAAATATGTCCAAACCTTGTATTAAGATCAGGGGAAGATTTAACGCCATTTCGTAAAACATCCAAAGATATCTTTAATGCAACAAAGTCGTTTTTTGTGCACTATGTGAATAAAATTAATGCAGAAATTGCTAATAATAATAATGATGATGATGATGATGATAATAAAATTGAAGTTCCAAATTGCTTGAAATCAGGATTGGATGAATTGTTTATTGATGTATCATCATTAACTTCGTATATTGTTGATAATATTTTCATGGATGATGGGACTAGCAATAGCACGAATATACAAAGTAATGATAATACGTGCCATGTATTAAATGGAAACGTTTCAAATCATAATGATAGAGGTGGAAGCATTATTAATTATCACCATCAAAATAAAATGATACAAATTGCAAACAATATTGCATTTCAGTTACGAGCATACATTTATAAAAACATTCAAGTTGAATGTTGCGCAGGGATTGCACAAAATAAAATTGTTTCTAAATTAGCTGTTAATATGCATAAACCAAATCAACAAACTGCGATTTATACTGAAGCAGTTTTACCGGTAATGTTAGATTTGCCTGTGAATAATATTTCTGGAATCGGAAGAATTATAGTGAAGAAATTAAATGAAACTTTGAACATTTTCCATGTAAAAGATGCTTTGTTTGAAAAATTTTCATTGAGTTTTTTAATTGGAGAATTCGGTGAACGTATTGGTCGTTTTTTGTTTTTAGCATTTCGTGGTATTGATGAAATCAATATTGTAGAGCAAGAAGCACCAAAAAGTATAGCTATTGAAGATTCTATGTTGGGTGTTACTAATAAAAAGCAAGTGCATTTATATTTAGATGCATTGAGCAAAGATCTATATGTACGATTGGTGGAGGATAAAATATTGTATAATAGACAACCAACCATTTTAATATTGAAAATACGAGAGAAAAGTGTTGGTTATTTTGGAAGTAGGATCACAAAAAGTGCTAGATTACCAATACATATCAATCATTCTGATCATATTTTGAAAATTGGAAAATCATTATTTGATAAATTAATACTTGAAGTTTCAAATGTCGAGAATTGGATTTTAACATTGATTGGACTATCATGTACATCATTTGAATCTGTTGGAAAAAATAATACAAAAAGTATTGATACTTTTTTTTCTACTCACAATAATAATAATAAATTGAAATCGCCGTTGTTGATAGCTAATACTACTTCCTCGAAGCCAAAACAAAAATTGAAACATATAGAAGCATCTGGACCTGTCATAATCAATAATAATAATAATAATAAGACAAACCTTCGTAATACAAATGTTCTTCCTTCAAATATTGATAAATCTGTTTTTGATCAATTACCGAAAAACATCCAAGAAGAAATTTTAGCTTCTTCCAATTCTAGTAGGGTTGGTACATCGCCCAACAAAAATGGGATGATTAATATATCGCAACGACGAAAGAAAAAGAAAAAGACTGAAAGTATTAAATCGTATTTTGTAAAGAGGAAGTAAAATATCTTTGTGGGTTTTTTTTTTTAATAATATATAATATATGATGGTATATATAATACATTTTTTTTATTTTAAAAAAATGTAATATAATATATTACTTAGCACGGGAAGTGTAAAATTATTATAACTTAGATTTTAACCCATCATATATAATATTTTATATAAAATATTTGTAAAATTAAAGAGCGCCACCATCTTACAACTACATCCCCGCGCCTTTTTTCAAAAAATTCAACTTCTCAATTTTCAATTCATTTTCGATAACTCATCATTCAATAAATTAACAAACTCAAAAACATCCAGAAAAGTATTATATAATGGTGTAGGTGCTATACGCATAACATCTGGTTTGCGAACATCGCAAATAACACCTTTTGCAGAAATAGCTTCATGAATTTTTACAACATTTTGACGAAAAACCAATGATAATTGTGCACCACGTTGCACAGGATCACGTGGTGTAATAATATCTACTTTATCTTTTAAAAGGGTGTCTACTAAAATTTCCAAATATGCTGTCAAACGCAATGATTTAAATCGTAATCGTTCCATCGTTGCTGCTTTGAATAAATCGGTACTAGCACGCAATGCAGCAGTGCAAAGAACCGGTGGATTTGACATCATAAAACTTTGTGCACCTGGGGAAGGGATAAATTTATGTTCCATTTCAAACCTATCTTCTTTTCGATGACCCCACCAGCCTACAAGGCGGGACAAATTTTCATCATTTTCATATCGCTCATGTACAAATGCACCGCCAATATTTCCAGGTCCAGAATTTAAATATTTATACGTACACCAACATGCAAAATCACATCCCCAATCATGTAATGACAATGGTGCATTTCCAACTGCATGTGCTAAATCAAATCCTACTTTACATCCTTTGGCACGAGCTGCATTAGAAATAGTTTTCATATCAAATAATTGCCCAGTATAATATTGAATACCACTGAATAATACAAGTGCAATTTCATCCCCTTGTTCATTAATTGCTTGGACAATATCCTCAGTTTGTACATATGTCTCATTTTCCCTTGGCCATACTTCTACAATAGCGTCATCACCATATCCATGGAACTTTGCTTGTGATTGCAATGCAAATTTATCACTTGGAAATGCTTTGCCTTCCATTAAAATTTTATAACGTGTTGGTGTTGGATTGTAAAACGCACACATCAATACATGTAAATTCACTGTTAAACTGTTCATAATAGCAACTTCAACTGGTTTTGCTCCTACAATTGCTGCCATGTCATCCCGGCAATGCTCATCTGCAGTAACCCATGGCCTTACTGGATTCACACCAGGAAAGTGTCCTTCGACACCATATTTTTGCCATTTTTCCAATTCTTCCGTGACATATGGAACCGTATTCTTTGGCTGGATACCTAACGAATTACCACATAAATATATTGATGGTTTATCATCAATACCTGGTGGAAAGTGAAACTCGTTACGAAATGATTTTAACTCATCCTCTTCATCCATTTTCATAGCAAATGCTTTTGTATTATATTCAAATCCAACTTTTTCCACTAAAGATTGTATGGTTTTATGGCCTGGGGTATTCATATCGTAAAATGCTGCCATGTTATAATTAGTTTATAACTTATATATATATATTATATGCTATTATTATTAATTTTATTTCCTGTATATTCTATCGATGATCGTTGTTGTTGATAATTCCAATATATATATATGTTGTATATATATATGTATTGATATGATATTTACGGAAGTATTATATCACTACAGTTACTCTATTCCTTGTATATGTAATATTGTATATGTAATATCTTAATCTATTTTTATTAATTTAAAAATTTGTTGTTTGGCACTTTTGTTGTGTGTGGTTAAATTCAACATGTGCACATGTACCTTAAAGCTGAATATATTGATATTGAAAAGTCTAGGACCTAGATTTACAGAGCACTATATAATAAAAATTTATTTACCTCACAACAATTATCTAGATCAATTCATCACACACATAGAGAAATATATATATATTATGTTTGACAGTCGAACAATATCATTTATTCAACCCTTTTGAACGTTGTCCATATGAAAATATTCAGCTAACCATGGTTTGGAACCTAATACTCCCCATGCTTTTACTCTCCAATTTTCAATATCTTCAACACTAACACTATCCAATTTTAATTTCGCATGTAAATCACTTGCTTTATATACAGAAAGATCCCTTGGTGCAATGATTCCATTTGATGCAAGGATTGTTAATAATGGATGATCAATCTCAACATTCAATAATCTAGACATAATATAAACCAATGATTCTTCACGTGCACGATCAACCCATGCAGATACTAGATCTTGCGTAATCTTAGAAGAATCAAAATCATCTGCATCTTCAAGATCATCAAATATTTCTTCTACATCACCATCAGCTAATTCTTCAACATTAGTTACTTCACATACACTTGATAATGTTGCAATCATTTCTGGTTTCAAAAACAATAACATTGGATTTTCAACAACAATGGTGGATGATACTGAAGGTGACGATGGTGCACTTGTTGTTGTGGCAGTAGTAGTAGTAGTCGTAGTCGTCGTCGTCGTTGTTGTTGTTGTCGGCGTCAAATTATTACCTTGTTCTTTCGGGATTTCCTCCTCCTTCTCATTCTTATTGTTGTCATTATTACTATTGCTATTATCGGCATTTAATTGTTCTAAATTTTCTCTTGCTTCTTTTTCTATTTTTTTCTTTTCTCGTGCTAATTTTTTCTCCAAACGTTGTCTTGCTCTTTCCTCTTTTTCCTTCATTCGTTGTTGATGTATCAATGCTTTCTCTGAAAATTTCTTTGCTCTTTCATTTAAAAATTTAAAATCAACATCAGGGCACATTGTTTTCAATGCCAATGGTATATCCTTACCATAAAAATGCACGATACTCCAAAATGTACGTGGTGATACTTCCGCCATTAAATGTGGTTTTAATAATTCTTTTCCTGCATCACCTTGTTCATGTAATATCTGAAGCACAAGAATTTTCAATGCATCACGTGGTATAGCATCAACTTCTTCTTCTTCCCATGAACGCGGACCTTTTTTAAACCTGACTTTTAATCGAACACTTACAGACTCATTGTTACCACTACTATCACCTAAAGTTCTTGTGTTTTGATCTTCTTTGATTTCATATTCATTTAATAAAATACTTTTAAAACGATTATTTGCACGTGTAATATCATATTGCTTTCGTACAGCTGATTTTGTAGCAAAACGAAAAAATCGTCCAATTGGATCACTTGAATTACCAGGTGTCAATGCACTGACTAATTTAGCTGTTGCATCTTCTTCACCAGCAATACCAATACGCCTTCCTCTTCCTTTCATTCCTCTCCATTTTTTCCTACTACTACTACTACTACTACTAGAAGTAGAAGCAGAAGAAGATTTTTTGTTACTACCTATGCTACTACTATTTAACGTATGTACACCAACTTTTTTTTTCATATTATTATTAGTAGTGGAAGATGGACTTTTTTTAATAAAGGAGGAGGTCTTATTACTACTACGTTTTCTTTTTTTCTTTTTTTTTTCATCAGGCGGTAATATATATTGTCTTTCACTTGGTTTTCTTTCTCTTGCTGATCTGCGAACAGGTACATTTGCTTGCATTTTTATATCTTCATTATTTTCTGGAATCCATTCTTCACCATGTTGTTGTAAAGTATTTTTTGTTAAATCGATACTACTTATTATTTTTTTATTTTTTATCGTCGTCCTATTATTATTATTATTGTTTCTTTTACCACCATTATTATTACTGCTGCCGCTGCTGCTGCTATTGCTGCCATTTGGGGATGCAACCGGTATTCTATTACCATTGTTATCAATTAATTCTACATGCAACATATCTTTATTTCGTATCAAATTATTTTTACTAATAGATTCATTGTCAGATAATTGTATTACACGTGGTGGAAAACCACCACGAAATCTTAATTGATTTGGATCAATCCCGAAACAAACATTACCTTTTTCAGTCAATAATTGTTTTAACTGTATATATTTCGTATCTGGTCCAATTAAATTAGGAATCGATGACACTTTTCCTTGAAAACGAAAACGTAATGTCCAACTTCCAACGAATGCCGTCATGTTTGTATTCAACTATGTATGTAATGTGAATGTTACTATATACAATTCTTCTTCTTATAACCATCAAAACGTTTTTTTCTATGTACTTAATGGACTTAATGTGCATAAATTATTATTTTCAAACTAATACATCATGTGCTGCTTTTAATTTTTGACTGATTGATGTGGTGTATTTTGTATTAATACTTATTACACTATAATATATTATATAGGCTAAAAAATAGATTCGCAACATTCATCAACCATTGCACCATTGCAACAATTCCACACATCACATCACGCCAGGGAGAATATACTAGTAATATATATATACTGTATAGATGTGATTTACAACCTAGAGAAAGAGAGAAACTTGCTGATGTAACAAAACAATCTCCTCAACACCTCCTCAATCTTACCAACCTTCGCAACAATTTAATTCTGAAGTTGAAGATCGTACAGAGAATAATCCTTTTAAAATGATGATGACAAATAATTTATTGAATGTATTAGTAGTAATAATAATAATATTATTATTTACTAATATTAACGGAAATAAACTTGTACAGTTACAACAAACTATGGAAAAAAATTGTGCTGCATCTGATATTTTATTACTTCAACAAAAAGCAATGTTATGTGGTAGTTTAGTACAAGCACCTTCATCATATTGTGGTGATTTATGGAAAAATGTGACATCTAAACCATCTTGTGATTGGCCCAGTCAAGTTGTTTATATGCAAGATATTTTAAATACATTAGTATCACCAAATACATGTTTAAATACGACATTTGCAAAAGATACAATCAATTGGTTAAACGTTGATATGTCTTCACAAGATATTGGTGGGAATTGGATGAATACGTGGATGGTATTTCAAGTTCAGTATTATGATATGCCACGTAAACCAGGTAGTAGAATTGAAAGCCCAGATACACTTGGACGTAAATGTTGGGCATTTGCATATATTAAACAATTTTGGAATCCAACTCTCTTAAATAAAGCAGTTGCATCTGTTGGAATGAATATTACAACATTTGGAAAAGCAACAGAAAATGCAATACCATTTACAATGGATTTATGTGAAAAAGTAATGGCAAATTGCTTTAAAAATACAACATATACACCAACTCGTAAAGGTAGTTGCCCAGGAAAAATTGCATTGTTTCATTACCTTGGTTTTGATCGTGAAAATTTAAAAAGACATAATATAGTCAAATATCCGTTTTAAAGTACATATATATATAAGACTATTTTACTATTTTATTTACTTATTCTATTTTTTTTTTTTTCTATTATTTTTTCATGGCACATCATGTGATTACCACCACCTGGTATTAATTATACCTGTATAATTAATAGTACCTGGTATTATGATGATGTGTTTTAGTGTGAGCATAATTCACATATTCACATGCATCATACATCATATATATAATTACCTGTATACACACAACACATAAGACGAGATATATACAATAATAAATAGATGGAAAAAACAAGATAAGAATCTAAATATACTCGCTTTATTACACACACATATATATATATATATATTCAATTTATTTTTTTGTGATTCTATCTATCTATCTATCTATATATACTTTAATTATTAGGAGATTATTAATTATAATGCAATTAACACTGTCCAACCCAGCAACTAATTCAACAATAATTCTATTAATAATTATATCAACTATTTGTATACAACCTTTACATGGTGTACTGTTAAAAAGTTGTGACGAGAATGAAATAGGAGTATGCAATGCGAATAGGGAGAATAATAATATAGCCGATAGCTCATTATCAGTAAAGGCATCTTCCTCTACGAGTACTACAACGAATACAAATAATAATAATAATAATGGAGTAAATCAAAATACAAACTATCGAAAAAAGATTCATCAACAACAAACTGCTGCCAAATCATCCGATATAAAACCACACATTGTTGTCATTTTATTTGATGACCTTGGATACCACGACCTCGGTGAATTTTCAGACACAAAACGACATTTATGTCAAACACCTGTGATGAACCATTTGATGAATACAGGCGTTAAATTGAAAAAATTCTATGCAATGCCAATTTGTTCTCCAACACGCGCTGCCTTATTAACTGGTCGATATCCTATACGTTATGGTGGTCATGTTGGTACAACACCAGGTTTAGCTGCAGATCAAGGATGGGCACCAATAGGAGAACCGATGCTTGCAGAACGTTTTCAAGATATTGGTTATTCAACATACATGTCTGGTAAGTGGCATTTAGGACGTGCTGGGCATGCACAAACACCGACGGGGCGCGGTTTTCAAGAATTTTATGGCAAGTATGAAGGCGGTGGAGATCATTGGACACATCAAACAGATCTTTTAGCTGATGCTAGAGATGGATCAGTATGGCCAGGACATCCTAATTATAAACCTCCAAATATGCGCAGTGCATTAGATTTGCATTATGATCGTTGGGTATTAAATAAAAAGACTGGGAAAAAATCACACATACATGAGCATATTTTTCACTTGAATGGCACACATTCTACCGATGTATTTGCAATAGAAGCAGAACGTATGATTTTAAACCATGATATAGATAAACCAATGTTTATGTATATACCTTTTCAAGGACCACATTGGCCAGTGCAAAATCCAGCAGGTACGGAAGAGATTCATGAATATATACCTGGAAAGCAAAGAAGAAAATGGTGTGGTATGATTAGTCATATCGATCAAAATGTTGGTCGTATTGTCAGTGCTTTGAAAGCGAAAAAAATGTATGAAAATTCATTCATATTTGCTTTCTCTGATAATGGTGGTCAAATTGGGACGGGTGCTAGCAATCATCCATATCGTGGTGTGTATACATATATATACATGATGATGATGAAACCTATCAATTTATATATTAAATAAAACGTCTTTTTCTCTCTACACAAATATATATATATGCATATGCATTAAAGCAAATCTTTCTAACAAACATGTATGTGTACGTATGAAACAGGTCACAAAATGACGGCATGGGAAGGAGGTACGAAATCTCCATCGTTCATTCATAGTCCAAATCCAAATTTAATTCCTGAAAACATACGTGGAACTGAAAGTCATGCATTAGGTCATGTAACTGATTTATTTCCAACATTATTATCTATGGCTGGTGGAGATGCATCTCCAACAAAAACGGGTCCATTAGATGGTATTGATTTATTTCCAACGTGGAAATCAGGTTCTAATGATAGCCCAAGGAAGGAAATGCTTTATAACATTGACCCTGTTGGATTGAGTGGCGCAGCTGGTGGGTTCATGGTTGGAGGTGGAGGAACTGGAAAAACTGGAAAAGCAGCACAAGTAAAAATGGTGCGTAGTCTTTTAAATGGTCAAATACCAGAAGAATATTCTGCGATTCGTGTTGGAAAATATAAATTAATTCTTGGACAAGCTGGTCGAAGTGATTGGTATGGTACAGATCCATCGGAAACATGGAAAGCAAAATATATGATGGGCCCCGATGCAACAAATTATGAATTACTTGAATCAGGTGGTCAATATGGAGATATGAAATTATCAGATGCTGGACAGCACTTAGTGAAAAGGGGAAAATTATATGATAAAGATCAATTTGAAAGTACAATTAAACAATTATTTTTATTTGATTTAGATGTAGATCCAGCAGAACATAATGATATATCTGAACAACATCCAGAGATAGTTGAAAAATTAAAAGCACGGATTGAAACATATGCTGCCACGATGGCGGAACCATTAATAGTTGTACCAAATACTATTTGGACAAAGGAACACCGACGAGCAGTAGCCGCTAGAAGAAAAACTGGACAAAGACGTTTTCCAGGCGTTCCCATTGCAGTTGCAGATTGGTGGGATACTGAAGAAGAAATGGCAAAGAACCAAATGAAAAAAAATAGTAAATTGTAGAAAACATTTATAATTACGTCGTATAATACATGTAAAATATATAAATATTGGCTGAAAGAGAGTCTCCGATTGATCGTACCAATATAAATATAAAAAAGAA
>JACLAC010016617.1_pt1 | contig 10478 bp, 15 predicted proteins | sample 8027881 | NCBI WGS metagenome assembly JACLAC01 (sample SAMN15725517, study PRJNA655200) | protist metagenome | isolation source: fluorescence activated cell sorting (FACS) single amplified genomes of... | place: Spain: Blaines Bay Microbial Observatory, Mediterranean Sea | collected 2016-01-19 | reverse complement strand
GCCCTCCAAATGATTTACATACCTTTTATTGCCGATGCTTTAGGACGTTTGCTGGTCCCTAAAACCACAACCTGTCCCGCCCAAATTAACCCCTGTCGATCAGACCTGCCTGTCGATGCTCAGAATCGCCATAGTCGACTTTTTCTGCTGTTTGCCCAGTAGTTTGTGTGGATTATGCAATTCGTTCCCTGTAACGACCTAGAGGACGATCTGGGTCGTCCCATAGAACGACATTGGAGGTCGACATGAGAACCATCACTGCTGCAGCAAGAGAACTGCGAGTTGGCAAGACGAGACTATACTCGTTGCTGACTGAGACAGGGGTTGAACCCTTCCAGCAGGGCAAGTCAAGAATGATTGACGATGCCCAACTCCAAATCCTTCAGAACGCAATTCATCCCACTCTAGATCTAAAGGACGACCCAGAACGTCCCGCAGAACTAACGGGACGACCTGAAGAACGGGAAAAACGTTCCTCAGGACCCTCAGAATCTTCCACAGAACGCTCAGAACCCTACAAGGAACTGGTCCAACGCATGTCCAGCGAAATCGACCACTTGAGGGAGTTACTGACTAGCGAACGAGCAGATCGACAGAAGAGAGAAGACGAGGTCTCAACAGAACGACAGAACTATCAGCAAATGCTGATGCTCGTTCAGAAGGACGTTCAGAACCTACGTCAGGAGAACGACCGCCTGAAACTGCTGGAACATACTAAACCAGAGGCAACCGAAGCCTTACGTAGGGAAGAAGTCTACAGCAGACCAACAGCAGAGGAATTCTCCGTACCGGAAGAACCATCACCAGTGATAACGAAGCAGGGTAAGCGACGATTCGTTGGCGTAAGAATGCTCTCCGCTGCTGCGATCATTGGAATTCTATTCTATGCAGCGATCACTCATGGCGGGGAATGGTTATCTTCCTCACTGGAAAAGCAGATCTCTGCAGCATTGAAGATTGCTGGCACTGAACCGGATACACGCTGAGAGGCGCACGATCAACGCCTCTCAGTTGTCCGGTGGCGATGTCTCCTTAAATAAATTCGCTATCTTCATTTACCGGATTAAGCGATAGCGCCAAAATCAGAAAATGCGGCACAAGCTGCTGAGAGGCAGGAATATGAGAGTTAGGAAGAATCAGGGACTCTGTTAAGTCCCTGAGAATTGATAAATAGGAACGATCGTTTTATAAGCTAGGAGCTCCATAAATCTTGGGCAGGTTCAACATTCACTTGGAGGACATATGCCGATCACGATTGATGAGATTCTTGAGCGAGACCGTTTACGGGTGCAGGAGTCGGAGTGGGCAGAGCTAGTTGAGGAACTGCAAGACGACCCTGAATTGCAGGAGTTATTCGCTGATGATTGGTTGATCTGTGAACATTCTGGATCAACGAAATACGACATCATCGACGAGTTGATACGTGAAACAGATGAGCTCACGACGCTAGAAGCAACCTGCTGAGCACGAACAAAAGGACAAGTTTATGCTTGTCTGAAAGAAGAAGTCTTTTTTAACGGAGAATGCTGAATCTGCGGGAAGCGGAGGAAAGCTGAATCTGGAGAGGAAGCAACCGGCAACAATAGAACTGATGTTTGGCGACGGACGTTCTAGGGTGCCGGTGTATCCAGTGAACTTGGGAGTTCGCTGGAAAGCATGAAATATCTGCACCAACATCTCAAGTTTTCCGTGAAAACATCCTCGATTTTTCACGAAAACGAAAAGGGTAGCCAGATTTCATGACTGCTTCCTCTTCTTCATAACCAACTTGAAGAAGAGGCAGGATGCCACAGAGCCAATCCCATCAACGAAACAGTTCCCAAAAATCCCCTCGAAAGCGCCAACTCTGGGCAAATCGTTACCGTCGACTCAAGAAGTGGGTAAATTCTTTACCACCCTTGCTGATCCTTCGTGCCGAGAAGCTGATTCAGGTCTTCCTCAGGCGCAAGAGTCTCCACCTTCGACTTGCTGACAACTACCTGATTCAGCTCTGGGGGAACATCAGTCGAGCAACCGTACAGAGAACCCTGCAGCAACTGGAGAAACTGGGTCTCCTCAAACGGATCACCGGACCTCCGAAACATCAGGGAGATGGATCCTGGAAGCAGGACAGGAAACTCATCCTGCTGCTACCAAAGAAGGATCCATCAGAGCCTTTCTATTTAGTGTCTCACTCTGAACAACGACTAGAACTACAGGGAAACCCTGTAGGAAAGAATTCAACGCAGAGCGTGAAGCAAAAAACTTTTGTGGACTATCTCTATGATCAGCAGAGAGTCTCAAAAGGTGCCTGGGCCTATTTCCTGAGGACTCAGGGAGCAGAGCCAAGAACTTTTGGCTACCTTCTTAGCTCCATTCATCAGAAGATCCAGCATCGACCGGATGTTTTAGAGAGCATCCTGTTCGATGCAGAGGCGCAGAAACTCAGGGAAAGACAGTTGGTGGGCTACACCATCGCAGAAATCAAAGCACGGATTCCAGCATAAGGAGGGAGAATGACGAAGGGAAAACTCTTTGAAAAAGCCTGGAGACTAGGCTTTAAAGGTGATTTTCACCTAGTAGATGAAATCTATCATCCAGATTATAAGGCTATTGACCATCGATTTGGGATTGAAACAAATATTGATTCAGATAAGGCAATCATTTCTACTTTTTCTAACAGTATCAAAATTGGACCTTTCAGAACGATCTACGAAAGTGAAAAATTCTTATGTATTCATCGATATTCGAAACTGTTAGAAAGAGAGAATTTGTGTGTGGCAATCATCAATGCCGTGACTTATAGAGATAGCAAAATCATTACTCAAGAAAGTGTAGTTGAATATTTGGATTATGATCCTGCAGAAAATCAGGACTGGAACTGGGAAGACTATGAGTGATAAGGACGGGGGCTATCGGGTTTAACAAATCAAGGTGAGACGTGTAGTTGTGGTGAGAAGAAAGCGGGATCCAAGCGAACTCGATCCCACTTGCTGGTAATTCGTAGTGCCGAGAGCAAAGTAAACTCTGGTGAGTTTACTCAAATGTTTGTTTGCCTTTAAACGATACGATAAAACCCTCGTGCAAAGGAGCCTGAAAAGCAGTAGTTCCAGAACCGCTGAGTCCTTCATATTTACCAGTTCCATTTCCTGTGGTCCACGTACCACCTTCTAATCCCGCTGCGTGATAAGAAAATGTAAGATAGTCACCTTCGATATCAGCTGCAGTACAAAATCCGACAGTATGATATGGCGCCGGATCTGCCGCTTTCATCAATCCAACTTCTTGGCAAGTGCCTGACAATTCTGTTGGAAAGTCTTCTCTGGTCTTGGAAAAAGTGAAGACAACAACATTACGTGCTTCGATTTGCATCAAACCCGGACCAATCTCTGTGATTTCCTGCTCTATAGTACGCGAGTAATTTTCTCCTTCTACTTCGTAGGTCATTGGTAAATGTCCTGCGCCATTTGCTGAGAAGGCTCCTATTCCAAACAAAGTTGTCAGCAAACTGGTCTTCAAAACAGAGTTTAAATATCCTAGTTTCATATAGCTCCTTTGGGTTCATTTTAATAAAGAGACTAACTTCTACTTGGAAGGTAGATATGCTAATAGATGTCAGTATTAGCATTTGAAAGTCAAGATGCTTAAATAAATCCCCATCCTCACTCTTCTCGACTGTTCAACTCAAAGACTTCTGGCTCTTCTCTTGTCCCTAGCAATTGCTCCATCAAGGTATCTTTCCAAGTTCTGCTGACACCTAAGGCCAATCTCATCTTGTAGATGTTCAAAGGCCTTTTGCTAACCTCCCCAAGGTCCTCCTCCAGCTTCCAGAATCTGACTCGCATCAAGGAGACTCCACTCTCCGTGATGCTGGCTTCAATACCTTCCTCTAGTTGCCGTGATCCCAGGTAAATACTGGTCTCAGCAGTTCGCATCACAGACTAATCAGTATCTGTGATGCAATTGATCAAATTTCCCTAGATCTGTTGTTTTTACTAGGTGTACAGACTACCTGATCAAGGATCAGATGCTCAACTGTTAAAATACTGTTTTTAAATAATAAAAGAAGGAGTGTTTGATTTGACAGAATATTGGAATTCCACTAATTTATTAGGATGAGATGAGGCAGTAATCACATAGGAAACACTATGGCAATACTGCAAAGAAGAGCTACGAAGAGTTTTAGTTTTGGACCTGAATTGATAGCAAGATTAGATGTGGAGGTTCCAAGGAAACAAAGCAGGTGGGTTGAAACAGAGCTGCTGAATGCACTGGACAGGCAGGGTAAACAGGTTCCGGAACGGAACAGCCAGTGAGTAGAAACGAAAAACCCCAGTATCCCTAAAGATTGCCGTCTACCAGGGAATACCGGGGTCCATCAATAACGACAACCGTCTGTGGAAACGATTATCTGCAGATGCGGTTTGGCACATCAGATACTGATCTTATCTCAACTGTGCCTCCATCTCAATCGGTCTTTTCGTCTCAGCAAAAGACCGTGCCTCTCCGTGTCTGCATTAGCGTCCTCCTCAGATAGTTGTTGGTTTCCATTGAGGAATCTTATGAACCATAAACAACTAGAAAAGATCCCAAATGGGATCTTGCTGAATCGATTACTGAGCCATTCTGACTTTGCTCGCTTCAATGAGTGGGGTAGTGATGACTGGCGAGATCCGAATGAAAAGAATCCCTCACTCTCACTGAGTTCCAAGGGTTGGTACAACCACAAAACAGGTGCCGAAGGGAGTCTTTATGACCTAGCGAAGAAGAGAGATTTACTAGAGGTGCCACAGGATCCCCTGAGCATCCAGGAAAATAGAGACCAGAAAGGACAATCAGACAAAACTAAGCAGGCAGAGAGACTCTGGAAGCAAGAAGAGTCTCAGCCTGCTAAAGAACGCTCTCAGCGCTACCTGAGTGAGCAGAGGAAGATTCCCATCGAAAACTATGAAGATCTGCTGGGTAGTTACCTCCGATGTGTTGAGGACAATCAGGGCAGAGAGATCCTGCTCTGCCCGATGTTGACTCCAGATCAAAGGAAGAGTGCAGAAGCAGGGAGTTCCTTCTCAGCAGAAAAGGTTCATCGGGTGATTCTTCCGGAAGATGATCAGTACGAGAAGAAGCAACTGGGTAGTCCCAGTGATGGTGTTGGTCGGATCAGTTACCTCCCCCCTCTCTCAGAGAATTGTGAGTCTCTTCAGTACCTGGTCATCGAGGGTCTGGAGGATGCCCTAAGCATCCGTTCCAGATACCGAGACCACCACTTCCTGGTTTGCCAGTCTAAGGGCAACCTGAAGCATGTTCCTGAGTTCCTGACCGATGGCGCTGAGGTCCTCATCCTCAGCGACCATGATGGTCATGCGAATCCAAATGAAAACGGAGAACATGCTGCTGCAGAGCTCTGCCAGCAGTTGCTCCGTTCTGGATACGAGTGTACTGCGTTGATGCCAGCAGAAGCAGGAGATGATGCGAATAGAGCACTCCAGGAGGAACGATTAGATGAATGGTCGAAGAGCCTGCAAAAGGTTCCAGAGTTACCAAGATCTAAAAGAGATTTCTACTTCACACCTATTTTAACTCTAAAGATTGAAAAACCTAATTGGCTGATTGAGGAAGTCATTGAGCAAAGAACACTCTCTGCGATCATTGGCGAGAGTGGATCAGGCAAGACCTTTCTGGCATTGGATATTGCCAGTTCTATAGCGACTGGCAGAAGTTGGCACGGTAGGAGTGTGCAGCAGGGCAGTGTGTTTTATTTTCTCGGAGAAGGGCGTGGTAGATTCAAAACGCGGTTAGAGGCATGGGGGCAATATCATGGTCAACGAGCGGACATAGCGTTCTCCAGTAGAGGAATTGACTTATGTGGTATTGAACAACTCCGATTGGTTCAGCAGGCACTACGCGATCACAGAAGGAACCCCGCCCTGATCATCATTGATACCTTGGCAAGGCATTATTCTAGTGACGAGAACAGTGCCAGTGAGATGAACAATTTTATCCGACACCTAGACGAGTTGCGTAGCGAATTCAATACAGCGGTATTGGTAGTACATCACTCAGGTAAAGACTCTAGTCGTGGGGCAAGGGGGTCTTCTGCTTTTCGTGCTGCGCTAGATCATGAGCTGCTGGTCGCTAAATCAGGCACCGGATATATGACGCTCACTTGTGAAAAAGCTAGAGATTGGGAACCATTTGATCCAATAGAGTTCCAACTCTGTAACCAGGATGTGCTGGTAGATGGTGAACCAGTGCCTTCCTGTGTGCTTGAAGAACGTGCATACGTTCAATCATCAAAGACTAGAGAGCTCAGTGCGAAAGAAAGGATGGCAAAGGAACGATTTCTTGAACTCAGCGAACAAAGTGAGGATGGAACTGTCAAGAGATCGAGTTGGTATAAGGATCTGAAAGACAAAGATATTGCTCCCCATGATCCCCAAAAAAAACGAATGTTCAATAAGATGGTTGAATTCGGAGTTTTTGAATCTCATGGAGAGGGTAGAGATGTTTATTTAATACCTGGAATTCAGAAGGATTATGATTATCCCTAACGGCAATTGATCCTTACCTAACAACCTAACACCCCTACAGGGTGTTGTTAGGTTAGTTAGGTAGATCAAGAGAGATCCGTTTTTACCTAATGTTAGCCTAACGTTAGGTTGAATGTTAGATATTCGTATTGGAGAAAGACTATGTCTACAGACCTTGTCATTGAGAGAGACCTTCAGCGACTACCGAGGACCTGGGACCTAGAGGAGATCTGCTCCCGTATTGCCGGAGGTGAGGCGTTGAGTCAGATTGCCCTGAGCTATGGCAAGTCCAAGCAGGCACTCTGGAAGTATCTCAACAAGGAGGATGAGCGCAGGAAGCAGTATCTCCAGGCACTGGAGTCGAGAGGCATTGCTCACCTGGAGGAGATTGAGAGAATCGCTGTTGATGTCGAGAGCGGGGCACTGGATGCCCGCTCTGGTGCCGTTGCATTCCAGGCAAGGGCATGGGTAGCTGCCCGACTGAATCCAAGGATGCTCAGTGAGAAGTGGAAGGCGGAACTTGATGTTCAGCCTTCAATTCAGTCTCTCCACCTGGATGCAATCAGGAGCTTAACGAAGAAACAGATTGATCAGAATCAGGCAAGGACTGCGGTTGAAGTTGACGGGACGTACGAAACGAAGGGGTAGCTCAGCAGGAGTCAAAAATCAGCTTTGACACCCTGCTGCATGAACCCAACTTTAGGCAAGAGCCCTCCGAATTTCTTTCCACGGACCCCCGTAGTCTCACGCCATTTCTCATCCATGTTATTTTCGTGCACATAGCGTCCTGCTCCTGTCTCAGTATTGAGGACAAGGCAGTGGCTCTGTTTACAACTGACCATGTACCTCCCATCTCCTTGAGTAGTGACTCCTGTAGTGAAAACAAAGATAATGGTGATTAGCACTCCGATCAGGAAACTCTTGAAGTCGATTCCGGACATGATTCCTCCAGTGAGAAGGGTTGGTGAAAGTGGGAACCATACTCCTGAGCGAGAGAGGAAACCACAGGGAATTAACATAATTCAATTTTCCTCAAGAAAAATTGAATTAATATTGACTAATTATCAGTAATAGATAAGTCTAGAGCATAAATATTTCTGTTGAAATAACGTTCTCAGGGAGCTCTAGAATGAACCGTGTTGCTGCATACTTTAGGACCTCCAGTGCGACCAATGAAGATGGTCACTCCAGACAACGTCAGGAAGATGCTGTGAATGAGTACGCAAAAAGAATGGGGTACGACATAGAGTTCACCCGTTGGGATGTCCACACGGGTGACTCTACTGTGATTGATCGACCTGGATTCTCCGAACTCTTAGCAGAGATTCAGTCTAGAGACATCAGTATCATCCTGATTGAGAATGCTTCCCGCTTTGCCCGTGACCTGCTTCATCAGGAAGCAGGGGTCGAGGCATTGTCCAAGTTGAATGTCCACCTGATCCCTGTAGATGCTCCAGATACGTTTACAGAGGAAACACCAAGCAGGGTGCTGATTCGACAGGTCCTTGGAGCAGTATCTGAGTTTGAGAAGGCAAGTCTGGTCAGCAAACTCAGAGCAGCTAGGGAAAAGAAGAAGGCAGAGACTGGCAAGTGCGGAGGTCGAAAATCATTCCTTGAGCTAGATCCGGAGATGGTTGCCGCAGCAAAGCGTTATGCTAGGCGCAAGTCTAAGAGTCCTAGGAAGAAGGGACAGAACTTTACTCTGAGAGAGATTGCAGAAGCACTGCAGTCAGACGGATATTCTGACAAGGTGCTGTCTGCTCAGTCGATTAAGAATCTACTTGCTCAAAAGGTTCCAGCGTGAGGTCCAGGTGCTAGACAAGGCGCAGTCAGAAACTTTTTTGAACAGGGTGAGATCGGTACTTTCCAAAGAGTTGATGAATTCAACACAAGTTCAGCGGAAAGTTTTATTGTCAACTCTGGGGGATCTAGTGCAGGAGTTAGGACCAGATCAAATAACCAACGAAATGATCAAGGGAGCGTGGGACGTAACAACCCATCTGCATCCCGTAGATGGTTCGTTAAGATATTGAAGATCACATATGGCATCTGTAGAGGGTTGGGTTTACGTTCTGACCAATGAAGCAATGCCTGGACTTGTGAAGGTTGGTCAAACTTACAAGACACCAGAAATACGGGCGCAAGAGCTATCTGACGCAACTGGGGTTGCGGCTCAGTATGTCGTTGTCTACAAAGCATTTGTTTCAAACTATGAGCAGGTTGAGAAAACCGTTCATGACAAACTGAAATCTGCTGGCAAGCACTACAACAAAGAGTTTTTTACATGTAAGCCTTTTGAAGCAATTCGGTATATTCGGGAAAGTGCCACCATCAGGTTTGAGGAATCGAAGGAAGATGTTGAAAGAAAGATTCAACATCAGAAATCTCTTGAAGCACAACAAGAAGTTGAACGTCAACGAATAGCAAAGGAACAGGAACACCAAGAAAATGAGCGAAGATTAGCTGCCGAAGAAGTAGTCCGTAAACAAGAGTCAGTAGAAAAAATTGAAAGATGGGAAAAAGGCCATAATGCGGGTTGCGGTACTACAATATTGATAATGTTGGGGATTTTTTTTGGGGGATTTATTCTTTCTTTCTTATTAAATCATCCTTAAAAGCAACTCTAACGAAATGATCAAGGGCGCCTGGGATGTGACAACTCACATTCATCCCGTAGATGGATCTTTTCGTTATTGAGTTTGCAGCAGAGAGATTCGTCTCAAACGAGAACTCTCTGCTAGGGGAATCAAGAAGCATTTTACCCCCCCCAGGGGGTTTCTGAGGAAGTAACGGTAGATGTAGGAGAACACACCCCAACGAAAATTTTTTTAAAATTTTGAGATATCTCAGGAGTTCGAGGTTCTCTATTCCAGCAGCAAGATATGGCAGATGAGAACCTCATCGAATGTAGGTCCTGTGGGATCATGAATCCAAGGACGGTTGCCCATTGTCCTGAGTGTGGAGCTCCCTCGTTAGAGGAAGAGAGGAGAGCTCTCCTGGAGAAAAAGCAACTGCTGCTGGAAAGGAAGCGACTCCTGGAAATGCAGGAGGAAGCGGTAGAGTGCAGGGAATGCCAGGCACCAGTAGCACCAGCAACAACGAAGTGCCCTCAGTGTGGGGCACAAAAACCCACACTGAGTAGGCAACGTTATCAGGTCTCTGAGTTGACCAAGAGCGTGGCAATCGTGGTCTCAGTATTGGCAGCAATCGTGATCATGGGATATCTGAGAGACAAGATCTGAGCTTTGATTGGGATCATAGAATCTTTTCTTGGTAACGTATTATTATGTTTTACAAAACATAATGTTAGGTTCGGTCAGCACAATCTTTTTCTAGACTGATGAAAGATCGTGCTGTTGGTGCTTATTTTTTTAGAACAACCTCACCCACATGAGTGGTTAGTTCTTTTATACTATTTTCATATTTGTCCCTAAATTTCTGCCTAGCACCACTTCCTGTTGACTCAACGGTATCCTGGTCTGCATACACTGAATTGTTTATCCAGGTCGTTGGTGAAACACGCACACTCAAAGCGAGTTCTGCCTCCGGAAACATGGAATCAAAATTTTCTACGTAGTCCGCTAGCATCAGATCTAGATCTTCCTTCGTGTGAGTTTCCATAATTGTTGTTCTGCAAATACTCATAAGTTTCTCTAACTGGGTTTAAAAAATTCTAGGTCTGACCAACTTTGTAAGCTTCACTCGATCTCCTTCAAAATATCCATTGTCGATGTTCCAGGCACAATGAATGGAAAGAAATCTGGCTGACTAGTTTCACCATAGTTTGGATACCCTCCTTGAGAAAAGGGGGTTGCGTCATCAATTACCAATTTTTCAAACTCAAACTCTGCGACTACTTTAAAAACACTTCCTGTTTGGTAAATGTACCTTCGTGGAGGCTTATAATCTGGGTCATCTGCCTTTCTCTTGGCATCTGCTTCTTTAAACCAATCTGATAGTTCAGAAAACTTT
>JACLAC010017641.1_pt1 | contig 10481 bp, 8 predicted proteins | sample 8027881 | NCBI WGS metagenome assembly JACLAC01 (sample SAMN15725517, study PRJNA655200) | protist metagenome | isolation source: fluorescence activated cell sorting (FACS) single amplified genomes of... | place: Spain: Blaines Bay Microbial Observatory, Mediterranean Sea | collected 2016-01-19 | reverse complement strand
GAAAAGTTTTGGGGTGCTATCAGCGGTGAGCTTAGAAAAGAGAAGTCACAAAATCGAAGCTACGATCGACAACAAGTGGTTTTGCTGCAGTGGGCTCCACCTACAGTTGGCAGGAAGATCTATGATAGAATCTTCATCTGGAGAGATGCGCAGGGCAAAGAAAGAAAATGTTCTAAGAAAACTTTGGAGAATCACTTGAGCTTGCTCGCGAAGTATTATCCCGAATTCAGAGACAATTAAGCCAATAGCAATTGGTCACAAAAAATGAAAACTTTTCAAGTTGAGATATGATTTGCAAATCGTATTTTAGAAAAATGGCTCTGAATTTGGTCTGATCGGATCTCTTTTCTAAAATCATTACTGGGCTTCAATAAAAGAAGTGTATGAAATGTCTACTTGCAGGCAGAATATGATTTCAGTGCAGATGGTGATGATAAACTTTGGAATTGCCCACTCACCAAAATTCGCGGAACAGATCTTTTTTTGTACATCCAAGGACTTAAATATCAGCTGGCAGGGTTTTCTAAAATTGTTAAAAGAGTACCAAGGCAGTTGTCAGATCTCTAGTTTTCTATACAGCATACAAAGACATATCGAAGAAGAGTTCAACCTACCTTTATACTATGCAGTCAACCCGTTCTCAAAGTTTGCTAATACTGGTTGTTTAGCTGCCAATATTTCAGGAGATAGCAGCATGAGCATCTACAATAGTTGTGCACCTAAGAATCTGGTCTGCAAATAATCGCCACCCCCTGTCTACACCTACCAAATTGTTGCCTTTGACGAGTAACCCGATGAGATTATGCGTCAATTGGGAGTTCCATCAAAAGATTCTGAGGATTAATCAACTGGCTTACACTAGAGTTAAGCTTTCTTACGAGCTTTCAAACCGTGTGCTTGGTGGTGCCGCTGTCAGTAGTATTTGGATGAGTCAGATGGACTGATATGACTCCATAAAACAATCTCTATCTCGGGTTTTTGCCGAAGAGGAGATATTCAAGCTAACGCACTATTTAATAGTCAAGAGCCTTCTACTCCAAGAAGGTAGATTTACTTGTTTGAGCCAAGCTGAAATTAATTTTTCTGCTTTTTTCTCATGCGCTCTCTTTCAAAATTGTAACCTCCCTCTCAAAATCACACCTTCTCTAAAATTCTTACTTCCTCTCACACTAAGAAATATGTGTGGACTTCTCGGTTGAATTATCCACACAATTCAGAAAATCAGCAGGATAGAATCCTATTGAAGAGAGGCTTATTGAGGTGAATTTGTTGGGCAGAAAGTGAAAATTAACCAAAATTAATCTCCTCGCGGGAGTTGAAGATCCTCCTGCCGGGATTTTGGCAAAGTCAAATATCTCAAGAACACACTCAGCAGCGATGATTCGCTGTGATTTCAAATCCGAATAGGAGCTGATTGTGCCTGAGAGACTATTGACTCTGAACCAAGTGGAAGATCAAACAGGATTTCGAAAATCCAAGATCTACGAAATGATTTCACAAGAGAGATTCCCTGTACCAATTCGTTTTGGCCGGGCTGTGCGGTGGCTTGAATCTGAGGTTCAACTTTGGATATCTAATCATGTCAAAGCGCATAGAAATTTAGAATCTTGCCCCATCACAGGATCTGGGAGTAAGCAAGTGATCGAGCGGTGAAATATTACTTCCTCTGTTTACCGCATTTTTGAAAGCTTTGATATTCACTCCAACCTTACGTCTCTGAAAAATTATGGCTGGACGCAGACCTGCTGAGGAGACTGTGACTAACCTAGAACTCGCTTGGTGTAGATATTTATGGGATAACGCCGTTACAAAGGAGACAATCAGAAGGCAGCTTGGCTGGGGGTGGAGAAAGCTGGATAAGATTCTGAAATGCTATGAGTTCCCCATTCGACCTCCTGGTACTGCACGGCATGAATTCAAAAACGTTGAAGAATTCATCATTGAGTATGCGGACTGTCCAGTTTTAAAGGGAGGGGAATCTCATCTTGAACGCTACATTGACTATTATCAACTCAAGGATCTTGAACGCATTAAAGACGATGAGTTTAGGAGATCCATGATGTTGACTGACTTTATGCACGATATTGTCATGGGGGTTCTAAAGATCGTTGGCACTACCTCAGAGGAGATTGTGGCTTTCAAAGATCATAAGCCACTCTCAAAGAAAATGAGAATTATATACAAGGTCCACATAATCTTGCTTAAGATCCTTGATCATCGCTGTAGAGTGGTAGGTCTCTACGATGGTAATGGGGCTAAGAAAAAGAATCTAAGTAGTGAAAAAAACTTATTTGGTTGTGAGGGCAAAGGGGATATTCCATTTCCAGAATGGTATGAAGACAAGTTGCAGGAGGCTCTGAGGCTCCTTGATTTTAAAATCTCACCAAAGAAACGCTGAAAAGCTCTTAGCAGTGTATAAAAAAAATTAATTGAAGTTCTCTTTTAGGCTTGTTGAGTGGATCTTTTGAGAGCTTTATTAAAGAAGTGGGCTAACTTTAATTGGTCTTGAACCTTTATCAAGTCTCAAGGAGAGTACAATTTTGTCGAACTTATATTTTTTGCTGTTTAATTGAAATCTCCCTAGCGGAATCCTTGAAAATTATTAGGTACCAAACTTACTACGTAAGAGATTAGCAAATCAGGTTTATTGGAAAACAAATAAGTAAAATTTTTAAATAACTCTTGATCTGTATTGAAGCTGAGGTTGCTCTAAATTTTCACTGATACAAACTATACAGGGACTGCAGCGAGAGGTTGTGAGTGAGTGCTTCTCAAAAAATCACAATTAGGGGGAATTCTTTTTAGTCGACTGTGCTGAAACTCCAAAAATGGATGAACTGTCACAGTACAACTGGTTCTCCTGTAATTTTAATTTTTGAGAAACCTAGAAAACTCAGGTAAATCAATGGTTTGGGTTATTTTGATGTTCTAAAAGGGGATGCAAAAAGGGATCTGGAATGCCACGCTGACTCTTTTTGCCGCAATTGTTCTCGATAAGTTAGCAAAAATGGATGTGGGCATTGAGAAAATTCATCAAGATTTTAGGTAGATCATGGTCTGGAGACCTTTTTTGACTAACTCAAAATTGGTGCAAAAAGGTAGATGAGATTTGATAAAAATCATTGATAAAATTTTCAACAGTTAGTTTTATGAGAATATCCTCCAAAGTAAATGATGACCTCACAAGAGTAGCAATTTCCAAAAGTGTAGGCGGATTCTAAACGCCTACAAACTTCCTGGGGTGGCTGTGATTTGATAGATGTAGCATAATAAATTGCTCCATCATTTTTTCTAGGGTGAATTTTTCTTATTACCTTTTCTGTCGAAGAGGGCCCAACAAAAGGGAATATTTCAATAATCTGAGCATTTTCCTGCTCAGCAGAGAATCTCTAGGGAAGAATTGAATGTTAGTCATTTCAGAAGTTATGGACACTTCGTTTTGTGACATGTAGAAAAGTATTCTTTTGAAAAAAAACCCGCAACTAAAGTAGTTTTCAGAATGTTGAAATAGTAGGTAATTGGGGCTTGTTAGAATTAATGAGTTTATCTTCTTAGTGAGTCCAGATCTGAAACATTTACTTTCTCCTGAATTTACTAATTCTTGAAAAAATACTAATCAAATTGTTCACAAATCTCTTGTTGAGGCATTCCCCTCATTCCGGAACAGAAATTAGAGGGCCCCTCTGGTGGGGCCTCTTTATCTGTATTTGAGGGTTCAGCTCTTCTCGGTTCGCCTGCACCTCCTCAGATTCTCAACAATTCTTTCTTCGTGACGCCTAGAATCGAGCCCAGAAGATCTTGAGTGAAGACTGGACTCCTGATTAGAGCGGTGCTCTGTCGCTTGCAGCGCTCTTCGCTGTCGCTCGCGCTTTCGCTGAATCCTTGAGCTGTTTGGGTCTTCGTCATGTCCTTGGTTAGCAGGCTGCGGGAATGCAGACAAGTTGATCACTTCCTCCTTCTCAATCAAACCAGCTCCTACAACTTCTTCAGATTCAAGCCGATAGTCGAGACCGACTCCCCTCGAAGGGTAGCTCTCCAGCTTGGCCTTCAGCATAGTCTTCAGCCAAGCCTCTGCGGACTCCTTGGAGAACTGTTCGTGGTCATCGTGTGAACCTCTGGCCAGCGCATCGAAGGAGTAGCTCTCAACAATCTTCGTAAAGACTTTTGAGAAGTTTTCACTTCTGGAGAGGTACTCTATCCCAGCCAGTTGTCCATTAATAGCCACGAGGACACCCTGTTGCCCCGCTACTAGCCGAAACGAATTGGTATAATCCTGAAGGTGCTGCTTTTTCCCCTCATAAACATCTGCCATCGCCGAGGTCTCGGATTCGACATCCATGCACATCTGGACATTTTGAATATCAGCCCAGACCGTGCTCTGATTGGAACGATGTCCCATCCCTTTCTTGAGTGACTGGTGGACATTGCGCATCTTACCAGATTTTCCTCGGGCAAACATCATGTGTTCCGATGCTCTGAACTGATGCTCTCGTTGGGCCTCCTGCACTTCTTCCTGAGCTTCTTCTGAGGTTCGCTCTCCAGGGTTTAAAGAGAATTCATTAAATGAGTTTGGTCGATAATTTCTTCGGGGTCCCCCATAAGACCACCGTCCCTGTTCGGTGCAGCTGACAGGAATCTCCATCTTTGCCGCAGGAGGTATCAAGAGGGTTGTGTTGAGCACTCGATTCTGCTTGGCGCCCACAAGCTCTTCCCCATCGAGGATGAGGACAAATCTTTCAGAGTAATTTCTTAAGAAGAGCTCTGGTACAGAGCCAGATTCAGAGATTTCGGTAATCTCTATCCAATTCTGCTGGAGAGCTTCAGCGAGCATCACATATTCCTGCTTAGCATCGAGTTTGCTGAGGATAGGGAAGATCAGGAGATTTTCATAATGTTGATGTTCAGCAATCGTTAGGTTCTCAAGAGCGTGTTGAATTGGTTTACTCATGGGGAGAACTCCATCTTGGATTAAGAAAGTTGGATTTCAGAAAGCGATCAAATTATTTCACCACTCGAGTTAATGAGCTCATTGCTCGACTTATTTGCTACTCGTGGTTTTGGGGGAACTTTGAGAGCGAAAGGCTCAGTCACAGGCCCCCATGATAGCCTCTGCGATTCTTACTCATTCATACTCAAAGAGCTTGATCACCTAGACCTGGCTGTAACACCTTGGATCTTTACAGATAACTCGAAGATCTATGATCTTGAGGTTACTCCTGAAAGTTTCCCGGTGATCACATCATTGAACAATTTCATTCCCAGCAGGAGCTCTTGCCTAAATGGCAACAGGCCGGTAGGCATTCTCCTGGCTAGGATTGAGTTACAGATCCTGCAGGCTCGGATCTATTTAGGGTTATAGAAGTCTCTCAATTTCTCAGGGACTGCTACGTAGCAGGCTCAAAAACCCTGGATATAGAGTTTAAGTTTTTGAACGCACCAGAGACTTTGTCAGTCTCCTCAGCCAGTAAAAAGCAGCGGCGGAGAGCGTCATTTCATCTTGTACTGAGGACAGCTGCGGTACTTCTTCTACAAAAGTGTTGATCTGCTGGGTTGCTCTCTGGCTGGGGTGGCTATCTTGGACTAGTAGACGTACAGGAACGCTGGTCATGTTTTGAAGCTTTTCTAAAAGCACTGGCCATGAGTTGCGTAGGCTTTGTTGTCGAAGATGGGCCTGTGATCAGATCAAAACTCCCTAGAAAGAATTATTCTACATAAAAATATTACTTTTATGACAAAATTAAGAAGAAATACATTCACTTCTCCATTAAAAACTTTGAAGCTAGCTGGGAAGGGCGGTCAATGACCTGAAAATTCCTGTCACCGGTTTCGACAAGGCGACCAGGATGACAGGAATAAACGCGTTGCTTCTGGGATCTCCCCCCAAACCAACTTCTTAATCTGTCATCTCCTTGGCTCAGGCACCAGCTTCTGGAGGCCTCTGTTGCCTTGTGTTCCTTCGTGAAGCAGACTCCATATCTAGCTCCTTCATCAGTGAGAAGTTGCGTTTCTCCGAGCGGTATTCCATCTCATTGAGAGAGTCCTTGCGCATCCTCAACTGTATGTTCTTGCGACTGCGCTCATTGATCTCAGCGCCGACACGGTAGGCTACTTGCCTTAGCTCCGCAAGGATCATCGAAGTATCTGGGATTCCTTGGCAGAAGCGCTCCAGGTAATTAAACTGGGTTTTTGCATATTGGGTTGCATCTCGAAACGCATGATCTCGATTGAGCTGCATACAGCGGTGGAGAATTTGAGTTCTCCAGTGCCCGGCAATCAATTGCGCCAACTCAATATTTCTAGATTGCCTATCATTGTCAGCTCCTCTCGCCAGCTCAATGCCAAGAGCAATCTCCTCAGAGTGCTGAACTGTCTCACTTCCTGCGATCCGATAAGAGGAATCAAGCAACAGGGGGATACTTGAACCAACCCTCCCCTCGGGAAGTGTGACCACAAATACCAATGACCTTTTTGCTTCGCTAATGAGCGATCCAAGGACGACCTCCAATCCATTTGACTTCGACATAGTCCCATAGCGCTCGAGCAGCTCAATATGGATCCTCTCTGACCCTTGAAGATAAACACGAACATCTTCGAGAACCGTTTTGCGAACCTCTCCAAGTTCTCCCATGAGAACTTCGGCGATCTCCTGCGGATGCTCTGCATCATGCAAGCGACCTCCACCTGCTTCAGCCATTTTTTCAAGCCACCTCATCTCGTAGTTATCGCTGAAACCAACACAGCTAGTGCTCATTCCACGCTCACGCATCTCCGTTACGTGTTCACAGAGAATGTCCACATCAAGTAGCCCCTCATTGGCGCGGCCGTCGCTAAGCAGAATCAGGTGATGGACATATTCCTCCCCACTGTCCATAACTTCGCTCAGCTGCTTGGCACCCTCGAACCATCCTCCAGAGAGATTTGTCATACCACGGGTCTGAATTCCTGCAATCGTCTGACGAGCATAGCGCTTCCCCTCATCATCCATTGCCATCTTCTGAAGCACGACCTCCGTGGTCGAATCAAAGGTGATCACTGTCAGTACATCCTCCTTACTGAGCAACCCAGCAATTGCCAAGGCAGTCTCCTTAGCCGCCTGAAGTGGCTCTCCATGCATACTACCGGAGGTGTCCAGGACTAGCGCTAAATTAATCTGGGCTTCCGGCTCGTTCTCCTCGTGCACCATCACTGGTGCTGCCAGTTCGCAGACTACGTGTCGGACACTTTGTCCCCTGTGCCAGGCAAGCTTACGCTCCAACCGTGCTGAGATCTTCAGAGTCTGTTCAGTCATCATCCACTCCTGTGAGGATGTTACGGATTAGCTCGCCAGCACGTTCCATGCGAGCAAGGGTGTGGTCGTCAGGGTCTTTCAAATGCAGCTCGATCCCAGGTGTAATCGAAATCACTTTCCAGGTCTTGGCCCTGCGATAGCTGCTGTCTAAGTTAGGTGGATCTGAAGGATCTAATTTCTGAATGAGCTTGTTCATTGGGTTTGCAGAAGTCTTGGCTTTCCGCTGACGGTCAAATTCTTCTGCCAGTTCCGATGATTCCGGATCCATTTCTTTATGAATAATGCTCTCCCAGACTTCTTCCTCCTGACCGGTCGTTTTGAATTGATCGACTTTAAGAGATGTTTTTTCATCTTTCTTCCGCAGAAATGTAGGAATATTGAGATTCATGGACTTGGCTTTCTTCTTTTGAAAATCCTCCTCCACCGACTGCAGGTAGCTAAAAGCGCTCGATTTCTCTGGTGGCTCCACCCATTTATCAAGTAACTGTCGAATTTCTTCAGGACTCGCAGCATTAAGTTTCACTTGGATTGCCTCCAGCGTGAGAGTGCTCTTGAGGACAACAATCAGCTTCAACCTGTCTAAGTGAGCTTGGCTGTAATCAGCACCTCTTCCCCGTTTGAGAGGCTTTGGGAGCAGTCCCTGGGTGATATAGAAGCGAATGGTCCTGGCATCAAGTCCAGTCAGTTGGACCAGCTCACTCATGCTGTAAGTGCGTTCCATGTTGAATATCTCGATCATGATCAATGTAATCAAAATATTGTACGTAAAAAAACGACACTGTCAATTTTTATTCCATTATTTTTGCAGTCATTGTTTAACCCAGCCTGAAATCTAAATGTTCCCTACCTGCTTTGGAAGGAGCCCAGGGGGAGCAGAAAGAGCAACAGTTCTCTTGAAGATCAGATTTCTCTGGCCCCTGGTTTTTTTGGATGATCAATAGCTTCCAAATCTCTCCATCGAAGATTTACTGTCGAATTCTTGTGAATAGAGATTCTATTTAGAAATTACTTGTCGTAATGGAGAATTGGTCTTTAAGTGGATTGAAATCAATGGTCTCCAAGGATGTCTTTGCTACTCCAAACTTAAATTTTTCTAGTCTAAGGAGACCTAAAATGACTTACCTACTGCTGCGCTAACTAATTGTTGCATCCAAACGCAATCGAGTCGGTTGTATTCAAGTAATCTGCACCATTGTTGACGCACTTCTGGGGGGCAACTTAAGAAATCTCCATGAGTTTTGATGTATTTCTCCACATTCTGTAGGCGACGGGCGGCTTGATGGAGCATGTCCTCAGGGTATACCAACCCTAATAACTGAACGTAGTCTTTGAGGGATCTAATAGAAGGGTCATTTAATTCAAGCTTTTGATTCTTCCAACGTCGAGCAATTTTGCGCACGTCCTTGTAAAGCAAAGATAAATCAACCCCAGCGTATTTATCTGAGACTCTGGACTCATACTGTGAATAGGCGAAGATGAAACGACCCTCGGTTGAGGCTTTATTTTGCAAATCAAGAAGGGCACTCAACAATTCCTTGAAGCGTAAATCAGGGTTTCCACTGATGGTGGAAATTAACTCTTTCCTCAAAACTACCTGTTCAAAATGACCTTCACATAGAATTCCCAATAAAGCTGGTGACTGATTTGGAGAGCCTTCGTAGTCAATGTAAATTCCACGAAACATTTCCTCGGAGGTTATTTGATACTGATGGGGAGGAATCGATCTTGTTCGTTGGGGCATTAGGATCTCCGACATTACATTGAGAATTGTGTGCGACTAGGGCAGTCCAATCAACAAAGTCCAGCCAACAGACGTTTTAATGGAGTTTCCCAGCAGGTCGATGGGTGGAATGGTTGTCATGGTTTCTCTGGAAATTTGAGCTTATGCCGTAATTGACAACTTGGTGTGATTCAGCTACCGCTGAACCTTTTGAACCCTTTACTTCATAAAGGGGGTTCAAAAGTTCGAGGGAGAAGAATTCAAGAGGATCTTAAGATCTTTTGAACTGAATACAGTCCAAGGTGATTGGGCAAAACGTTTGAGATAGGGTCTGATCAACTAAGGCGTGAGATGTTCAATCAAACCGAACATATCTTTATCAGTCTAGTCGAACCGGCGGGAGGGTGACTGGGGGCGGAAGTTCTGTCAAAAGCAGTGAGAGCTTGTGATCAATTATTCATGGAATGTTTCGATCAGCAGAGATAGGGAAAGTAGGCCTGCAAATCAACTTTGGCTAGATCCCTCAGTTGGATAATCTTGGGAGTTGGGATCGTTGATGTCGAATTCATGCTCCATTCATTTACCTCTTGTATTGTGAGGGAATATTAATTCAATGCTTAGCGCCTAACAAATTTAAAAAATGTTGCCAGAAAAGTAATATGCCTTTAATCGCTTACAGGGGGTCATGTCCACTGGTCTTCCTTGAAAACTCTTCATCTAATCTATGACTACTTTCTGCTTTACGTTTTCCCCTCAAAAAAACCTATTTACCTAACCTTTCTGACCACTTTACATCAGGATTGGTCGGCCGCTCGTGATCGAGCTTGCTCGGGTGCAACATCGCGTCGATGAGGCCAACCCAGTCGTAGCGAGCCAGATTGTGTTGATAGCAATAGCGAGTTTCCAGTTGTTAACAAAAATCTTGTCGTCGCTCTGCAAAATCTCGAACCAATTCCTTAGCTTGTTTGGGCAACTTTTGAATTTCTAAGCGATTGGCTGGCTCTGTCCTCAGACTAAGTTCACTCTCTGGCCTTTCATCAACTGCAAACTAAGAGGTAAAAAAGTGCTTTGGGCACAGAGTGAGACTAACTCCGCAGCTCACCGAAGGAAAGTGAGTTTATGGGTATGCAATGTTGTTGAGAGCGCTAGATCCGCTTATTACTTGTTATTTTCCAAAATCGCTGCCGAGCCCAATGAATTAAAAGATTGATGGGATTGGGATGTGGAAGTGCAAATTAAGAAATGAATGAAAAGCTCTGAGAAAAGTATCCTTGGAATTAAATTACTTCATGATCTAAGAATTGTTGGTGGGTGAAAACCAAACCTAAGGGCCCAATAAAGCAAGGGTAAGGTTTTTCTGTTTCCTTCAGGGCTGCGTTGGAAAGAGTGGTTTTTAAATTGGCGTGAGTTGGGAGCTGATATCATCAGATCGAAAATTTATCCCAACGAGAAATTAATATTAAATTTTCTTTT
>JACLAC010023610.1_pt1 | contig 10488 bp, 4 predicted proteins | sample 8027881 | NCBI WGS metagenome assembly JACLAC01 (sample SAMN15725517, study PRJNA655200) | protist metagenome | isolation source: fluorescence activated cell sorting (FACS) single amplified genomes of... | place: Spain: Blaines Bay Microbial Observatory, Mediterranean Sea | collected 2016-01-19 | reverse complement strand
ATTTTAATAATATTATATTACTACTATATACTTTTGTTGTAATTATTTGTATTACTCTGAAATTGTTGTAAGGGATTTTTTATGCCCAGGAACAATCTTTACTTCTTTATTTACTTTTTCTTTTTCAACAACAGCAAGGTTTTCAATCTCCTCCTCATCATCATCCTCCTCCTCATCATCATCGTCCTTTGCTTGTGGTAATATTAATTCATCTACGGTTGGTATATACAATTTTAATTTCAATGGAATTTTGCCAAGTGGGAAATATGTAAATATTTTATTGTCATTAGACATGTCGATACTAGTTACAATTTGTTTCTCTTCTAATAAACGTGAAACATCACTGCCTTTCATACTGTGAACATCAATCATTTTCGTAAAAGTATGCAAATCATTTACCGATATTAAACAACCAATCAACAAGTGATTTTTCTCCTCTTTGCTCGTGATAGTAGATGCTTTACCTAATGATGTTATATCTGCACTTCGTCTTGTATGAGAATATAAACATAATGAACTTGAAATGGATCTGCCGTGGCTCCCAAGCCATATTAATTCTGTCGAGGCAGTCGGAAATTCCTCGCGGTCTACGATATAAATTCCAGTCTTCCTTTTGTTCACATCATTTATTGTTGTTGATGATGCAAGCTTATCCAATGCGTCACGATCGCTATTCCCATTGTAAACATTATTATTCTTTGCTGTTGTTGTAACAGGGTGTTGTTGTTCTTCTCTAGATGAAAATATTTTTTCAATAAATTTAGCACTTCTTTCTGGGAACTCAACTACGATGTACACATCCCCAAATTTAATATTAAAAGCTAAATTACTACCTTTATTATTTACTGATTCATCCTCTTCAACATAAAATCTGTTATTTGCAAATTGTACAAATTGCAATGACATCCCATTTGGGTCAATTACGGTGCCAATTAAAATATCTTTGTCAACAATTGCCATTGGCTGAGTTTCAACATGGCAACCCAATTCGTCTTGCATGGAATTTATATCATCAAAATCTGATAATATATTTCGTGTATGTATTGTAAGCATAAATCCTTCATCTCGTGGCAACGCTTTATCCATTACTTGAAGGACAGAGTCATCTTTATTCCATGTGAAGACAAAAAAGGACGTGCGATCATCAACTACATCTGGTTCAAATCGTTGATCTCGAAACCAAATGGATTTGGTTGTTTTCTCTTCGACTTCTCGATGTACAATAAACCCTAATTTTTGATAAAATATTTTCGTCTCTTCATAATATAATATAGAAAATTCAAAACCTCTTAAATAACATGATTTACGTTGTGGTGCATTCATGGTTGCTTTATTCTTTTGAAATCAACAATACACGACAATGATATATGTAAAGAGAGGGGGAGAGAGAGAGAGCGATAGCTAGAGAGAAAGAGCTAGAGCTATTATTTGATGTATACATGTGCACAATACATATGTCTTCGTGTACAAATTATGGATTAGATATGGATTTAGTTATAACTGTTGCAACTGCCATCATTATTGATGAACTAATCATGAGGACGACTGCGGAAATCATCTGCGAGGCGGATACCAGGGATGGAGGAGCTTTGCAAAATATTAAAATAAATTCAAATAAATTCATTTAAGGGGAAAAGATTTATGCTCGTATTGTATTACAAGTACGTATAAAAGTATAGTAAGATGAAGAAGAATCTGCTATATATAACAAGGGAAAGTAATTTCAGTATTAGTACATTAGTACGTATAGTACTTCATTCAGTATTGGCTATTAGCAGCAAAAAAATGAATTATTGATGAATTTCGAATTTTCTCTATATTTCTATGGTGTTATTTAGACTACTGATTATTATACTCAGATATATGATATTTTCCTATCTACTTCTGGATTATGAGGTACATTTTAATTTTTCATTCTTTTTTTTTTTTTTTTTTTTTTTTTTTTTTATTTTTTCGAGAGCCGAGTGCACAAAAAGATGAATTGATGAATAATTACAAGTTTGAAATATATAATACTGGTGTGAATAAGTATGTAAGAGATCCCACACGGAAATAGAAATTCATATTCAATATTTCGTCGTTCAATATTTCATACATTAGTTACGCATCATTTTAACAATACAACCAATAAATTTTAATATAAAGTAATTATTTAAAAGAATATATATATATATATATAAAACGAGAAAATGGATAAAATATTATGCCAGGAAATTAAACCACCAACAAGTGTCACACACTCTGTTTTTGCTAGATTTACAGGTTATGATAGAATTAATTTATGTGTTGTGAAAAATACTGTATTGGATATATATGCAATTGTTGATCAAGAAGATGATTATAAAGTTAGTAGGCGTTTATATGAAACAGAATTGAATTCTATGGAAGATGAAGAAGATATGCCAGCTCCACGCTTTCGTTTACGACATTCATTTAAACTTTTTGGAAATGTTCAAACCATTAATACTATAAGATTTGCAGATTTAGAAGCTAATGCCATAGGCGAACCACATGGTTTTGATGGTTTATTTTTGACATTCCCAAATTCAAAATGTTCGTTAGTCGCATATGATCCTATCAAACATAATTTAAGAACATTGGCGCTACACCATCTAGCAGAAGATGCAGAGGGATATGGAGCTGATGTAAAATTAGCATATACAGAAAATAACGATCGTGCAGATCGTAGTGGCATATCCATTGCTAGTGTTGACCCATTAAATCGATGTATTGCTATACTTGGAAATGATGATCAACTTGTTATCATTCCATTTTTACAAGGTGGTATTGCACCATCACAAGGAATTCGCTCGCCAAAAAGATCAAAAGGCAAATCACCTGCATCGTCGCCATCATCATCAACAACAACAAAAACTACTACTACTACATCAAGGAAAAGTTCCCCGAAAGCTAAAGGCGGTATCAATACTGGAAGTGAGAATAATAATAATACAAATAATAACAACAAGAATGACAATAATATTATCTATAACAATGTAAAAACTGTCCGATCGCCACTAGTATTGAAGCCATATATTGTCCAAATAGGGAAAGGTAGGGCGAATAGTAATAATGGCAGTGTTGTTAAAAGTATGACGTTTTTGCATGGCTATTTTGAACCAACTTTACTACTATTGCAGGAAAATGTTTTAAGAACATGGACTGGTTCATTATCAAACCTAACAAATACTTGTAATTTGTTTGCATTGTCTTTAAATTTGCAACACGAACAAAGTCCATGCATATGGAATATAAAAAATTTACCTTACGATTCGCATCATGTACTTGCTGTACCAAGACCATTAGGCGGTGCATTGATTTTATCATCCAATGCAGTTATATATTTTAGTCAAAACAATCGTTGTGGCATAGCAACAAATGGCTTTGCAGTAACTACAGTTGACAAAACGTTGTGCAACATTGAACCAAATAATAAACGATATCGCTTAGTATTGAATGCAGAAACGCAATGCATATTTCTAGACAATACATGTGCATTGATTACTGCTGATAATGGAGATTTATATTTATTACATTTAATTGTAATTGCGGATGCTGTAACAAAATTAAATTTAGTACGAACTGGTGCAAATGCAAATATTGCATCTTCAATTGCATCGTGGTCGTACAATTCTTCAGAACGCTTATTGTTAGAAACTAAAGATAGTAAAGACGAAGTCACTACGGGGGATGCAAATGGAAAAAATCTGAATAGTGGTATATTATTTTTAGGATCATGGTTGGGTGATTCACTGTTATTAAAGTATAAAGAAATTTTAGATGCAAATTTAAAAGGGGAAAATGACGTATTTTTATCTCCCAAATTATCACAATCATCTCGAAAACGTCCAAGAACTACTGATGATAATAGTACAAACAATTCAAGTAAAAAATCTAAAACCGGTGGGACAATGAACGACAATGAAATGAACGAAGATAGTGATGATGATAGCGATGACGACGACGATGATGATGATTTTTTATATGGAGAGGGAAATAATAATAACAATGATGATGATGACGATGATGATGCTGCTAAAAGCAATAGCACAGGAGCATTAAAATCGGGTAAAAGTGGTAAACAGCAAAATAAAGTATATCAATTCCTTCCATGTGATGTTCTAGTTAATTTAGGGCCTATTACGTCTATTGCAATAGATGAGAAAACAAAGCGTGAAAATAATATGGCATATGATGAATTAAGGAATCGTGGTGAAGAAATTATTTGCAGTTCAGGATATCGTACAAATAGTGGGCTGACTACATTGCATGCAAGCATGGAATTGTTTGAGCAAATGGCATTTGTATTGAAAGGTGGTAAATGCAAAGGATCGTGGGCGTTAAAAGTTCAACTTGGAGAAAACAATGACGACGATGAAGACGATGATGAAGGGTACGATAATTTATTGCTATTGTCTGTAGGTAAACAAACGAAAGTAATTTCATTTGCAAATGGGTCGATGAAGCCATTGACTGAAAAAACCACCACATTTGTATTAGATGAAGATACTATAATGTCTGGAACACTCTTAAATGGTACCGTTGCCGTTCAAGTATTAAGAAATCGCGTCCTTTTATATTGGATGGATGGTAGTGATGAACCTGGAAAAGCAATGAAAAGTTCAGAAATTAATTTGTCTCCTAGTAAGAAGCAACCATGTGAAATTACTCATGTAACAATAAGTGATCCACACATTTTAATTTATACAAGTGATGAAAATATGCATTTGCTTATGCCAAAAAATATTCCAGGGAAATTTGAAAAAAATACAATTTCCGCTACTAAACGAAAAGATATAAATGTCAGCAATAGTAAAACATTATGCATGCGAATATTTAGTGATAAAAACATAGTAGACCATTCAAAAAATACCTTGATGGCACCTCCTTTTGCACGCCCACCCCCACCCCTTCTTTCAAAAAATCGTATGAAAGGTCTTAGGAGGAGTAAAGCTATCAATTTTGATTTGATGGGCAACAATGAAGAAGATGACATTCTATACGGAGACGAAGATGATGACGATGACGATGACGATAGCCAAATGAATATAGATAACGATGATTCAAATGTGAATTCTGGACAAAAAGTTGCGATCGAGAGACAATTAAAGGTCTTGGAGCTACAAAAAACCGTGAAATCACAAGATAGGGTACAACCATACATCTTAGCATGCTATGAAAATGGCACATTAGAAATTACAAACCTACCAGATAAACAATCTTCTTTTGGGGAGAGTATCAAACTGTTGTTTCAAAGCATCGATGCTGCTAACGGTGCTGAATTGTTAGTTGATAGACGACGCAAGTTGACTCGCATGGCACAAAAGCTTTTGGATAAAGGCAACAAAAACAATGATGATGGAGAAGATGATAAAAAAATAGTAAAAAAGAAGAGAAATACTAGTGATGCTGGTGGTTTAGGAACATCTAATACTTCTACGGTAGTAGATGTTATGATTGCATATGTAGGCCCGTTGGAGCAGGAGGAAGATCTCGACGAAGATACAATAAAGAATAAATCGTATTATAAAAATGAAGGCACATGTGTTTTGACAATGGTATTAGAATCAGGTGATGTTTTAGTATACCAACGCCATCCACAACCAAGCATGATATACGAGGATGCAGATGGAAACGATAGCAACGATGTTTTACCATTGGCATTTGTACGCGTTAAACATTCTATCGTCACACGACCTCCTAGAAATCATGGAAAGAAAAAAGATAGAAAAAAAGATCGTTTTGAAGAATCAAGTAGCGTTGTTTCATCCAAGTCAATTCTTACATATTGTTCAGGTGTTGCTGATCATAGCATGATATATTGTAATACGTATCGTCCTGTCTGGGTAACTACTGAACAAGGCCATATTTGTGTATATGCTGCTTCATTGCCATCATCATCGTATCTCGCTCGCCAACAAAAATCTCAAAATGAAAATGGCGATAATAATAAACCAATGAAAAAATATTACAACCCAACAATCGTGTCAATGACGCCATTGAATATTGAACAATGTGATAAAGGTTTACTATTAGTGCATAGCAATGGAAATGCCTTTATGTGTGAAATGGCCAACCGTACAAATGATGACGTCCGTATTGGTTCAGATGGTGCTTTCACAAATATTTTATCTGGCCAGAAATTAGTTCTAGGTGAAAATATACGAGAAATTTTGCCCTTGCCACATCATTTATACAACGCTCCAAATGTTTATGCTGCAATAACATCAAAACCAGTTCCTGGTATTACGTTGAAAGTGATTGATGAAGATTTAGAAAAAGCAGCAATGATTGCAGCGCAAGAATTAGGCGAACCGTATGAGCCTAGAGAAAAAAGACCGCAATATGTCAAAGATGAAGATTTAGATGAATTAGGTGGTGCGCCAAGCACAGAGGATGAACAGTTTTTTGTGAAAATTATTCAAATCATCGATGAAGAGGAAGATGATAATGAGGATGATGACGATGAGATGGATGACGACATTGATGGAAAGCAGATAAAAGTGTTGCATGAATATGCCTTGGAATCAAACGAGTATGGGATGTGTCTCCAATACTCTACTGTATATGATGTAGGGGAAGAATATATGAAAACGTTTTTATTCGTAGGCACAGGTTTTGTAAAGCCGCAAGGGAATGATTTACATGGGTATGGGCGTGTATTGGCGTTGAAACCAACAGCAACAGGTTTAGTTTTGCATTATAAAATGGCCACTGCTGGTGGTGTTACGGGTATCCAATCACTAAGATCTAAAACAGTTTTGGACAAGTTAAGGGTAAAAACACCTGCAGAACTGCGTAAAGAGGCAGAAGAAAAAAAAGCAAAACAGAAAAAGAGTACAGGGCAAATCAGCGATAGTTTAGGTGCTGTGGCAACGCATGAAAAAATGACCAACGAACAGTTAGCTAAAACAAAAGGTGGTACGTTACTAATAGCATCAGAAAGGCGCCTAACGTTATATGAAATAAGACGTGGTAGATTATTATGCATTGGATTTTATGATATGAAAGTAACAGCAGTGAATGTAAAGGTTATAAAAAATTATGTCTTAGTAGCTGATATTTATCACAGCTTACAATTTTTGCGATGGAAGCCACATCAAGGTGAATTGGAACTATTAGGTTGGGATCCGTATCATAATACAATACATAATACAAATGTATATACAAGTGGTTTTATGATTACAAGTAGCGGGGCTAAAAATAGCAATGTGAAAAACAATTCGTTAGGTCTTTTAATGACAAATAATAAAAATGATATAATTGTAATGGAATATGATCCAGAAGCAAATAGAGTGACTGGTGAATACACGAAACAACCTTTAAAATCTGTTTCCGAAATAAGACTTGGTTCGATTGTAAGTGTTTTGCACAAACGACGTATGATCGGTGGTGCAATGACAAGTCGACAGAAATTGAAATCATTAGCAAATAATTATATTTATGGCTCGTTGTACGGCACACTAGATGGATCAATTGGTATATTGGCACCAATTTTAGATGAGAAAATGTATCGGCGCCTATTGACATTACAAAGTGTTTTAACAAATGCTTTGGAGCACCATTGTGGTTTAAATCCACGTGAATTTAGATATACACGATCGAAATTTACAAGTAATAATTCGAGACCTATGTGTAATCGTATGTTGGATTTAACATTATTAATGCAATACATTTGTTTAAATATACCTTTGCAACGTGAATTGGCGCGATCTGTTGGATCAAACCGGGACATGATCATGGAAAATTTAAGGAGCTTAGCGGAGAGTTTAAAGATGTGAGAGAGAGAGAGAGATAAGAGTGTGTGGGTAAATATATAGAGACCGTCTACGAGAGAAATAGAGATGTAGAGTAGTAGAGGAGGAAAAAATGCAAACACGGTACAAAATAAAAACGAGTAGGTTCGTGTACAAAAACGAACCTCTTTTTTGATTATATATATGTTTAACACAAACACTAATATATTACGTAACATACAAAATATTATTCTTATACATTCTCTTGTCTCTCTTCCACATACATATATATCATTTTAAACGCTAAAAATATTATTTACGAGTACATAATATACGACAGGTGTGTATTTTAATACTATTTTTCACTAAATACAAAGCACTACTATTATAAGTTTAACCACGGAATGTTGATGGTCTGCTTGCTTTGAAAGTTGAGCGTAGTTTTTTGTGTGCACCACGATGAACACGGTGTGTCATTGGGAATTTGATTTTGCTATTGATCATTTGTATTACACTTGGTCTTTTTGTACCTTGGGATGGATTCTTAGAAAGAAGTGGACCTGGAACAATCGCAGTGTTACGGATTTGGATAGAAGTTGCACGTGCACGATGTCTGGAAGACATTTCTGCGTATAATTGTTCTACTGCACCAGTAAGACGTGTATCACGGTATTCTTTCATCATATTGTGTGTTCCACTTCTACTGTTGTAACGCAAATGGATTGCATATACTTTTGCGATGTTTGGGTTCTTTTCTGTGATTTCAGTTACAGATAAGATGTCGCCAGTGGTTTTTTTCATATGACGATATTGATGAAGGAAATACCAAAAACGTGCTCTTGCTTGTACTGGTGTTTTAGCAAAAATACGCATGCGGTATACTTTTGGTTCTTTCACTGCTGCAGTTGGTGTTGCACGACCAACAACTTGATATTGACGAATAGGCATGATTAATTAAAATAAACTAAAATGTTTTGAATACAAATTTATAATATATATATAATATGTTTATTATGTATATCTTGTTACTATCTACTTCTTGGTATAATACATGTAATATATATAAACATATATATCGAGATGATTTTCATAATGGTAATTGTAAGTAATTTGGTGCTGGTGGTAATTAACAATGTTTACAATGGGAAATAGGACTAACCCTAACACTAACACCAACTGTCTGTCAATTTACAGCCACTGATTTTTTCCATGGACATAGCAGGGTCAAAATTAAACAAGGGGGGCGTGAAAAAACAATGTCAAAATATATATTTGGGAACGCTCGATCCTGTCATGTAATTTAAATCAAAAGGCACTATTAATATTGTATTTTTTTTAAATCGAACCTCTTGGCATTTTTTTTTTTTGTATTTGTTTTCCTCTTCTTAATGACCCTGTTCATTAGTTTGTGTTCATAGTAAATTTATCATTCCATTTTGCTTTTAAATTTTAAGTATATATTTTGCGCTATTGCTAACACTACAAATTGATGAAAATTATGAAAGCAATACCGTCGACTCGATTTTAGTGGATTTTAATTTTGACTTGTACAACACACAACACCATCTGATAGGGATAATAATCTGATAATATTCTATACTAGGGGATATAATTCTAATAATAATGGCACAATAGTATATATTTTTATATTTAAATTCCTCGAAAATATTTAACATCCCTGCCCTACATATATTCCGTCACTCTCGTCATCTTTCACACACACACACACACCTCATCACCTCATTCACTTTATATATTTTTTTATTCATTTTTAGCTACAATACAAAAACAAATGAGTTTCAAATGGGAAGCATTTAATATGACACGGTTTGCAAAAAATTTTAAACGCGAAACAAAAGATGGTAATGTATTGTTTCCACAAGTTTCTTCTACATTATTAGGGGAATCCGTTTTACTCATGTCATTTGCAAAAGGCAAGCCATTGTCTGATATATTTTCCGTTGTCGATGGTGGTGGCCATGGTTGGAAAGTGGTAAATTTATTTAAACGTGGTAGTGAAGAGGAAAAACTGTTTGAATCTAAGAAAGACTTAGCAAATCGAGTTTTTGATATTAATATGAAAATGTTCTTGCGTGATAATTTTGTCCATGGCGATATGCATGGAGGTAATTTATTATATTCCGTAGATGACAATGGAAAAAATATATTAACAGTACTTGATGCTGGATTGACTGTATCATTAGATGATAAAGTTGCTAGAAGTTTTTCCGAATTTTTGTACAGCATGATCATGGGTGATGTTGATGGAATCATGACAAAATTGATTGAATTTAATGATAGTAAGAAAAAAGTAGATATAACAGGATTTCGTCATGATGTTGAAAAACAAGTTAATTTATGGGTTGGAGAACGTAGTACATTACCATTAACAGCGCCAAAAGCGCCAGATGGTGGACCAATTAGTATTGGCGATTTAATGGGAGGGATCATGTTTAGTATGCAACGGTATGGTATAGCATTGCGTGGTGATGTTGCAGCGACGTTGTTAACTATTAGTATAAGTGAAGGTTTAATTCGGCAATTGGACCCATCCTTTGATATGTGCCGTGGTGCCATGCGATATTTCATTAAATATAACGATAGTGCATATAGTGTAATACCAACTGGTGATGAAGTGGTAGAAACGGTAAAAGAAGCCGCAAGTGAAGTTGCAGATGAGGTGATCCCGGATGTACCAGATATAGACATACCATCGATAGAAGAAGTAAAAGAAGTATTGCCAGAAATTGAA
>JACLAC010015763.1_pt1 | contig 10488 bp, 12 predicted proteins | sample 8027881 | NCBI WGS metagenome assembly JACLAC01 (sample SAMN15725517, study PRJNA655200) | protist metagenome | isolation source: fluorescence activated cell sorting (FACS) single amplified genomes of... | place: Spain: Blaines Bay Microbial Observatory, Mediterranean Sea | collected 2016-01-19 | reverse complement strand
TGCGTACAAGCCTTTTCCACTCTTTTATTTCTTCATCAGCTTCTAACTTCCACTGCAGCTGCTGGGCTTCTAATAATTTGCCACCACACTTCCGGTTTAGAGGTGTTTTTCCAAGACCACTTTTGCCAATACTTGCTAACCAGATGCAGGCTTTTTCAAGCCAATCTGCCCGAATTACGAGCTGCTTATTTCCTCCAACTGCCACAGAAGCATTCATCAGAAACTCACAGAAAGCTGCTTCATAATTAAGGTCTAAAGATTCTGCAGCCAAGCTTAGATACTCCTCCAATTCTGGTGGAAGTATTCCCTTGGGCAAAGTAGGAATATCTCCTTTGATTGACTCTATATCAAAATCAGAAGGCAATGTATTGGGTGGAGGGGGTACACCAATTAAAGACGCATTCCACTTGTCTAGTGTCCCTCTCTGAAGAGCTGCATTGGCATCTTCTTTAGGTTTTACTGGCATCAGTGCAACAACAGAAGTGAAGTGTTTCTTTTCTCTAAGTGCGCTTCTTAGCTCTGCTGCTGAAACTTCTCCGTTTTCTTTGGGATTCTCATGAGCATCGTGATCACTGATAATTAGAACTTCAGCTTCTTTAGGTAGGAATTCTGGAATGTACTTGAGGTTGGCTTTGCCGTGAGTCAGCAAAAATCTGTAATCACGATATTTGGACCTCAGACTCAGAGCATCTTCTAAACCTTCACAAATCAGGTATTGAACTGATTCAGCTTTATTTGAAAGAGGAGGGAAATAGGTCACTCTCCCAACTTGATCTCCACCACCTAACTGCATTTTCTCTTTACCGTCTTTCTTGAGAATGATTCTCTGAACTTTCTCAACATGAAACGGATTATGATTTACTGCAGCTTGAGCTTGTCTGGACTCCAGCATTGGAATCAGGAGAATAGGATTTCCGTCCCAATCAGAAACGGATCTGAGATACTTCCCCAGCAAGTCTTCAAAGTTTTCTAGTGGAATCTTCCGTTGCTCTGTGAGGTAAGTAATTACCTGCTTTCTAGAAATGTCTGACTCTGCTTTTCCCCAGAGTTGGCTGGCTTTAGCTTTGTTGTCAGGAGATTTGCTGGAGATAGCAGCTTTGATGACTTCCTGCTTCTTAACTTCCTCAATAAGATCGTAAAGAATGCCTGTCTTCTTAGCTAAAGAGGCTAGACTGCCAGATTCACCAGACTTGTGGTCTTTGAATCCCTTACTGCTTAAGCTGAGACCAGCATTCTTTTCAGTGGGATCTCGCCAGTCATCTGCACCGACTTTTTGATAATGAGAGAATTGTGGATGCTTCAGAAGAAGATCCAGGATATTCCCGTTGGAAGGGTCTTTTAGTTGTGACACAAGCTATCCAATGCCTTGTCAGCAACCGGAGGATGTACTAGCTCAAGCAAAAATTGAACTTGACTGCAGAACAGTCTTTGCATGATTCTAGTTGAACAACCCACCGGTTGAATTCTTAGAGCCTTAGTTCCCTTCTGGTCGCCAAACTATCGGGGTTCTGAGGCTTTTTGGTTTCTGAGAAAGACTACTCTGACGCCAGCCCTCAACAAAAGCAATATCTTGTTGCTTCTTCTGTTTCTTCTGCTGCTGTTTCATACTTCTCCCCCAACAGACCAAGCAGGTTCAAATTCCTTCTCCTTCTGCTGACTGTGAAGCTTTTTAATCAGAAGATTCTGCGTTACCTCCCCACTCTTTTTCTTGTAATTCTTCACCACAAGCTTGAATCGAGAACGACTTGCTTTCTGATTGGCTAAGTGAAAGAAGGTTTCAAAGTCATCTGGTTCCGCAATTCCCAGCAAAATCTCACAAGCGTTCATCCCTTCCTTGATGAAGAAATCGTCTGTTTGTGGAAATAGTGCTTTCCCTGTCTTACCAGCATCTGTTCTAAATTCAACGATCAACATTGGATCTCCGTTTTTCGTATCCTTCCAGTCCATCTGCAGCATAGTTGCGGGATAATCACCCTCTGCTAAAGGTGAATTGGTTGTGGTTTTCTTGCCGAATATTGACATAAATCCTGTCTCAAAATGAGATTCAAATTTCACCAGAATCCTTAGCAGCACGTTGCTTTCGCCTGAGTTTGGCGAGGCGTGTACTGGCAGCATCTCTGGTGTGAGGAAATCCAGAGTCTTCCAGATACTGAAGCAAGGCGTTCATGTCTGGGGTTCTCTGGGGAAAGCGCCCTTTGAAGAAGCGAATCATTGCTTCATCAGGCGTCAAAGGAGGGCCGTCTTCTGAGAATGCTTCAAGCTGCTCTGAGGGGGTTTTTTGAAACTGACTTATTCCTGTTAAATTCTTTAAAAAAATCGCCTCACCAGGCTTTTGAGGACTCTCAGAGGACTGTTCTGAGCTTGATTCATCAAACATAGATTGTGTCAGTGTGTCTACGTTAGGATCATAGTCTGGAAATTTAACGGGTGTACGTGGATTGCTAGCTGATGCTGGAAGGTTAGATTGAACTTCCAACAAACGATTTTGTAGCTCTGAATTTTTCTCAAGGAGAATCTTCATCAATTCCTTGTAATGATCACGTTCTTGCCTCAAGTCTTTAATGTATTCAGCATCACGTTCCTGAACTAATGCAAACACTTTTCGCTCTTCTTCCAAAATGTTCTGGTATGTTTTGAAATGTTCTTCAGATTGAACTATTTCAGATTTTTTAGTTTCTAAATCAAATTGATATGTATTGGATTGAACTTTAAATTTTTGCTTTGATTTCTGATTTGGGTACTTTTCGTAGTAAATCTCACGCAGTTTTTCGAATTGCTCATCTGTCATTAATTGAGAAAGGCCTGACTTTTTGGTTTCAATTCCTGCCTCTTTCATGATTGCGTAAACAGTAGATCTTCCACAACTCAAAGCTTTATAAGCATCTGTAATAGAATACATTCTCTTCCTCATTCATACTGGTTCATCTCTTAAATCATATTAGTTCATACTGAACTGACTCAAAACTAACAATTTTAAAGCAACAAGACAAGAAAGTTTTTCAATGACAATTAAAAATTGATTGGAATCAGCTTTTATTAGCGCTGAGACCCCTCTTTTTCACGTGCGTAACGAACTTGACGCTTATATTTTTTGAGTAGATCTGTCTTGGTAGGTACTGGAGGGGTTGGTACATCCAACAACTTTCGAAGCTGCTGAAAGTCTCCAAAAATACTATTGGGAGAACTCAGAAATATTCTCCACTGATTTCGTTCTTTCTCTGACCAAACAAAATGTTGGACAAAGTGATCTCCCCACTCCCTGCAGATGAAGGCTAAATAAACCAAAATGATGACCCACTTTGGTGTGGGGAAGTGATCCTGCTCCCAACGTACAATCGTTGTGCGAGCTACTCCGCAGATTCCTGCTAATTCCTTCTGAGTCCAACAGAGATCTAAGCGTGACTGACGCAACCACTTACCTCTGGTGGGATAGCAGAGATCATCAGGATTCAGGTTCATTAAAGAAGGAGGACAAGGCATTTTTTCAGCTTCTATGAAGACGCAAGATGCAACGAGGAGATTAGGCTTTGGTAAGGGAAAGAAGTTGGTTTTGGGGAGAGGGGGAGATTCTTAACAAGGCAAACACACAGAAAAACTACGTGTGGAATCTAGTATCAAATCAGCTTTTTGAGAAATCACCAATCACCGAATATTGGACCCACGGGGCCTGACGCTTGTTGCTAGCACTGTATACGTCTGCAGTCGTGCGCTTGAATACTTCTTCGATCTTCAGATCTGGTGTCTGCATGTGTTGTAGGAGCTTACTGGTAAATAATCCGTTACTGCCTTCACCGTCAGCTGCAATTTGACCAGGTGCTGTCGCAAAAGAGATAAAGGTTCCAGCAGCAGCGTTTATCTGTGCTAACCCTGGATTAAATGTGCGGAAGGATCTAGAGAAGGGGTTATTCCGGCAGGCATCGAGTACGACGACATTCATACCGTTATCTGCAGCTCTCATCTGAGCTAACAACTTGCCCAAGGGGACAGCATCATAACGCACGTCTTCTTCTGTGCTGGGGTCAATATCTGTCGGTAGTAAGTAGTTCTCACCGTCAAACTGCATCCCGTGTCCTGCAAAATAGAAAAGTCCTACCCCTTTGTTCTGCTTCAGTTGCTTGCCAAAGTTCCTGATAGATCTTTCTATCTTCCGCTGATCAGCATTTGTAATTGTTGTGACCTTGAAGCCTAATTGCTTGAGTATAGAGCCTATTGCTCTTGCATCATTGACAGGATTACGCAGCCGACCAGCATACTGGTATTCGGAGTTGCCGATCACTAATGCCTGCCTGTTTTCTGAGATTGCCTCTGAAGTAACAGGACGTATTGCCCGTTCTTGTGACCAGATCATTGGAACAGCCAGCAACATCACCAGCAAATAGCAGTTCAGCTTTTTTAGGATCATCTATTTCTCCTACTCAATTCTCACACGTCACTCGTAATCTGCCCAGTTCCAGTCAAGATGTTCACTTGGATCAAAATCTAGAGTATGGCTGCCAGTTTTCTGTCTTATAATCTTGCCATCTTTGTATTTGATGCCAGTGACATTTGCATAATACTCGAATTCTGTAGTGTTTAATCTTTGCTTCGCAAAACTCTCGAGGCATACAAAGTCTTCATTTTCATACATAACGTCAATAGGTCCCACAATTATTGACTCAAGAAGTGTTGAAGTAATGATTTTGTCATCTTCAAGATTTGCCTCGATACCAGTCCTGTAGTCAAAAGATCTATAATCTGGATGATAGATTTGATCAACAAGAGAAAAGTCTCCGCTTTTCCATCCTAGTCTCCAAGCTTTCTCGTAGGTTTCTGCTTTAGTCATTTTCTCTCCTAATGCTCTAATCCGTGATTTGATTTCTGCGACGGTATACCCCACCGACTACTTGCCTGTCATTATTGTTCCCAACAAATCTGGATGATTGTTTTAATTAGCAATCTTTAAAAATGCGCTGACCATCCGGCATGACCGTGTTGCAGAACTTGGCTTCAGTCAGGTCAGTGAAATCTAATTGAGTGTTAAGCAAAACTGCTCCTTGCAAGTTAGCATAGCTCAAGTTGGAATCACTCAAATCAGCACCACTCAAATCAGCACCACTCAAATCAGCACCACTCAAATCAGCACCACTCAATTCTGCTCTTGTTAAATCTGTGTAGCTCATGTTGGAACTACTTAAGTTTGTTGTTTTCAAGTCTCCATACCTCAAATTGGCACCACTTAAATCCGCTCCATTCATGTTTGCTTCGTTCAAGATTGCTCGACTCAAATTGGCACCAATCAAGATTGCTTTACTTAGGTCTGTTTTATAAAGAAATGCAGAAAGTAAATCTGCTCCAGATAAATTTGCACCAACCAAATTTGCTGACTCCAGAGCTGCAAAATCAAGGCTTGCGCCACTTAAATCAGCATAACTAAGATTGGCTCCACCTAAGTAAGCTCTAAATAAGTTGGCTTCTCTCAAATCGGCACCGCTAAGGTTGTGTTCATACAGCCTAGCCCCACCCAAGTCGGCCCCACTCAAATCACATTTCACGCAGTATTCAGAATTCGACAACTGATTTAGATCTGCTTCTTTAAACCCAAAAGCAGGCCCAATAATCATTGCAAATGCTAGTGATAGAATGATTGATTTTTTCATGCTGGTATCTCTTCTTTGATTTCTGCGACTTCATAGCCCACCAACTGCTTGCTGATCACTCGTAATCTTCCCAGTTCCAGTCTTGGCCTTCGCTGGGGTCGTAATCTAGTTCTTCCCCAATACTCTCTTGGGTAATTATTTTCCCATCTTTGTAAGTGATAGAAGTTGTTCCTGATATAAAAATATCTGCTTCTCTGTACTTACAGTATCTTTGAATACATAGAAAATCTTCACTTTCGTTGATAATCTTTGCGGGAGCTACCATGAGGTGTTCGATGAATGCTAGATATGCTTCTTTGTCTGCTTCAAGGTTAACTTCAATGCCTGTAATCTTGCTAACAGCCTTGTAATCTGGATGATAAATTTCATCTACCAATGAATAATCCTTCTCTTTCGCTACAAGTCTCCACGCTTTTTCCCATGCTTCTGCTCTAGTCATTCGTTCCTCCAATACGTTGGATACGGTCAATTCTGGTAGTTACCCAGTAGCAAATCGTGCTGAAAAGGCCACTAGACACGCGATCCAGAAGGCAGCTTTACGCACAGTAGGATCTTTAAAGAATTCTTTTATACAAGAAAGTGGATGCTTGAGGATCATGAAAACCTCATCAGTGGGAATGAGATTCAGCAGGGAAAGGGAAACTGAAAATTTGCAGGTTAGAGGGTGTGCTTAGCAGTTTCTAGTTCAGCAATCTCTGTGAAGGACAGTGCCGTCTGACATAGTTGTATTGCAGAGTTTAACCTTTCCCCAAACAACCTGATCCACATTTGCTTCACGCAAGACTACTCCTGTCAAATCAGCCAAACTTAAATCAGCTCGAATCAAGTTAGCCCCTGTCAAATCAGCAAATCGGAGTATAGTTGTGCTCAGATAAGCACCGCTCAGGTTAGCCCCAATTAATTTTGCTTTGGTCAAATCAGCATCTATAAGATTAGCACCTCTTAGGTCACTTCTGTTTAATCTTGCTTCAGTCAATTTACTACCAATCAGAACAGTCTCAGTAAGATTTGAATCAATCAGATTGGCTTTCTCCAAATTGGCTCCCATCAGATTGGCTTTTGTTAAATTTGTGCTGTAGAGACTACTTCCTCTCAAATCAGCCCACATCAACTTTGATTCCGCCATATTCAGCTGTAAAGCCTGTACTCGCTGTAAATTCGCAAATTCCAAACTCGCTTCAGTAAGGTTTATGTTTACAACAGGAGAGTCCTTGTATTTCTCGGATTCATTTCGTGCAACAGTCATCAACATAAGCCCAGTTAAATCACACTTATTACATTTGTTTGTTCTTTTCAACTTGTCCAAATCTTCCTGCTTAAAGCCAAAAACATGATTTGCCAGCAGAGTGAATACCAGTGACAGCATCAGGGATTTCACCATTGGTAATACTCCAGATCAAACTCAAAAGAGAACATAAAACTCATATTGTTTAACTCAGACATCAATAAGGCTTCTTGTGAAATAGCACTTTGAACGAGCTCAATTCCATTTGACATGCTTGCTCAGTGGCTATGTACCCTTTCATCCTGTCAATATTTTTCACTCTTGCCTGTAAAACAGTTTCGTTCATCAATTTTTTTAAATCACCTCTTATAGAGTCAGGGTCACTATTTTCTTCAAAAGCAACTGATCCAATAAAAAAATAATCACTAAACCTGTTGAATCTACTCGGGTCTGTTTCATCAGCAAATTGTAGATAATAAAGCATCATCGAAAGGATTTTTACACAGTTTGATTTAGTGACGTACTTTTTATCACTCACATGATAATTCACATAAATTTTCAAGGGCTCTCCGAAGCCAAAGTTCGTATACACTCCATAACCAAATTGTTTGTATCCCTCCTCTGTTCCCTCAAGCAAAAACTGAATATGTTCAGAAGTCTGTTTCACTGCTTCTTTCAGATTGATTAAGCCAATATCCATTTTTGTTGCTGGCATTGTATACAAATGCGGTACGACTTTGTGTAACGGTTTATATTCTTGAGCAAGAGTGAATTTAAAATTACCTACTAGCACAATCAAAGCAGCTGTTCTAATCAGGAAAACAAAAATGAATTTCATGCTGGAACCCTCTGAGAGAGGATGTTCTTGACTGCTGAAGGGCTGAGAGGTTTGCCGTTGGAGTTAGTAAAACCCTGCTCAAACAAAGCATCTGCAATCTTTCGGAGACTCAGAGTTTGCTTGGTGTCCTTCTGCCGATCTCTGCGCTTTGGATCATTACAACGACTTAGCCTTTTAGCAGTCTTCACCAGCTCAGGATTAAACTCAGCATAAGATTTTCTACCTTCGACCTTCTTGCCAGTTTCCTTGCGTTTTGTTGCTCTTGCTGCCGCCAACTTGGCAACAACAGTTGATTTCTCAAACTGAGAAACTGCTCCAAACATCTGCCGAATTAAGACTCTAGAAGGATCATCAGAGTTGAAGAAATCTGGGGCATCTACAGGTATGAGTTGAATTCCCAGTTCTTTTAATTTCTGATAACCACTCTCCTGCACAATCAAATCTCTTGAGAAACGAGAAGCATTCTCCACAAGAATGATGTCGATAGCGTGTTCCTGGCAGAGTTTCAGTAATTCTGTAATTCCCTGTCGGTCTTCAATAGCAGTGGTTCCTCTTTGACCAGCATCGTATTTGGTGAACACGATCTCAATTCTGCTTTGCTTGGCAAACTTCTCCACAGCCCTCTGTTGCCTCTTTAGTGAGTCCTTATCCTCTCCAACATTGCTCATAGAACTTGTCCGATAATAGGCGACTGCTTTCTTCATGAAGACCTTTTAGGGAGTAATTTTTACAGGAACAATTTCCTGCAATCTCCCACAGATCTTAGTCTCTGTAAAGAACTTTGTTCACAATTCTGAAGAAATCAGTACAGTTGCTTATTGTTGAGAAACCTTTGCCTTCTCCTCTAAAGCAGAATTCTTCTGATCATTTTCATTTCTCTCACTGAGGAGTATGTTTCTCATTTTTACTAACTCTCTCTTTGGAGGAATCATGTCAGGAATCGACTTCAAAAGTTTTCTAATCGGCATACTAATCACCGTTATCTTCGTCTTCACCACTGGAATCTCATTGAGTGGAGGCGGGAAGTATATGGTTACTTGTAGCCAAAAGTGTTTTGTTTTAAATACTGAAACTGGTGCTGGAAGTTATGTTTTAGAAAATAATAGCGATTACAGATGGCGGATGAAAGCTGGGTTGGATGTAGATGATCTAAGAGATTCTGAATTTGGCCAGATGGGATTTATGCAGCAAGGAACTAAACCAAACTTCTGAAGTCTTTAGTGAAGGTCTCAGCTCAGTTCTTCTTTCATCAGCTTTGCTGCCTTTCGGTAGACTTCTTCAGTCTGAGACCTCAACAGGTCATCTTTGATCAGATTTAGCTTCTTACTTTTCAACAGCAGCTTCTCTCTGCGGTTCACTGGGTAGGTTGCTAGTTGAAGCTCTCTGTCCCCAATACTGCGGATAATCTTGAGAAACAAAGTGCAGATTAAAGCACTTTTTGGTGGATTTACTCTTCCTGTTTCCCACTTCCAAACTTGAATCTTATTTACACCAACAAGTTCACCTAATTGGCTGAGTGTAAGATCAAGTTCTTGTCTGAATTCTTTTAGCCACTTATTTGAAGTATTTGACTCCTCAGTAAAAAAGTCAGCTCTGGTCATTTCAAAGAAGTCTCTGCCTTCTGATCTATGTTCAAAATTTTTCATTTTGTAAACTCATCAAAGGGGGGGTAGGGGGCATAAAATTAGGCTTTTTTCTGAGACATGATATCTGGTTCCCACACACGGGGAGATTTTTGGGGTGGTAATTACAGAAACAGGTACTCAGGTACTCATTTAAAAAAAAATCATTTAGTTTCAGTAATTAAAGCTGAGTATATGCAGGTACTCACAAGTACTCAGGTACTCACTTAATCACCAAATTTTCCACTTTTCTGAGTACCTGAGTACTTGTGAGTACTGAAGAGAACTCACCTTCTAAGCCAGTAAAAACATGACTTTAAAAGAAACTGAGTACCTGAGTACCAGTACTAGGTAAAAGAGACACGAGTAGTTTTGCCCTCTCTAGTCTCTTTCAGTTCTTCTGCCTTCACCAAGATTTCTAAAATCGAATCAAACTCATTTGATGTCATCGATTTTCGCAAGGGTTGTTTCACTTCTCTGAGGGTAGAACTTCCACCAAGTTCACGAACTTTATTCATGATTTTTCTAGCATTCATTTCTTTTTTATTCAGCGAAACTGTTCCGTAAGCTCGTTTCATACTTGCAATAAAAAACTTCATTACTATGTGTGTTTTCTGTGCAGTTTCTTCACTTAGTTCAGTTTCATCAGGCTTTGGTTCAAAAAGATAATGAAGCAGTAAAGCAATGCGATAAATGTAAGTTCTCAACTTCGCATAAGCTGCAAATGCCTGATCATCTCCCTCTCTAGCTTCTTTCTTCAGATTTTGTCCAATCAAGGCCAGTATGTCCCTGGCGTAGATATTCATCAGTACTTGTTTGCGCTCATCTCTGATAGAGACCAACCGATCAAAGACACGCTGAAGAGTTGCTTGTCCTTTAGATTGTTCTAACAGATCACTGATTGCGTCTTGCCTTTCAATCGAGGCAGGAGCTGAGCTGAGAAGGAGATGATTGAAGAGAAATCTTGCTGCTAATCCGTCTGTCGTATTCTCATCGTTGATTATTTTTTTGACAAAGTCTTCTTGTATACCTCCGCTGATTGGCACAAAAACACTCGGAATATATCGGTCTGATTCGGCTGTTGGATTCTCAAAAGTATGACCGTTCCAAAGGCTGAGTAATTTCTGCTTGTCGTTACCTTTGCTCTTATATTGATTCAACCCTTCT
>JACLAC010013736.1_pt1 | contig 10489 bp, 9 predicted proteins | sample 8027881 | NCBI WGS metagenome assembly JACLAC01 (sample SAMN15725517, study PRJNA655200) | protist metagenome | isolation source: fluorescence activated cell sorting (FACS) single amplified genomes of... | place: Spain: Blaines Bay Microbial Observatory, Mediterranean Sea | collected 2016-01-19 | reverse complement strand
AGCGCTCTTCGAAGACGGCCGCAGATGATGACGAGGAGGATGCCGATGGGGGGGAGGCAGGCGAGGAGGAGGAGGCTGCGGTAGATGTGGAGGAGGAGGAGGCCACCGCCGCCGCCGCCTTCCCTCCCCCCGCTGATGAGGCCCTCGACGATGTCGGACTATTGCAGTTACAGCTATTACGCAACTATTTCGTCTCCCGCGAAGTGAGCGCATTCAGCGAGTTGGGTGCGGCCATCCATTTCACGAACGACGGCCCTACAGACGTAACACAGATACGTACACTCCTATCCAATAACACCGAGTGTAATGTCAATGATGGCGGTACATGTGGGTGGCCGCCACTCTCATTAGCCCTACTTGGTGGGGACGCGAATATAGACACAGTACGATTACTAATCGATGCGAAGGCGTCATTAGAGACCTCACCCACCTGCAGGCGTGGCCAGACTCCCTTACTACTTGCGGCAGCCTCGAGGCAGGAGGCGTGCTTACGTGCACTTGTTGCTGCGGGCGCCTCATTGCGCGCACATGACGGCGATGGCAAATTACCCCTAATGCTATGTGCGAGCTGGGTACCTGATGCGAAGGCATTACGTGCGTGCCAACTGTTGGTGGATATGGGGGCGGATGCGTCTATAAGAGGTAAGGATGGGAGCTTAGCGGCATATGCGTGTGCATTAGAGGCGGGGAATGCCCAGGCGGCCGCATGGCTGCAGGAGAGGGCAAGGAGGGCGCAGGAGTTGGCGGAGAGTGAATTGCTGAATGAGGAGGTAACTAACAGCCCGAAGCGTGGCGGGAATGGGAAAGGCGCTGTGGCGGCCGGAAGCAATGGCGGCGGTGGCAAAGGCGGTGGTAAGAGCGCCAAGAAGAAGGGGCGTTAGAAGAGAAGTGAGTGGCGCGGTGAGTGTGAATGAGAGAGGTCCGTGATGTGACTGTATGAGCCAGAGAGAGAGAGAGATGTGATTCGTGTGACGTGAGAGCCAGCGATATCGGATATGCGTGATAGCCATGATGGCATGTGGTGTCTTCTACTCGAAAACAGAACGCGAGGTCCGCTCACGCCGGCTTGGCCTTTCGGAGTGCCGAGAGCATACAGCGTGAAGCCAATCGCGTTGGCGAGAATAAATGCCGCAATAACCATCTCTCCGCCGCTTGAGAAGAGGAACTTCTCGGAAAGCATGTAGACTGCCTCCAAAACGTGCACGAGTGCAAGGTTGATGCGTACCTCCTTCGTGTCGGAAAAGAGCGCGAGCACGCGCGATGCCACGAGGAGCGAAAGCATGAACGCCCAGAGCCGACTCGAAGCAGCATCATCAACGAGGTTGGAGCCAAAGCCATCGAGTGGTGTAGCGTCCGGAAAGAAGAGGTGGCCAACGATTGGCGGCAGCTCGATGAGCACGAGCACGATGAGGTACGCGTTTAGCAGCAGCGGCGCCATTCGACTGCTATTCTTCGACGTCGACTTGAAGGCGGCGACGCCAAAGACAGCCGTGCGCAATCGCTGCATGATTGAGTCAATTATTGAGTCGGCTTTCTGAGGAGGGTGCTCAGTCAGGGGCGCCACGAAGTTTGCGACGCTTCATCTCGCATTAATTCGCGTCGCTCATTCATAACCCGCATTTTGCTCCGTCGCAAGAGCCACCACCGACGCGGGAGGAGAGCCACCACCGGCATGAGCACAAGCACCGCGTCCGTGAGCATCGAGATCTTCAAGGAGGCCTCCGAGATTTTCAAGGAGGCCTAGGAGGACAACAACCAGATGGCGGCGCGGCTTGAGGCGGAGAGCCGGGTGCAGAGGCAATTCGCGACGTTTGATGTGAACCACGCGCAGTGCTATGCGGCGGATCGGGACAAGCTATTGTCTCTGATAGAGGCTGGCTTCAGCGACCTGACGCGCTTCAATCAGCTGTGTGCGCAGAGTTTGCTTGCGGCATTGCAACGGGAGAGGAGGAAGAGGGACGCGAGCGTGCTCGTTGTGCAGTCGGCGGTGCGTGCGATGCTGCATACAAAGCGGTTAATGCAAGGGCGTGAGAGCCCGGAGCTGGATCATGAGAAGAGGGCGATGGGCCGGGCGATGGGGGAGGTGCGGAGTCATGACAAGCGGGGCAGCATAGTGGACAATAAGGCCGCGCCGTAGGGAGATGACGAAGCAGGTTTTGGGCTTGCGTAGGAAAAAGCCTAAAGTCTCAAGCTTGGATCACATGAAAGAAAACCGCTAACTAAGGTCTGCGAGTTCCCGAGCGAGCTCAGGCGGCGGTCCGCCGCCACTGCTCTCGCCGCCCTCCTGGTCCGCTGCTGCGCCGCCGCCGCCCTCTGCATCCTCCACCAACGCGCCCTCCGCAGCCCACGAGGCCTCGATGCACTCGCGCACCCGCTTCTCGTACTCGACTTTATTCTTCTCGAAGAGCTTGGCCGCCTCCGGGTTCGCGGGCGACGCCGGGTTCGGGTCGTTGAGCAGCGATTGCAGCGACGAGAGGATCGCCGAGATGTCGTACATCGGCGACCATTGATTCTGCAGGATGTCGAGGCAGATGCTGCCGTCGAGGTAGATGTTGGGATGGAACATGCGCGTGATGAATTTGACGGTCGGCGCCTTGTTTGGGTATTCCTCGTGGAACTCAAAGTGCAGCTTCGCGACCAGATCCTCCCACAGAGTCTCGGGCGGCCCGAATAAGAGCGCGTGCCAGTGCATGATGTTGTTTTTGATCGGGTCGTCGTCGAGCATCGTGCCGTGCGGCGGCTCGGTTCTCATGCGCTTCACGTCGCGCATTAATCGCCGGCGCGCGTTGGTCGACATGTTTTTGGTTTTGGTGGGTGTTGTTGTGGCTGGAGCGAGCGAGCGACGGAGCGGTGTGGCGCAGCGCTTGCGACGCGCTTCGATGCGGCGCCGTGCTGGGCGCTTCAAGTTTGAAAGAAAACAGAAACAACACACAACCCTACAAGCCTCCCAACCGACTCCAAAACGCGGCCGACTTCAGACGAGCGCCGCACGGCGCCGTGTATGCCCGCGCCGCGTGGACAAACGGGCCGGAAGCCTGCGCGATCGATTGTCCTTCCGACGCTACATCACGATGGCCACCCTCGACCAAGCCCAGCTCGCCGCCCTGCTCAAGCACCGATGCACCCAAGTCTGCTTTGACCTCGACGACGTGAACGAAGAAGCACTCAACGCCGGCGCGCCCGACGCCTGCCTTCCCATCCTCCGCTTCCTCTTCACCGGCTTCTCGGAGGTGCTCGACGACTTCCTCCGCGAGACGGGCCACCCCTTTGACCGCGGCCTCTCGGACAAGGAGCTCATCACCGGCATCTTCTCCACGTGGCACCTGCTCGACCCGAAGGAGCGGCCGCTCGGCAAGTGCACCGTCGCCAAGATCCTCAAGCCGGGCGCGTTCGGCGTCGACCGGCTGTGCTTCACGCTCGAGTGCGTCCGCCTCTGCGCGCTCAAGCACCACGAGCTCGTCGCGAAGAAGGAGGAGGCGTGGCTCGCGAGCGCGATGGGCAGCCCCAACGCGCGCCGCCAGTTCGGCCCCAACCACCACCCGATCGTCGGCAGCGAGTCGGAGCGCGAGGAGACGATGCGCGCGTGGATGGCCGAGGCGTACCGCGAGCAGCTCTCGACGGTCGAGCGGACCGACGAGCCGACGGCGATCGACGGCGCGGCGGAGCAGCAGATGTGGGTCGAGCGGATGCTCCGCGGCGAGTGCGACGCGCCCGCGGTGATGGTTGGCAGCGGCAGCTCGTTTGCCAACGACCTGCTCTCGCCACCGCGGCACTCGGTGGAGGCGTCGGTCGTCGCGGTCGAGGACGTCGACGCGACCGGCCTCTCGAACGAGGCGACCTCCGGCGACGACCTGTACGCGTCGGCGCGCACCGACGCGTCCGCGGCAGCATCTCCTCTCAACGTCCTCAACGGCTACAATACCAACTCTTCGTCGTCGCCCGCCACCTCCCTCCGCCTGCATGGCGGCGGGCCCGACCGTCGGGACGCGGAGATGCACGAGCGGATTGTCCGCAACCTCGCGCGTCAGCAGCAGTACCAGTTCCACGACGCGCCGCACCTTGACAACCCGCATCCGCGCCCGACGGAGGACCGCCCGATGCTCACCGCCGACGCGCAGGCCGTGTACCAACAGCAGCTCGAGAGGTTGGGCATCGGCCACCTCGCCGCCGACACCGCGCCAGGACGGGAGCCCTCGCGCCCGCGGCAGGCCTTTGCGCGCTACTATCAGGAGCTGATGGGCTCCCTCCGCTGGTCGGACTCGAAGCGCTCGTCGGAGGAGAGCGTCGACTTTGACGCGATGCTCGAGACGCCCTTCATTCGCGACAACGAGGACGAGGACGAGCCGCCGCCGCCAATCAGCCCGGCGCAGAGGTCGGCGGAGAACACGAGGGAGAGCGAGACGAGGAAGGAGAAGAGGTGGTTTAGGAGGAGAGGGACGAGCGAGTGAGGAGAGGCTGTTCGTAGGTGCGGCGGGAGTCATCGTGACTGTCATCGTGTCGCGCCACTGTCGGCCACGCGCTCGTGCTCTCCAGCAGCACGCGTCCAGCCGCTTCTAATTCCTCGACAATTTTCCCTGCAAAATATGCTCTACACGATCAAGACGCTGCAGCACGAACAGCTTCAGGTTGAATGCGACGGTGCGACGGTAAAAGATTTAAAGGCGGCGATGCCGACGCGTGAGGATTGGCGCAGCTCGGACGCCATCAAATTATGCTGCAACGGCCATGCGCTTGCGGACGATGACTCTCTGTCTGGCGTCGCAGAATATTTACAGGGCGGCTCGGATCGATTCATCGTAGCCATCGTGCAGTCGACCAAGCCGGCGACTGCAAAGGTGGTGGTGGAGCAGCCGACGCCACCACCAGTGGAGGAGGTGGTGCCGGTGGTGGAGCCGCCGCCGCCACCACCACCACCGGCTGTCGACGACGCAAAGCTCGGTCAGCTCGTCGACATGGGCTTTGATCGAGCGACCGCGGTGTCCGCGCTCGCTGCTTCGGCCGGCGATGTGAGCCGTGCGGTCGATCTACTAATGGGAGGAGGGCCGATCCCTCCACCGAGCAGCGGTAGCGGCGGTAGCGGCGGCGGCGGCGGTGAAAGCAGCAGCGGCGGCAGCGGCAGCAGCGGCGGCAGCGGCAGCAGCGGCGCGCGCGCCCGCGCTTTACGCGGCCTCGCCGATTTGGGCCGCGCCGCCCGTGCGAATGGTATCGCAAAGGACCTGATAGGTAGTGAGGCGCAGATGAGGATGTTGGGTAGGATGCCCGAGGTACAGAGGCTGCTGGCTAGACCGCAGTTGGAGGGTATACAGGAGAGGCCGGAGGATATGCAGCGGTTAATGTCACGATTGCTGCTAAGCCCGGAGTTGCAGAAGGCGATGAAGGCGGATACTGTGAGCGATGAGATGATAGAAGGGCTCTTGAAGCCGGAGGAGGAGGGTGGAGAAGGTGGAGGAGGTGGAGGAGGTGGAGGAGGAGGGAAGGAGCGATTGGTGGCACTGGCCGAGGCGAGGCGGGCCGAGCGGACCGCACTTGGTATGGTGGAGCTGTCCGGGGAGGAGGAGGAGGCGGTTGGTAGGCTGATGGAGTTGGGTGGCTTTGGTAGGAGGGAGGTCTTGGTTGCATTCGTCGCGTGTGAGAAGAATGAGAGCATGGCCGCGTCGCTCCTCTTTAGCCAGATGCCGTAGCGTCCACTGTGTGCTTTGTATGTAGGATCTTTCTTGCGAATACACTCTGTCTGCTTCACACGCTCCAGAGCCACACACGCGGTGTTAGTACACACGTTGCCCGTGTCCCCTCTCGGCCTACCAAAGTGTCCGCACGCTTTTGCTCCCCACATAACGGACACATCAACACCTCTCGATCTCACACGCGCAACTCTCACGCTGTTGTGTTGAGTGCGCAACTGCTGTTCATCTGCTGCCTACTGACAAGAGAGAGAGGAGAGAGGCGGCCTGGGCGCGCGCCTGTGCCCACACCCAGCGGGGGTATACGATACAAAAGAGAGGGATCAGGCGCGCGCCATGCAGCCGCCGCTCTGCCCTCTCTCCTCTCTCCTCTCTCCTCTCCTCCACCACCACCTTGACCTCTTCCATTCCTCCATCATCCGTGTCATCATCATCGTGTTGCTGTTGCCGTGATGCCAATTTATTTACTCGCCGGCCCACTTGTCGAATATCAAGCAGGCGTTCGTACCACCAAACCCAAACGAGTTGGACATGACACGCGTCACCTGCCCATCATGGCGCTTCGTTAAGATATTCATACCCTCCGCCTCCTCAACCAGCTCGTTAATATTCGCACTCTCGGCGAGGAAGCCGTCACGAACCATAAGCAGCGAATAGATCGCCTCGTGGACACCCGCCGCACCAAGCGCGTGGCCGGATAACGATTTGGTCGAGCCGACATACGGCATGTAGCCCGCCTCCGTGAAGACCTTTTTGATGCCATTTAACTCCATCGTGTCGCCAACAGGGGTGGAGGTGCCGTGCGTGTTGACATACTCGACCTCCTTCTTACCTCCAATCTCATCCGCCATCGCCATCGCCATCTTCATGCATCTCTGGCCGCCCTCGCCAGATGGCGCAACCATATCATACCCATCAGAGTTGGCGCCATACCCGACAACCTCCGCATAAATCTTCGCGCCTCTCGCCTTCGCGTGCTCGAGCTCCTCGAGGACGACAATACCGCCGCCGCCCGCAATCACGAAGCCATCACGGCTCGTATCAAACGCACGCGACGCGGTCTCCGGGCTGTCATTGTATTTGGTGGAGAGGGCGCCCATAGAGTCGAACATCACCGAGAAGCCCCAATCCTCGGCCTCCCCCGCACCACAGAAGCAGATATCCTGCTTACCTAACTGGATCTGCTCCATACCGACACCAATGCAGTGGGCGCCGGTCGAGCAGGCGGAGGAGATCGAGTAGGAGACACCCTGAAGCTTGAAGGCGGTAGAGAGGACGGCGGAGACCGTGGAGCCCATAGAGCGCGTCACACGGTACGGGCCGATACGGCGGTTCTTACCGGCGTTGACGGCATCAAGGGTCTCCGCGATATCAAGGACGGAGGTACCGCCCTGGCCGAGGATGCCGCCGACACGCGGCGTCGCAATCTGCTCCGGTGTCAGCCCCGAATCCTCGATGGCCTGCTCCATCGCCAAATAGGCATAACGGCAGTTCATGCCCATAAAACGGATCTGCTTGCGGTCAATCAGCTCCTCCGTCATGATATCGGGCCGGCCGCAGATGTGCGACTTCATACCAATCTCCATGTACTTCTCGTTCTTCGTGATGCCCGATTTGCATTCGTGGAGCGACTTGGACACGTCGTCGAGCGTATTGCCGAGGCACGAGACGACGCCCATGCCGGTGACGACGACTCGCCGCTCCTGTGAGAGGCAATGGAAGAGAAGGAGGCGGAGGTGAGCAGTGGTGAATAAAAAAGGGCGCCGCGAGCGCCGGGCGTGCGCGCGAAGGGGGCGCATGGGTGGGGTATGCTGCGCGCTGTGCGGCCGTGGCCCGGGAGTTTAAAGCGGGAGGACGCTTACCGCCATGACCGGCGAGTGCGCGTTGCGCTGCGAGATGCGCCGCATGAGGCTGTTGCCGACGACGAGGCACGCCGCCGAATCGACGGACAGCAGCATCAGAACGGAGAGCTTTGCCGCGACCATGGTGTTGGACGTGTGGAAAGGCAGTCGGCGTCGCGGTGGAATCCGGAGGTCGAGATGCAAAAAGAGGGGGACGAAACTCGGCGGTGGCGCGCCCGTGGGCACTTGTCGGTTCGCAGAAAACACACCATGTCACATCGCACGTCCTTCACACACGCATTCCTTTCGTCCACCATTCCACCTCCTCGCTTTTTCACTCACTCATTGTCCCGGCAGCACAATCCCAGCCCATTCTTGACCGCTCCCGGCACCGACCCCGAGAAGGGATTCAGCCCATCCGCCCCCGCACTCGTCGCGCTATTCGCCTCCTCGCTCGTCCAGACATGCGAGTTGGAGGTCGACCAGCCCATTGCCCTCGCTACCATGTACCCTCCCGCATAGAGGTCATGGCTGTTACAGAGATGGTAGTTCATCGCGCAGGTCGAGCTCGCGGTGCTCAGCTCACAGCCCATGCAGCCCAGCTCGACGAAGGCGGGCTCGACACCACCAAGCGCAAACCCGGCGGCCGCCTGTACCTCATCCGTCGTCAGCGCCCTCCCGTAGAATTTGAACTCATCAATGAAGCCATCAAACCCTCCGGCCGGCCGCCATGGGTCGCCACCTAAGAAGACGGGCCCGTTATTATGTACTATCGTACCGACGGTTACGTTCTCGCTGTCGAGGAGGCCGTTCAGGTAGAGGCGTAACGAATGGCCCTCCGCGACGGCGGCGACATGGGTCCATCTATGCATCGGGACGAAGGAGTTTGACCATAATCTCTCCCCCATCGGCTGGTTGGCATCTGTAGTGGATACAAAGAACTCCAAGCCTCGGGTAAGCGGCTCGAGGAAGAGGGTAGGTGTCCTCTCCTCATCCCGACCTCCCTTATGGACTACCGTACGCCAATCACCGGTGGAATCCTGTCGTAGGTATAACCACATCTCGATCGTGAACGCGGAGCCCGATTCGGCATAGGACGATTGATGTCTAATCTCCGTGTAGTCTGTACCAACAAACCGCGCCGCATGGCCGTGGCCGCCTACACCGGGTCCAAACGACGGCGCGTGTACTGCGTGATTGTGCGAGCCAGAAGTGTCTAACCCGTGCGAGTCGTCAAACGTGAAGTGCGCGAGTAACGACTTTGGCGCCGCATCTGCCGTGATCACCTTCTTACCTCCCTCCACGCAGATCGGCCCCTGTGTCACCAGATCGCACATGTCACCAGCGGCGGCCGCGGCGGCTTTACCGGCGTCGACAGATTCGGTTAAACGGGCCATTAACTCCTCCTTGCTGCCTAATTTGGAGAGGCCGCGCGCGCTTAGGGCGTCCTCGATGCGGCCGAGAGTGCACGCGAAGCCGGGGATGAGGTCGACCTGTGTTATAGGGAGATAGGGAGAGGGAGGGCGGGTGAGGATACGGGCGATTTTATTTTGGGAGCGGTGCGCAGAGAGAGAGAGAGAAAATCGGCGCCGCCGGCCGGAGAGAGCGGGGCGCGCCGTCCCGGCGTGCGTGCGTGTGTGCGTGCTGCGGCAGGCGGCGCGTACCATCCGGTCGCACGCGATCTGAAAGTGGTATAACCGGTCGAGTAGCTCCAAACGGTTGCCGCTGGAGGTGAGCATCCGCTCGGCGGCGGCGGACTGGAGGTCCTCGAGCGCGAGGCTCATGCTGAGCGGCCGGCGCGGGTTGACGACGAAGCACTCCTTCTCGAGCCGCGACTCGAGCCGCTCGAGCAGCGCCGCCGCCGAGTCGGCCTCCGCGAACGGCTCGCCCTTCAGCTCCAGTCCGAGCCGGATGGCGGTGATGTTGTCGAGCTTCGAGCCGTGCGTGATCGACGCCATCGCGCGCATCGCCGCCGCCAAATCGCGCGCGAGCACCGCGCGCGTCGCGTCGAGCTTCGCCGCCGGAGCGCCCAGCCGCACCAGCCGCTGCCGAAGCGCCCTTGCGGTCGCGTTCGCGCCGAGGTGGGCCTCGATGAGCTCCTCGTCGGGCGCGCAGAGGGCGACGGTGTGGTGGGCCGTCGGAGGGGTCAAGGTCGCCGGCGCGGAGGATGAGGCCGCGGTGGCGATCGAGAGGAAGGCCAATAGGCCTAAGCCGGCCGTCGCAGCGTGCATCATGGATAGGCCTAAAACTTCCTTTTTGGGCGACAAACTATTTGGCCAGCAGGGTGACCGAGAAAATCGCGGCGCGGCGCACGCGCACGGGTCACATCTAGCGATCGATGATATTGCGAAGGATTTGATGAGTCGCGACGAGCAAGGAGACTTGCGACGCGGTGGAGCGTATAAAGTGCGGAGCGGGCGCGCGCTCGACAGATGACGCCCGCGTCGTCGCCGCCTGCGCCGCCCATCACGCTCCTCACCGGCGTCAACAACGTCTACGGAAAGGCTCAATATAAGAAGGACGCCGGCGTCGTAAAATACCTGGGCCAATTCAACGAGACGCAGCAATGCAGCGATGCGTGCGTGCAGTACGACACGGCCGGCAATCGCTGCTTCTCGTTCACGCATCATCTTCTCACGATTCCTACGGATTGGAAGGGCCTGTGCTTTGGCGTCGTCGATCACACGTGGGCACCCAAACCCGACAAGTCGCAGCCCGCTGTCGTCGCGTCCGGTCGTGTCGAATGGCCGGAAGATGCATGCGGCCCGAAAGCGCCGCGAGGCTGCACGTGGCAAATCGATCCGTGGTGCCTCGATGCGTGGTCAAAATACGACGAGCGCAATATGACGACGGCCGATGCCGCGTCCGCCTGCGCTGCCGACCCGCGATGCCTCGGTTTTGGCGCAGCCAGCCCATCAAGCGCCACGCCAACCCTTCACACCTTTCACAATACAACAGTCGGAAAGT
>JACLAC010010326.1_pt1 | contig 10489 bp, 8 predicted proteins | sample 8027881 | NCBI WGS metagenome assembly JACLAC01 (sample SAMN15725517, study PRJNA655200) | protist metagenome | isolation source: fluorescence activated cell sorting (FACS) single amplified genomes of... | place: Spain: Blaines Bay Microbial Observatory, Mediterranean Sea | collected 2016-01-19 | reverse complement strand
ATGGCTACCTTCTAATTGATATATAGGCTGCGCTGAACACTAAAAAGTGATTCTCAGTGATCAACTTTCAGATCCAATAAATCAAAGTATTCATATGAAAAAGCTTCATCTATCTACCTTATTTGACTATCAATCAGAAGATAGATAATTTCGTACTCAAATATAATAGGATCATCACTAAGCTATCAGGGTTTAAAATGCGCATTGCAGTTTTTGGTGCAGGGGGAATAGGTGGATATTTCGGCGCTCGGCTTGCCCAAGCTGGGAATGATGTTGCCCTCGTCGCGCGAGGACCTCATTTGCAGGCTATTCAAGCGAACGGACTTTTTGTGAAAAGCTCAACCGGAGACTTTCACATTACACCGTTTATAGCGACTAATTCTCCAGCAGAGGTAGGTGTTGTTGACCTTGTAATCTTGGGTATCAAAGCTTGGGATGTACGCGAGGCTTCTGAGCAGATTCGACCGATGATTGGCCCTGATACAGGAGTTCTCACGTTGCAAAACGGTGTGGAGGCTCCGACAGAGGTTGCTGATGTTTTAGGGGATGATCATGTCATTGTTGGAGTTTCACCTGTACGTTGCTTTATTGAAACTCCAGGGAGATTAAAACATGTCGGCGGAATTGACCCACAGCTTACCCTTGGGGAGATTGACAATCGCGCTTCTAAGCGGGTGGACTCTATCCATGCTGCTTTTTCCTCAATTCAAGTATCAGTTCAGATCCCTGATGACATACATTCTTGGTTGTGGTTGAAATTCGCTGGAGCGGCAACTCTAGGGGGTATTGGCACATTAACACGCGTATCAACTGGAGTTTGGCGCACGATCCCAGAAGTTCGTAAATTCGTCCAGGATTCTATTCAGGAAGTAGTCGCAGTTGCAGCGGCTAATGGAGTTTCACTTCCACCAGAAGGTATTGACATGATTCATCGTGGCATTGACATGTTGCCCAAAGACCATATGACGTCAATGCAGGAGGAGATCATGATATGTAAACCTTCAGAACTTGAATATTGGAATGGTGCGGTCGTTCGATTAGGGAAGGAAGCCGGTGTTGCAACTCCTTTGAACGAAGTTATTTATTATAGTTTGCTACCCCAAGAGGAGCAGGCACTGGTTCTTAATTTGAGGAAAAACTTGATTAAACCCTCATTCATTCTCTGATGGATAATCGAGCGATAAGTCGGCACAATCCAAACGTAAGTCACTGAGGTTTTTCCCACTAAGGCATTTGCCATCAATCCTCCTACCTTAAAAACTTTCTAACGGCGGGCTTACCACTCGTAGTCTTTCCAACTCCAGTCCTGGCCTTCACTGGGGTCTGGATCTGATCTATCAGTCATAGACTGTGGTCTATGGTTTTCAGACTACTAGAAAATCTCAGAAAAATTCTCTCTAACAAAAAACTAACATTTGGTGGCTATTTTCCCTTCAGATAAAGCGATATGGTGAGTTGTCCAAAACCTAAGCTGCATTGCTAGAGTATCCCTATTCAGGTCCCCTTCAGCCACCTTGGCTAGGGATGCTTGACTCTCGAGATGCGTGGTCTACTTACAAATCTGACTGCGCATCTCACCACCATCACATCTTCCTACATATCACTCACCCATCTGAATTCTTAATCCGTTGCTCTTCTCCTAACAGCACTAATGACTAAAGGTCACAGCGTAATCTGTCTGCCTAATGTTATTTATCAAACGATAGATCTGGTAACAATTGGGGCTCCAGTTCTAACCCTTGGCAAATAAATCTCCTCTAATTCAGAGATTCACTCGGATTGGTGGGCTTTACTAAATGTATACTAATGTGAATAGTATACATTGGGGGCAAGATTCGACTCAGTATCCAAACTTTGCTTGCTTTTAACTATCTTCTAGATGATATTTTTTGGCTGTGTTCAGTTCTCAGCAGCCATTCAAAAACAGAACGGCAGTTTCTCCAATCAAAAATGAAAAAGGAAGTCAATGAAAGTCGTAACCATCGGGTCATATTCACAAGCAGGTCTTGCAGCTCTAGCAGATGCAACTTATGAACAACGTAGAGCAGCTATGGATGAACTGTATAGCGCCTGTGGTGGTAAAATCATCGACTATTTCTTCTGCGATGGAGATGCTGATTTTATTGCAATCGCTGAGGTTCCAAGCCGTGAAGTAAATAAAGGAATGTTAAACAATGCTTTGGCAACGGGGGCAACTGTGAATTTGAGGTCTTGGTATGAGATTGAACTCTCAGCTGTCACGGAGAGTCAACGGAAAGCTCGCGATACATTTAAACCGATTACTGAATAATTCAGTTATCCTGCTGTGGGGATCCAATCGAACTGGGTCCCATCTTCCTTTTTCTCACTCCACTGACTGATTAGATTCACACAAAGTATGCATGGGAAGTGTGTAATTAACGGTGAGCTAAAGAAAATGCAACCAACAGTATGATGACTATGAAAAAAGTAATTCTATTTTTGATACTGATTTCTGTAACTACGAAAGTTGTTGTTGCAGAAAGTACGCAAATTTCAGTGGGCGCTGGTGGTTCTCAAGGAGCTATCCGAAATGAAACTACAAAGGAGGAATATCTAGAACTAGAAGGGGGTATTATTCAGTTTGAGCTTCAGCAAACCTTTAGTGATAAAATCATTCTAGCAGGACGATATACCCAATTTGAAATCGAACGTTCTGATCAGAATGAAACTAAGACACTAACACTAACAACTAGATTGAATTTCCAAGGAATTGGACTGAGTGGAGGGTACGAATTTTCATTCGGCTCCTTTTTATTTCAACCCAAAATCACATTATACAGTGGAACTTCGAAGGTTGAATTCGTACTGAATTCAATAGCTATTCAGAAATCTGGGCCAGGGGGTGGCGGTAGTGTAGATCTGCCGTTACTTTACCAAACAGGAAAACTTGTATTCGGTGGGACCTATCAGAGTATGTACGTTGGGAGTCAGTTCGAAGAAAGCGATGTAGTGTTGGTTGCTGATTCAGCATTTCTTTTTACCCTCGGTGCAAGATTTTAGAGAATCTGGGTCTTGGTATGAGATTGACCTCTCAGCTATCACGGAGAGTCAGCGGAAAGCTCGCGATACATTTAAACCGATTACTGAATTATTCAGTAGCTTTGCTATGGGGATCTAATCTGACTAGATCCCACTGTCACTCACCCAACCGACTGTTCAGATCCTGTCAAAGTATACATTGGAACCATCCCTCTACCTGCTTGGCCTCCTCTGATCACTCACCTTGGCCTGATTCAATTTTCATATCAGCAAAGACAAATAGCAGGTTCAAAAACGGAATTTAGCCCAAATCTATTTGTTTGTTGCTCTGATAGCCTTTGAAACCCTGTAGGCATCAAAATTACTCATTTCAATTTCCTAAGCCTATCTACTCCTAATGTACTGAGTACTGTTAATATTCTGTACTGAACACTATCAACTAGCTAACTCCAAAGAATTCAACATCTCCTCATAGTTCCACTCTCTATTCTCTTGGCCGGCAAGCTTCAGCTTCAAATCCAAAGCACGCAGGACGTACGGCCAGTTGCCCAGAGACGTGTTTATCCACAGAAACTGATCAACTAGCTCTTCAAGGTCTTCCAGGTTCTTCTCGAGCGCCTCCAATAGTGGTGACGCATGATAGTGCTCAAAGATTTTCAGATGCTTGGCTAGCTGATTTAGTGCTCTGAGTGATGTCTGGTAGTCAAAAGTTTCCAGAGCCTTATCCTTCAATTCAATGTACTGCTTCACTGTCGAATCTACCCGCATTTGCAAACGCTCTCTACGAGCGTTCTAAGCGTCCTGGAGGCTATCTTTGACCTTAGTGTTTCTGAGCAGTCCGTAAGCCATTTCAGCAGGATGCTTTGTCTTGTAGCCTGCCGGAGAACTGCTTGTGATCCGTTACCGTCGACCTGGTATTCTTCAATGAATCGTTGCTGCTTAAAGGTCAGATTTGGAGATACATTCATCAGAGTTCTCCTTGATAGGTAATTGGGCTTGGATGAAAATCGATTAGGGGAGGTAAAAAATAAAGTGGTAGGGGTATTTGGTCTTCCCCCCATACTGGAGAGTGAGTTGAATTACTTGGACTACACCTTCAGCACTGTGATCACTGGACTTATGAAATTCATCAGTTCCTTAACAAAAGTCTGGTCGGAAAGCTGTTTGGTTTAATTCGTAAGGTAGAGGAAGAGCAGGGAAAGTATGACCGTCGATCACTAAACAGTGATTATTGGCTAAGAGAGATTCCTCAACAGCCTCTGTCAGCTTTTTGTGATGAAGATTGTAGAATCACTCCAGTGATTCCTGTCGGTGATTTTAGGTAAGCTGGTTGCGTAGTGGCTGACGCAAAGATGCCATAGAATTAGCTACCACCATGCCCAACCTGACTTATCGAATCTTGGAAAGAGCCTGACTTGTTTTCCGGTCCCACACCAAGCCGACTAAAAACATTAACAACATTCATTGTCTATTTTCACATAAGAATTTACTGTCCTCAGAAGAGAATAGGTGCACTTGCTTTGGATCAAACTGTAGCCCAATCTCTTTTCCATTGCTTAAGATCTGGTCCTCACTAATTGCGGCAATCACTCTTTTACCATCTTTCAAAAGAATCTCGACGATTGTTTCAGCGCCCAACCTCTCAGTTAGGATAACTTTTCCGTTAAGTATTCCATCTGATGGCTCTACTAATCGAAGGTATTGCGGACGCAAGCCAAGTATTGCCTGAGACTTCTTTAAGATATCCCTACCCTTGCGTGAGACTTTGATTGGACTAAGTGTGGGATTATATACTGTTACATTTTCTTCATTAATGTCATTCACTTCCACATTTATAAAGTTCATTGATGGTGCACCCAAAAAACTTGCTACAAACATATTTGCAGGCTCCTTGTAAAGTTCCATTGGAGAGCCAGACTGCATTACCTTACCGTCATTGAGTACGACAATTTTGTCAGCCAGAGTCATTGCCTCGACCTGATCATGGGTGACGTAAATCATTGATGCATTTAGAGATTGGTGCAATTTCCCAATTTCCATACGCATGTCCATGCGCAGGGAAGCATCAAGGTTCGACAGAGGTTCGTCAAACAGAAAAACCCTAGGATTGCGAACAATTGCACGGCCAATCGCCACACGTTGGCGCTGACCACCAGAAAGTTCTGACGGTCGACGATCCAACAGATTTTCCATCTGAAGAATCCGGGCTGCCTCATCTACCTTGGCGTCTCGGGTTGCCTTATCAATCTTGTTGATGGTCAAGCCAAAAGCTACATTTTCTCGAACCGTCATGTGTGGGAAAATTGCGTAGGTTTGAAACACCATTGCTATACCACGATCTTTAGGCTGACGATCATTCATGCAAACTCCATCGATCTCTAGCGTACCTTGAGTGATATCCTCGAGACCGGCGATCATTCTAAGCAGTGTTGATTTGCCACAGCCTGACGGGCCTACAATAACTACAAATTCACCATCTTTGATCTCAATATTGACCCCTTTGATAACCTCCACATTACCAAAAGACTTGCGAACGTCCCGAAGTTTAATCTCCGCCATACCTTAATTATTGACAATAGTACTGATTGGAAATTTTTTATTCAGAATCTGGTTTCAGATTAGAATATGTAAAGTTAGCTTCTAGCTCAGAAAATTTTCAGACTCACTCCGTAAAACACAATGTGTGGTAGCATCGCTTAAAAGGGAATTAGATCTAACCCTTGACACCCGTCGCTGCAACCGAGGCGATAAAGGCTCGTTGTATGTACAGATAGAAGGCGAGCACTGGTACAGTAATCATTGATAAGTAAGCCATGATTTCTCCCCATGCGATGCCACCTTTGGTAAATGTCTGGAAAAAATATTGCAGCCCAACCATGACTGGCCGATACTCTTCTTGCTGTACTACAATCATAGGCCACAGATATTGGTTGTACATGACTAGAAACTTCAGGATAGCTGCGGTGGCTAGCACCGGCCCAGACAAGGGTATTACAATGAGGCGATAAATCTGCCACCAGGTTGTTCCTTCGACGCGCGCAGCCTCAATTAATTCTACGGGCAAGTCCTTGAAATACTGAACAAATAGAAAGATAGTCAGGCCATCTGCAATAAATGGTACTATCTGGACCCGATAAGTATTTAGCCAGCCGATGCTGAAGCCATCCAAACCAATCCAAGGTAGTTTTGACGTTATCAATAGCATCGGAATTGCGATTGTCTCAAATGGGATAATGAAAGTGGCCAGGATGATCGAGAACAGCAAATCTCTACCTCGCCACTTCAGATAAGCAAATGAAAAGCCCGAGAGGGAACATACGAATAGAGACAAAACAACCGTTACACTCGTTACGAGCATAGAGTTGAAGACGAACAGACCAACTGGCACACGGGAAAATGCATTTTCGTAATTTTGGAATGATATGTCACCAACCGGTAAGAACGCTTTTAGGCTGGAAGTATCAGCAAGCAATTGCTGGTCTGGCTTCAGCGAGGACATAATCATGAAAACTAGAGGAAAGGCGAAGATAATAGCGATGACTGTCAATACAACATAGCGGGTGACAAGACGAAGGCCGTAATTGTCCGGGTTATTTGACATTGACATCACGAACGTCCCTGAGTTAGCCAACGTTGCAACAGACTGATGCAAAGGACCATGACAAACAACAGAACTGAGATGGCAGAGCCACCTGAGATATCTTGTTTTCCATAACCTCGTTCAACTGCCTGGAAAACAATTGACTGGGTTGAGTCGAGAGGACCTCCGTTGGTCATTACGTCTATTTGGGTGAAAAGAGCAAAGGCCTGCATTGTGATAACAACAAAGACAAGAATAGCAGTGTTACGTAAACCCGGCCATGTTACATAACGAAAAGTTTGCCATTTAGACGCACCTTCTATCCTAGCAGCCTCATACAATGAGGGTGGTATGGTTTGTAAACCAGAGAGCCATATTACCATGTGAAAGCCAACAGCTTGCCAGATTGACATCACTATAATTGAACCCAAGGCAAAATCAGTGTCTCCAATCCAGTTAACTGATTCGAATGCCCCAAACGTCAAGCTGGACAGCAGGTTATTTAGTAGTCCGCTTTCGTAGTCATAAATAAACCGCCACAAAAGTGACACCACCACTATTGAAACAACAACTGGCATAAAGTAAATTGCCCTGTAGATGTTGATGCCCCGAAGTTTTTGATTGATCAACAATGCTAGACACAGTGCTAGACCCCCCTGCCCAGGTGCTACAATCAAAACAAATAAAAGTGTGTTAATCACAGCTTTGATAAAAACAACGTCTCGAGCCAAGATATACGTTCTCTGGTTATCTCCAACATTCCAGGAGAATAACTCTCTCATCCCTTTAATATGAGGATATTGAGGATTGTTGCGTGTAAAGTTACGAAGGCGCGGGTATTTAAGTGCACCATTTTTGTCACGTACAACAGCTCCGTTACTATTTCGCTTAGGGTCAAGCGTGAGAACACCAACGCTCAACAACTGTTTGTAGTTCGCTAGTCCAACGTACTCAGTAGGGTTGGGAGAAATAAGTCGTTGGTTGGTGAAGGACAGTATAATAGCAGATAGGAAGGGGAGAACTATGAAGAAGACAATGAGTCCGAATCCAGGCGAAATCATTGTCCAACCCTCGCTATTCGAGGTAGTTAGATTAGTGGTAGGTGGCATACGACTTGACGTTCTTGTGACTGCTAGGACCCACCCTGCGGTTTTCTAAGATGGGCTGAGGCATGAGCCCCAGCCCTAAAGATTTACTTATGGCCGTAACCTTTGTTTTGCTGGATATTTGCGTTTATTTCGTCGACAGCAGCATCAAGAGTATCAGCCACGTCTGCGCCATTTGCAATATCGGCAAGAGCCTTTTCAAATACCTTGGCCATTACCGGATAGCCTGGTGTGACCGGGCGTAGCATCCCCTGACTATCTGACAACTCAAAAAACACTTCCATAGGTCCGCCAGCTCGATAATTGTTGGTAAGTTCGGCGGCTACTGCAGTGGCAGGAATTAAGCCCGTTCCTTCGGAAAACCTTGCCAAATTATGGGGTTGCAGAGCGAAGTTGATAAATGCGTTGGCACCATCAGGGTGCTTAGACGTTGAAGAAATACTAAGCTGCCAGCTTGCTGCGCCTATCTTCGAACCATAACCAAGATCAGGTGCTGGTAGAAATATTGTATCGTCATACGCTTCTAGGATGCCTAAAGCCGCCCAATTTCCATTCCAAGTAAAAGCATATTTTCCAGTAGTAAAGCCAATATCACGGTCAGCGCCGTCTTGCATGGCTTGAGCATAGCCACCTGTAAAAAGGTTTTGCCACCATTCACCAAACGCCAATGCCTCCTCACCATTCAGTGCGCCTTCGGCTGTTTGATAGTTTGAGCGATTTACTATGTCACCACCGAAAGACTGGAGGAATGGTGAAAATGCATATGGATACCATTCACCTGTCCAGGCCATACCAAGATCCAATGCATAATCGAATTTTCCAGAGTTCTTAGCAGCATCAAGGGCTTGTTGGAATTCTTTTGCGTCCCAAGGTTCTTCCAAAGTCGGAGTGCGAAGTTCCAATTTCTCAAGATAAGACTGGCGGGTCACAAGCGCAATAGCTGCATCCCACATCCCAATACCATACAGTTTACCGTCCCAAACACCCTTTGGGCCTGGTAAATAATTGGCAATCAGACTTTCATCGATGTCAAGCGGTTGAATATATCCAGCCCATGCCCAATTTGGTAGAATTGGCCCATCTATATCAATTATGTCTGGCAAAGTTCCAGCAAGTCCAGCAGCTACTACTGCATCATTATAAGCAATTTGTGGGAAAGCGGTTGTAACCACTTTCCATTCAGACTGGCTGGCGTTAAATTCGTCAACCAACTCTTGGACCAATGCCATCTGTGCTGGTTCTCCAGCGGCATGCCACCACATTGTCAGTTCAGTCTTGCAAAAAGCGGCTTTAGCAAAAAACAGGCTCAACATGAGCACGTTGACTAGAGAAAATATCTTTATTCGACTCATAGAACTCCTCTTTATGATTAAAGATTTTTTGCTCCTCAAGGATGCAGAGGAGCCACATCATTTAGTCGATCTTTGAAAGACAACTGAGGTGAGATTTGTCAAAGATTTCTTGTCGCTTACGCTAAACGAACCCCAACCTTGCGTCGCATTAAATTAATTATCCAATATCTTCCCATGCTCCCATTTGCCTGTAAAGCAGGCATACTGTTGTAAATTTTGGCTGGAACTCGGCCTCAATTGATAGTTAAGAAGCCCTGCTGCAAACTTTTCTACTTGGCCAATAATACTAGGGGCTTAGGTAAGCTTGGACTCATCTCACGACTATGTTGTTACCACATCAAATCACTAGTGGAATTTAAGGTAAAGAGATGACCTGTCAGTGTTATGATTTCGCTAACTCTCAGGTGCACCACCCACAGGACGAATCAAAATCAATCTAGCAAATCACCTCGTTGAATTTTTTCGTAGTTTAAGGTTGCTTCTCAATAAAAAATGCCTTGAAAAGCGATTCTCACATAACATCAGATACTTTTTCATAGCATAAATAGTATGCTTTGATTATTACCTAATATGTCGAACAACTATATGATATTTCTTTAGGCTTTTGTCAAGTCTCGGCAGAAATTATGAGAAATAATTAAGTCTAAGCTTAGGCAGAGACAGTTTATCATTCCGGCGTACATACTTTTTTATAAACTCGAAAGTAGTTTTGGATAACCAGGAAATCCAAAACGGATACGTTCAAAAAGCCAACATTCCAGTAAATAAACTAATTTGGCTTTGCACCAATCTAACCTCACTTCTGAAAGACGATCGATTATTTATTTTAAAATTTATCTTCGAATCTCTAGTGCTACCTTTGACGTTTGTAGAAGATAAAGAATGTCGAGCAGTTTGTTTTATTATGAATTTAGCGGTTAGATGATATGCCAGGAAGGAAGAGTCTTTTCACGTCATTTGAAACCTCAGTGTTTAAAAAGAATAGTCGGATAAAATTACCTAAAAGTCTGAATCCTTTGTTAGGCCATCTTACTTACCTGGCTGTTACTGTAGGTATCTGTAGGTTACAAAAACAAAACTTTCAAAAAGCCGTATTGTTAGTATTTTTCTCTTCCCTAGCTCCATACCCAATTGTCGGCAATAGGATAATACAGAACTCTGTTTGACAATCTTACCGATTCTAGGGCATTCATAGCCGAATGTTATTGCAGCAAAACAACCTAAGAGTATTTTAACCTGCCCAGTTGAAATGACACCCAACGACCTCATTTTTGCGATTATCTGCGGGTTTGGTCGTAATAATCTGTGATAAACTGAGTATTTATCTGAGTTTATCTCATCAAGAACATGGGAATGCTAATCCGGTGGTCTAAGATTTTCGCCTCAACAATTTCATCAATTCAATCTTGCCTTCAGTCACTGGTTAGCTGATATTTAATTACTTAAAGCTA
>JACLAC010008362.1_pt1 | contig 10490 bp, 6 predicted proteins | sample 8027881 | NCBI WGS metagenome assembly JACLAC01 (sample SAMN15725517, study PRJNA655200) | protist metagenome | isolation source: fluorescence activated cell sorting (FACS) single amplified genomes of... | place: Spain: Blaines Bay Microbial Observatory, Mediterranean Sea | collected 2016-01-19 | reverse complement strand
GGAGTGTTCTTCAAGCTCAAACAGAGGCTAACTTGGTTTTCTTTGAAAGTAAAGTTAGGCCCATATTCGAAAACAATTGTCTCGAATGTCATGGTGTAGAAAAGCAAAAAGGCGGCCTAGCCCTACACCTTAAATCGCTTGTCTTCTCAGGGGGAGATTCCGGTACTCCTATAAAAATAGGAGACGCTAAAAACAGCTTAATGATAAAAGCCGTAGAAAGGCTGGATGAAGATTTTCAAATGCCCCCTAAAACAGTCTTGTCTGATGAAAACGTACAAATTTTAAAGCAGTGGATAAATACAGGAGCTTTCTGGCCAGATGATAAAATTGTAGATTCAAATAAATTACCTGCAGCAAGAAGAATAGCAGAAAGTCGAGAGGAACACTGGTCATTCAGGCCTGTAAAAAAGAGCTCTGATGATACTTTAAGTATCGATAAACTGTTAAACAAAAAAAGATCTAGCGTAGGTTTGGGTTTATCTCCTCCAGCAAGTCCACGAGTTCTAATCCGTAGAGCATTTTATAACTTAATTGGGTTGCCTCCAAGCCATGATGAGGTGGTGAAATTCGAAAAGAATTTCAGCAAACAAACTTATGCAAAATTAGTGAATGACTTATTATCAAAACCAGAGTATGGAGAGCATTGGGCCAGGCATTGGTTAGATGTCGCTAGGTATGCAGACACAAAAGGTGCTGTGCCAATAACGGAAGAGCTAAGGTACCCTTACTCTTTTACTTACAGAGACTATGTTGTAAATGCTTTAAATAAAGACTTACCCTACAATCAGTTTATTAAAGAACAATTGGCAGCTGATTTATTGAAAGGTCATAAAAAAGAAAGTTTAGCAGCTTTAGGTTTTATAACGGTGGGTAGAAGAAGCAGAATTAAAGATGATATCATTGATGAACGTATAGATGCTACTACTCGAGCCTTCATGGGGCTAACAGTCAGCTGTGCCAGGTGCCATGACCATAAGTTTGACCCCATTACCATAAAAGACTATTATGCTTTGTATGGCGTGTTTAAATCTATCTATGAGCCGGGTAAAGATGAGCTCCCTGTTATAGGTCATCATAGTAACAAAGAAGTTATAAACGATTATAAGAAAAAGTTAATTCCTTTAGAAAAGAATTTAAAGAAGGTCACCCTAAGGTTGATCGATAAAGTAGAGGGAGAGCACAAAAAAGGCATGAAGGATTACTTGCTTTATTACGTAAAGACTAAAACGAAATGGAAGTGGAAAAAAGATGTTAAAATGAAAGGTGATTCGGTTTTTCTAAGAAAAAGAACCGTTGGGCATAGAGCAGACCATATCAGTAAGCTAAGAAGAGACCATTTCTTTTTCGGACCTTTTGTTCAATTTAAGTCGTATGAAAAGGCCGATTTTAAGAAACGAGCTAAAAGCTGGGTACAAAGTGAGACGTCAGATTCTTTTATTGTAAATTATTTAAAAAATTCTTACAAACTAAAAGAATGGAAAACGTTATTTGATGTCGCAAATGCTTACGGCGACCTCATGCTAAATAAAGAAAAGTGGAATTTCAAAGAAGAAGATAAAAAGAGATTAGCTGACTACTTAGAAGAACATTGGATAGATGTGAAATATTCGCAACTTAAAATATACCTAGAAGTGGGCATGGAAGTGACAGACTATACTAAAGCAAAAAGAAAAATTGATTTACTAGAAGCAAAGGAAATGGGTGCGCCTTATAGAGCGATGATGGTGAAGGATATGTCAAAGCCACATAACCCTAACGTTTTTATAAGGGGTAATTCTGCTCGATTAGGACCAGCTGTCACAAGACGGTTTTTGGAACTATTGTCTCCTATTGTCGGGGGAAGTAAATTTGAAAAGGGTAGTGGTCGATTAGAACTGGCTGAAGCGATAGCTCACCCTAAAAACCCATTAACAGCTAGAGTGATGGTGAACCGAGTGTGGGACTGGCATTTCGGTAGCCCTTTGGTAAGAACACCGAGCGATTTTGGTTTACAGGCAGAAAAACCCGAGCAGTTAGAGTTATTAGATTTTCTAGCAGAAAGTTTTATGAATAGTGGCTGGTCGATAAAAGCACTTCACCGTATGATCATGACTAGTGACGCTTACCAACAAATGAGTGATAAAATCTCTGATGCATACGAAAAAGACCCAGACAATAATTACTATTGGAGAATGTCTCCCAAACCTCTTGAGTATGAGCAAATGAGAGATGCCGTGCTAAAGGTTTCGAATCAGTTAAATTTAGAGAAAGGTGGTCGCCCTCAAGTGATTGAGAGTCAGCATAAACGTAGAGCTTTATACACCGTTGTGGATCGTAATGAGATCCCAGCAGAGTTTACGAGTTTTGGAGCGGCAGATCCCAATGGCACGGTATCAAAAAGGATCACCACGTTGGTGCCTCAGCAAGCTCTATATTTTATGAATGATGAGTTCTTTATTAAAAGTGCACAGAGCTTATTAAACCACCCAAGTTTAAAAAATAAAGTTGGCAAAGAGTGGATACAAAGTATATATCAATTATCCCTCCAAAGAGATGCCGCTGAAGATGAAGTAACTTGGTTACAGAGCTTTCTTGGAAATGCAGAGCAAGATACTTCGTTAGATAGTAGATACGAATGGAAGTATGGTTACAGAAATATAATGGCGAAAGATAAAAAAGAATCAAAGTTTTTTAAGCTTTTTGCTTATGTGAAGGGTCAGTATAACTTCCCCCCTAAACTAAAATCTAAAGGCTTTGCAGCATCAAATGTATCCAGAGAGGGGGGCACAACACCTCCACATGGTTATGTCGCTATACGAAGATGGACTTCTCCAATAACAGGGCAAATACAAATTCATTCTAAAATAATAAAGAACGAAAAAGTCACGGTCAGTTTGATCAAGAATGAGAACGAAGAGGTATTTAATAAACCCATGAATGAAATGAAATCAGATACAATCCGTCTTCAGGTGAAAAAAGGCGATATTTTAGACTTTATTGCTGGAACTAAAGAAAAAGGTGGCGTACAAAAATATGAGTGGGAATTAGAGATCACCACGAAAGGAAGGAAATGGAACTCTAGTAGCGATTTTGGGCGTTACCCTGAACCTAAAATAAAATATAATAATCGATTGGCGATCGCACAGATATTATTGAGTAGTAATGAATTTCATTATTTAGATTAAATGAATAGAATGAATTTTAATAATCCACAATCAAGACTCGACTGTTTAAAGCAAACAGGCATGGGCATGGGCATGCTCGGTTTAGCCGGAGGTCTGCCACAAGCTTTAGCGGATGGCTATAACCTTAAGGCAAAGCCTTCTATGTACGCTCCAAAAGCTAAACGGGTGATACATATTTTTTTAAATGGGGGTTTGTCCCATGTCGATAGTTTCGATCCAAAGCCAGAGCTAGATAAATATCACGGTAAAGAGTTATATATTAAATATCAAACAGAAAGAAAAACGGGCACAGGCATGAGGTCTCCGTTTAAGTTCAAACAATATGGGCAAAGCGGTTTGCCCATCAGTGAGTTATTTAGTGAATTGGGTGACGTGGCCGATGACTTATGTTATGTAAGGTCGATGACAACAAATGTTCCCCAGCATGAAAGGTCTATGTTGATGATGAGTTGTGGAGAAGGTACGTTATCAAGGCCTTCAGTTGGCTCTTGGGCCACTTATGGTTTGGGCTCCGTTAATGAAAATTTACCTGGGTTTATTTCAATGGTTCCGAAAGGGAAACCAACTTGTGGCCAGAAGGCATGGCAATCTGCTTTTTTGCCGAGTATTTATCAAGCGACTCACATCAATACTGAAACAAGTTATTCAAACGCGATGATTCCCAATTTAAGGAACTCTCACATTGGACCAAAGTATCAGGCTGAACAATTGGAATTATTGAGAAAAATCAATGAGAAGCATTTAAAAAAACGTCCAGAGAATAACCATTTAGATGCACGCATACAATCCTTTGAATTAGCTTACAATATGCAAATGGCTGGAACAGATGCTTTTGATTTATCATCTGAACCAGAGCATATTAGGGAGATGTATGGAGAGTATGTTCAGTCGAAGCAGTTGTTGATGGCTAGACGATTACTAGAACGTGGTGTTCGCTTTATTCAGGTTTGGCATGGCCCTGGCCAACCTTGGGACTCACATTCTCAAATTGAAAAAGAGCATCGTAAGCTTGCGGGTGAGATTTCTCCAGGAATTGGAGCTCTTATCAAAGACTTAAAGCAGCGAGGCATGCTAGAAGATACACTGGTTGTTATTTGTGGCGAGTTCGGTCGTACGCCCACTGTTGAATTAGCTAAGGCTAGTGCGGGCCCAGATTTTGATTTAGGTCGTGACCATAATCATAAGGGCTTCACCGTTGTATTGGCAGGTGGAGGAGTGAAGGGTGGTCATGTGTTTGGAGCGACAGATGAATTTGGTTTTGGAGCTGTAGAGAACCCTGTGCATGTGCATGACTTACATGCCACGATGCTACATTTAATGGGGTGCGACCATGAAAAACTAACCTATCGGTATGCAGGAAGAGACTTTAGGTTAACCGATGTGCATGGTGAAATTATGCACGATATCATTGCTTAGATGGAACCTCATCTTTTAATGCAGTAGCTAAGTGAAACCTTAGCAATAAAAAATGAAAGTTACGAAAATGGCTGTCAGAGTAGTAAAAGATAGCTAATTTTTACTAGTTACTTTTTCGTTTTCGTTGTAGACTCTTTAAAAAGAGTGTCTAACTATGAAAAGAAAAACTTTAATCGAGTCCTCCTTAGCTTTAGCTGCGTCACCTTCTTTATTAGGGGCGAGTGAAGATGATATTGATATCATTGATACTCATACTCACTTTTATGATCCCAGACGAGAGCAAGGGATCCCTTGGCCAAATAAGAAAGACCCTTTACATCGCCCTATTCTTCCCAGTGAGTTTATGGGTGTGGCTAGTCCTTATGGAATTAAAGGAACGATCGTCGTAGAGGCTAGTCGATGGTTGGAAGATAATCAATGGTTGTTAGATTTGGCGAAAAAGAATTCATCTATTTACGGGGTTGTTGGGCATCTCGATCCGGGGACAGAAGGGTTTAGGGAACATATTCAACGTTTTGCTAAGAATAAACTATTTAAAGGAATACGTTTAGGGAAAAGTTTATATCAGTTGGACGACCCTAAGGTAATGAAAGACTTTGAGTTGTTGGAGAAGTTAGATTTATCTGTTGATATTTTGGGGGGTGTTAAAGCATTGCAGGGTTCAAAATTACTCGTTAAAAAACTACCTAACCTAAGGCAGGTAATAGAGCATTTACCTTTTTACAATTTTAGAAAAAAAGAAGATGCACTCATTTATCAGAAAAGTATGGTTCAGTTAGGTAAAAAGAAAAACGTTTATGCAAAAATATCAGATGTTTTAGCAAGAGTAAATGGAGAGGTTATCACCGACCCAGAGTACTACGTTAATATTTTAGATCATCAATGGGATAATTGGGGTGAAGATAAAGTTGTGTATGGAAGCAACTGGCCCGTTTCAGATAGATTGGCTGAGTATAAGTATGTATTTCAAGCTGTAGATCATTTCCTTTCAACAAGATCTAAAGAAGCGAGAAGGAAGTTCTATAATACAAATACCAACACGGTATATAATTTGAACACCTAATTATTCTTAGCGTTGGATGTAAACGATGAGGGTGACATCTAACAAAGAGAATGCTAGATTCATACATTATTTTTATAACCGTAAAAAAACAAAAAGCAGACAGGATTAACACGATGAACATGATTTGTGACCAAATATGGTATTTTGCTTTATTTGAGTAAAAAAATTACCATTGAAAAGATATTTTTGTAGAAGTTCGAATGCTTTCAGGTTGGATCATGGTGATCTCGTAAATCATGTCTAATTTTTTTAGTCAGTAATCTAAAGCACACAAATTTTTAAAGATCCATAATTTATCATAAAAAGCTAAAAAACTTATAGGATTTACATAAAACTTACTATAAAACCGAGGTAAAAAGGCTTAATTTTAAGCTTAGAAGTTACTTCATGAGATTAGCGATGCGTGTTATTTATTTAGTTTTGACTGTTTTCTTGGGATGTTTCTCACTCGTTGCAGAAAAAAAGCCCAACATTATTTTTATTTTAACCGATGATCAACGTTTTGACTTTCTAGGTTGTGCAGGTCATCCTGTGCTAAAAACACCTAATATAGATGATTTAGCCAAAAAAGGAACGAGGTTTACAAACATGTTTGTTACAACATCGACCTGTTGGATCTCCAGAGCTAGTATTTTTTCGGGTTTAACATGGCGTGGGCATCGATACCCCTATCAACCTTTTGAAAAGTGGGTGGATACAACTTACCCTGCAATGTTAAAAAAGAACGGTTATAATGTGGGCTATGTAGGTAAGCATCATGTAAAGATAGATAAAGCAGGTATAGACAAAATGTTCGATGAAATGACCGTTTTACGTAGGGGCCCATTTTTTAAGGAGCAAGCAGACGGCTCACTTCGACATTTAAGTGAAATAACGGGTGATCATGCGATTGAATTTTTGAAAAAGCAAAAGAAGAACAAGCCTTTTAGCTTATCGGTTAGCTTTAATGCCTCTCATGCCGAAGATTCAGACAAAGTCAATCATTTCCCTTTTCCAAAAGCAGTTGCACATTTATACAAAAACCAAACGATGCCAGAACCTCCTTTAGGAGCAGAAAAGTACTTTAAAGCCAATCCTGATTTTCTTCAAGACTCAATGCATACAGAAAGATTCAATTGGCGTTGGAACACACCTGAGAAATATCAACACAATATGCGAAATTACTTGAGAATGATCTCAGGGGTAGATCATGTGATTGGTCGAGTTTTAGAGCAATTAAAGAAATTAGGTTTAGATAAGAATACAATTATTATTTACTCAGCCGATAATGGTTACTATGCAGGCAATAGAAACTTTGCAGGTAAGTGGACACATTATGAAGAATCTTTAAGAGTTCCTTTGGTTATATATGATCCAAGAAACCCAGCGAACAGCTCTAAACTAAGCCCTAAAATGGCTTTAAATATAGATATACCAGCCACTATTTTAGATTATGCTCAAGTTGATTTGCCAAGCGTTTATCAAGGCAAAAGTTTAAAGGGCTTAGTAGAGGGTGATACAAAGGAGGATTGGCGAAAAGAAACTCTTATTGAGTTTATTAGCACACATGGTACCATTCCAAATTATGAAGGTATTAGAGGGGAAAGGTATGTTTACACGAGGTATATCAGAGAAAAGCCACATTATGAATTTTTACACGATTTAAAACGTGATCCAACTCAACTTAAAAACTTTGCAAATAATCCAGAATATAAAGAAATTTTGGTACAGATGAGGAAGAAAATGAATGCCAAAGTTAAGTCTTTAGGGGGTGCTTTAACTGAACATGAAAGAAACTATGTTAGGCAGTCTAAAAAGAAAAAATAAACTCTCTTTTATTATTTGCCATGGGCATGATGATGTCCATGGCCAGTATGGCGAATAGCTACAAGCTTATTTAGGTTCTCTGCTTCAATGTTGTAAGCTGAGCCAAACCCAAAAACAAATCGCCCTTTCAAAAGTTGGCATTTAAAAATTCTAAAGTCGGGCATAGATCTTAGCTGTTGAATAAGTTCACCAAACTTATCAGAAAACAAAGCAACTATATTCAACCACTCTGGGCTTTCTCTTTCAAGTAGAGTCGACTGTGCGTCGTAAGACAAGCGTTTTCGAGCAAAGACTTGTTCTGTTTTAGATTCATCTTCAACAAATAAAACACTGAGTTTATTAGTGTCTGTTAAGTTTTTACAGTGTTGAGTCATGCCACTTAAAAAGAAAAATATTTCTTTGTTTTCGTTATAGACAAAAGGTGCATAACTAGCATGAGGAAGGCCCTCGCTCGAAACTGTCGCTAAATTAACACTTTTAAAAGACTCTTCAAAGCCATCAAATTGAGCTTGAGCCATTTCTAGTTTTTTGTTAGGTTGTTCGCTCATAAATAGGCTTGTTAAAATGATGTATAAAAAAAGGGTTAGAATGATGAACTATCAATCTAACCCTTTAGGAAAAGTGAAAATGGCTATTTTTTCTTTTTCTTATTTTTTTTCTTGCCTCTACTACGTGATTCAGCATGTTGCTCTGGAGTCATCCAAGGTCCATTTTTTGCTATCTCTAAATCTTTAGGGGTAGGTAGTAAAATACGATTTGTCTTATCGCCGTAGTCATCTAGGTTCTCATTTAGTTCATCTTCAGTTAGAGCTTTTGTTGGTATTCCGCCTTCTGGTACTTCTAAGCCTGATATCCAAACAATCGTGTTTAAGACCAGTCTTCTATAATTATCTAAAGCCCAATTTTGGTGTTTGTGACCACCTGTAAAACCAGCACCTCGGCTACCATCTTCACGAACTAAACCCCAAAGTAGTGATTGAGGTTTGTTCTTAGCCATAAATCCAGCTTTAGTCCAAATGTTATTAATGCGTAACAAGTTTTTTTCATTTGGTGAAGCAACACCCAATGGCAAAGCATTTTCAACTTGATCTAGTTCGTAGTACCACTCATCAATCGCTTGTAATTTACCTACACCTTTTGAAACTTCATGACCCTTCATAGGCGTGATATCAGCTCTCCAAAATGGGTTCACTGACTGACCATTCTTAAAATAGCCACCAACCCAAGATTTAAAGTATTTCTCTCCCATATCTACGGTAGGGTGAACAGCATAGTGCATGAACATGAGTCCAACACCACCTTTAACAAGTTGGTCCATTTTCTCCCAACCATTTTGAACAACTTTAGTTGCATCAGAGTAAATAACGATGGCATCAGCATCATCTAAAACACTATCATCTGAAGGCCAGCCACTAATAACGATGGCATTTACATCTACCGCATTTTGCTTATTTAAATGATTCGCTAATAAATGTGAACCTGCTTGAAATTCATGGTCCCCAGAAGCATGGCTTCTTGCTCCATGTAAAAAAACGACTTTCTTAGGTTTGGCTAGCAATAGCCCTTGAAAGCTGATCAAGGCCAGCAACGCCGTGAAAAGAACCTTTTTAAACATTGTATTCCTAAAATAAAATAACTAATGAAAGTTTCTTTAGAACAGGCTTATTTTCTAGGAAATTAACGACAAATAAATGACATAAGATCCCAAGTGGATTAAAATGACGACTAAATTTGTACTAAAGCGATCAGAAACAGACTTATTTTCTTCTAAAGTTCATTGGGCTAAGGCCAAGTTCTCTAAGTTCTTGAGGCGACATTCTCCTGAGCTTTGCTTTGAGACTTTCTTCGTCGTGGGTCCAAGCAAGAACTAAAATTTTAAATTTAGACTTAAGGGCAAAGCGAAACTGACGAATAAACATAAAAAGGGATCGATGTCCCATTTGTAAATTCTGAATCCAGTTTGGCATAGAAAGCTTTAGAAGTAGTTAAATTCATTCTCAAAGAGCTTCATAAATAGCAATCACTGATTTATCGAATAGGGCGACTTGATCCGTTCTTGGAAATGCATTTTCATTACTTAATGCTGATCTGTAAATTATGATAAATTTACTTAAAACGAGCAAATATAGCAAGCAGGGTGTAACTTTTAACGTAATTATTTGTACAAAAAAATTATCTTTCTTGACCGCTTACTATTCTTCTCTAACTTAATCATATTACAATTATTTTATTTTCGTGCTATGAATAGACTCATTAGTTCATTTTTAATTACGATAGTTCTTTTCTGTGTAGCAGAAGCAAAGTCATTTCCTGGCCCTAAATCAGATTGGAATGGCTTCACGAGAAGCGATTTTGAAATAGATGGCCGTAAATGTATCATTGTAGAGCCGAAAAAAGCTGCCGAGGGAAACCCATGGTTATGGAGAGCAAGGTTTTTCGGACATGAACCACAAACTGATATAGCGTTACTAAAAAAAGGCTTCCACATAGCTTACTGTGACGTTTCAAACCTATTTGGCAGCCCAAAAGCCATCAAACACTGGAATGCCTTTTACGACTACCTAGACCGCGAACACTTCTTCGCCCAAAAAGTCGTATTCGAAGGCATGAGTCGAGGTGGCCTCCCCAGCTTCAACTGGACAGCCGCGAACCCAACAAAAGTAGCCTGTATATATGTCGATGCTCCCGTATGCGATTTCAAAAGCTGGCCTATGGGAAATGGTAGTAGCAATGGCAGTGCAGGTGCTTGGAAGCAATGTAAAGATGCCTACGGTTTCAAATCCGATGCCGAAGCTCTAGCCTATAAATTTAACCCAGTAGATAATTTAAAGAAAATAGCAAAAGCCAAAATACCCCTATTACATGTTGTTGGAGATGCCGATAAAGTAGTACCAGTATCAGAAAACACAGCCTTAATAGAAAAGCGCTACAAAGCTTTAGGTGGAGACATTCAGGTCATCAGTAAACCAGGAATAGGGCATCACCCACATTCCTTAAAAGACCCAAAGCCCATTGTCGATTTCATATTAAAGCATACCCTC
>JACLAC010013412.1_pt1 | contig 10494 bp, 7 predicted proteins | sample 8027881 | NCBI WGS metagenome assembly JACLAC01 (sample SAMN15725517, study PRJNA655200) | protist metagenome | isolation source: fluorescence activated cell sorting (FACS) single amplified genomes of... | place: Spain: Blaines Bay Microbial Observatory, Mediterranean Sea | collected 2016-01-19 | reverse complement strand
CCCTTCCCAGAGGCCGGGCGGCGCCAGCGAGGTGCTCGGACAAATCCGAACTGTGGCCCGTGGATTTGGACTCGATTCTCATACGGTGGCCTCGGCGCGGAGGGAAAGCATCGCTCCGGGAGAGATTCAGAACTTGATTGATTCGCTCGTCGATCCGCTTTGGGCCTCGATTTGTCGTACACCCGGATTCGAGCGCTACTTCGTCCGATTTGAGGAAGGCGAGACACTTTCCTCGGCGGGCCCCAGTGCACACCAGACCTTCTTGCTCCTCAAGGGTGCTGTTTCGATTGAACGAGAGGGCGAACAACGTGACATTGAAAGACGAGAAGGGACATTAATGGGGGCCGTATCGGCCCTGACTGGCGCGCCACGAAGGGTTCAAATGAGAGCGGTTGAAGGTCCCGTATGGGTTTGTATTTTCAACGAAGCTGAACTTGAGCAACTCGTGACATGTAACTCCTCTGTCGCAGTCCGCATGATTCGAAGCATGGCCCAAAGACTCATAGAAAGTCCTGACCGACACGGGGTCTAAGTCCGTTTTCGCTCTGATCTGTTAGTCTGGGTTGGCTTTTCGTTTCAAACACGAGCCCACATGCCCAGACAGGCCTCTGGCCCACGGCACACGAGGAGACAAAACGTATGCTCTTAGATCGGTTTAAAATGGGTGGCCAAGTGGTCGTGGTCACGGGCGCCGGTCGAGGCATCGGTCGCGGGTGCGCGTTAGGGTTTGCGGAGGCTGGAGCCCACGTGGTCTGCGCAGCCCGTACGCTTGACCAAATTCAAGAGACGGCCTCTCAAGTCGAAGCCCAAGGGGTGCAGAGTCTGGCCGTCCCCTGTGATGTCAGCGATCCGAACCAACGACAGAAGCTCATCGATGCAACCGTCGAAAAGTGGGGCCGGATCGACGTCTTGATCAACAATGCAGGTGGGTCCCCGCCCCGCCCAGCGCTTGAAACCAGTGATACGATGTTTAATCGCGCCTTCGACTTCAATGTCACCACTGCGTTCAGCCTAACACGAATGGCTGTCCCACATATGCAACGAGGCGAAGGAGGCGCAGTCGTCAACATTTCATCCGCCGCCGGACGATTGGCCCAATCTAATTTTGCCGCCTACGGCACAGCGAAGGCTGCATTGTCATTCATGACTCGGCAACTTGGCCAAGAATTGGCTCCTCGCGTGCGCGTGAATGCCATCGCGGTGGGCTCCGTAGGCACATCCGCCCTCCTGCCTTTCCTCGATGAATCGACGCGTCAAAAGATGGAGGCCATGACGCCCATGGGCAGACTTGGAACGGTGGAGGACATCGCTTTGGCGGCTCTCTTCCTCGGGTCCTCTGCTGCGAGTTGGGTCACTGGGAAAATCTTTGAAGTCGACGGAGGCACCGAATCGACCAACTGGCCCTTCGACCCATCAAGCCAATAGTCGGACACATCTTATGGCTTCACAAACGTTCCTGACTCATCCTGTTGACTCAACGGAAATGCCGCGCGGCATTCCCTACATCATCGGCAATGAAGCCGCCGAACGCTTCAGCTTCTATGGGATGAGAGCCATTCTCGTAATCTTTATGACGCGCTACTTGCTCGATGCACAGGGCGAAAGCGCGCCCATGGAAGAGGCGGAGGCCACCTCATGGTTTCATCTCTTCATGGCGGCGGTCTATCTCACCCCCCTCATGGGAGCGTTGCTCGCTGACATTTTCGTTGGAAAATATAAAACTATTTTGGGTCTCTCTCTTGTCTACTGCCTTGGGCATCTGGCTTTAGCCGTGGACGAAACCCGCCTCGGTCTCTCCGTGGGCCTCTTCTTGATCGCACTGGGGTCGGGCGGAATCAAGCCCTGCGTCTCAGCACACGTGGGCGACCAATTTGGCCACAAAAATGCCCACCGTCTTCGAGATGTCTTTTCGTATTTCTACTTCGCCATTAACCTGGGTGCATTTGCATCAACTCTGATGACTCCACTTTTGCTTGAACATGCCGGTCCACATCTGGCCTTTGGATTGCCGGGAGCCCTGATGCTCATCGCGACCTGGGTTTTTTGGCTGGGTCGCGAAAAGTTTGTTCACGTACCGCCTCACGGTCGTACTTTTCTACATCAGCTCTTTAGCCGAGGGGGCTTTCGCACCCTGCTGCCCCTGGCTCTGCTCTATGCCTTTGTTGCCGTCTTCTGGTCCCTCTTTGACCAAACCGGGTCATCCTGGGTCATTCAGGCGGAAGGGATGGACCGACAACTCTTTGGCGTGGAGGTCTTGCCCTCACAAATTCAGGCCTTGAACCCACTCTACGTCATGGTTTTGATTCCCCTCTTTGTCTACTTCATTTATCCCGCCATGGACCGTTTTTTCCCAGCGACCCCGCTGCGGCGAATCTCCATTGGACTCTTCCTCGCCGTCCCCTCCTATCTTTTGATGGCCCAACTTGAGATGTGGATCGCAGCTGGACATACACCGAGCATTGCCTGGCACCTTTTGTCATACCTTATCTTGACCGCAGCTGAAGTCCTCATTTCCATCACAGCCCTTGAATTTGCTTACACCCAAGCGCCCACCGCCATGAAGTCAATCGTCATGGCCTTGGCGCTCGCGTCGGTTTCCCTGGGCAACCTTTTCACCGCGGCCGTGAATACCTTCATCCAGAGTGAACAAAACCAGAGCTGGCTCACGGGGCCCGCTTATTTTCTGTTCTTTGGAGCCCTCATGGCTTTCACAGCGCTAGCTTTTGTCCCGTTCGCCATCCGCTACCGTGAAAAAGCCCACCTGCAAGACGATGATCGATCTGAAGCGCTTCCAAATTAACTTAAGAAAATACGAGACCACTGGCCTTTCCATACAGGTGGCGCGGCGGCCAACCTGAGATGTACGTTCTTGTGTGCTTTCACGCACCCCCAAGGAGAACCATGGCCGCTTCCAGAGCTTCATCGCCTCGCCCTCTCGGAATTATTGTCAATCCAAGTTCCGGACGAGACGCTCGACGTCTGTTTGCTCGCGCAGACAGTTCGACGATCCAAACCAAGCGCAATCAAGTGGAACGTATCCTGGTGGGAGCCGCTGCGGCCGGTGTCCAAAAGGTCATCCTCGCCCCAGATGCCTTTCGGATTTCTCAGAATGCGTGCGCGGCCATCGGCGTCAAGATAGAGGTCGAGATGCTTAAGTTTCGCCTCGAAAACAAAGCCACCGACACGGCCCGTGCCGTTAGACTGATGCAAGAAGCCGGATGCGGGGCCCTCGCCGTCTTGGGCGGGGACGGCACCAGTCGAATCGTGACTCAGACATGGCTCGACGCGCCCTTGCTCCCTCTCTCCACGGGCACCAACAATGTCTTTCCCCTTATGCTGGAGTCCACCGTCGCCGGGGCGGCCGCCGGCGCTGTCGCCGCAGGTCTCGTTCCGCTTAAAAAAGCAGCCCGGCGGACAAAACGAATCGTCGTTGAAATCGAAGGCGAACCTCCTGATTTAGCTCTGATCGACGCGGTTCATCTTGTCGATGACCACACCGGGAACCTGCTTCCCTTTGATCCCACATGCATGCGAACCTTAGTTCTTTCTCGGGCTCTGCCCGATGCCGTGGGCATGTCGCCGGTGGGTGGACTGCTTGAGCCCTGCCGAGCTGAAGACGACTTTGGAGTCGCCGTCTCCTGCGTAGCCCCCGACCCAAACCAGCGCCGAATTTTAGCGCCTATCTCACCCGGGCTATACCGACCGATTCACGTCTCAAATGTACGACGGATCGAACTCGGTGAGCCCGTCTCCTTCGCCGGTCCCGGTTTGGTGGCGGTGGATGGGGATCGCGAGCGAAAACTTGAAGAGGGCCAGAACGTACAGCTCCGAGTAGAACGGGACGGCCCCTTTGTCATTGATCCCGCGCAAACTCTTTCTGAAGCGGCTCGGCTGGGCCACTATGAAGGACACACCCACTGGCACGATCAGAGAGATGAGGGAGGATTCGAATGTTGTTGAGTCAATTGCGATGGATACTCGCACTGGCTATTGGCGTCTGCGTCATGATCGCAGTTTGGCTTGACCCTGAGGTCAAAGCACCGGGAGGGGTCGAAGCGACGATCCGCGAACCCATCGCGGCGAAACCGTTATTTGAACCACCGCCCCCTCCTGGGGCGAGTTGGGAAGAGCGAGTCGCCGCCTACAGGAACGCCCGAACGACTCTTCTGACCAGTACGCCCCCCGGCGGAGTTCAAATGGCTGCCTTAGAGTCCTTGCGTCAGCAATATTTTCCAGCCGAAGAGCTTGACCGAGCTAAACTCACCGATGAGCAGGACGGTGTGATTCCAAGCCGCAGCAAAAACCCCGAACCGCCCAAACTCTGAACCCAAAGGAAATTCTCTAGGCCGTGGCCCAGCCCTCTCTCACACCTGAGATCAAACAAGCGCGAGTGCTCATCCAAGACGCTCAGAAGGTTTGCGTCCTCACAGGTGCAGGGATTTCCACGGATTCGGGCATCCCCGATTTCAGAGGACCCAACGGGGTCTGGACTAAAGACCCCGAAGCCGAGAAGATGTCGACGCTCTCCCACTATATGTCTGAACCTGACGTGCGCCGACGCTCCTGGCAAATGAAGCTCGAGCAGGCCGATGCACAAAGGCAGCCCAACGCGGGGCATCGAGCGCTGGTTGAGCTTGAGAGACAGCAGAAACTTCTGGCGCTGGTGACTCAGAACGTGGACGGACTTCATCACGATGCGGGCAGCGATCCCGAACGCATCGTCGAAATCCATGGCACGTTACGCGAAGTGGTTTGCATGGAGTGCGACGAGCGCGCCGACATGGAACGAGCTCTCCGGCGCGTCAGGGCCGGAGAGGAGGATCCTGCGTGTCGAAGCTGCGGGGGAATTCTTAAATCTGCCACGATCTCCTTCGGCCAGGGGCTGGTGGAACGGGACATGGTTCGAGCCGAATCCGCGGCTCAAGAATGTGACCTCATGCTCGCCATCGGCACCACGCTCGGCGTGTACCCCATCGCAGGCATTGTTCCCATCGCCCACACTCGCGGAACACCCGTCCTCATTGTCAATGCCGAACCCACGGAAATGGATGCGCTGGCCCATCTCCGGCTGACCGGCTCCATTAGCGAAGTACTCCCTCTGATCCTGAATCAGAACTAAAACGGAGCTTCGCCAGCAGCCGGCTCTGAGCACCGCTACCCTCTCCTATAAACCCAAGGGAACCCAGAAGACCTCTCAAATGATTTTTCCTACCTTTGATCTCAGTCAATCCGAAGACCAAAAGACGTGGACCACACGTCTAGAACGCCTTCGAGCCACCGCCTCTCTCTCGAGCGAAGAAGCCAAGACGGTCGCTCGTCTCATCGAAGACGTGCGTCTCCGAGGTGATGAAGCCGTGGTCGACGCCATGCGCGAATTTACCGACCCCGACTTTGAAACAACGCGGATTTGCGTGCAGCCAGAGGAAATGGCGCGGGCCGAAGCGGAACTGGATCCTGCGCTTCGCGAAGCCATGAGAACCGCCATCGAAAACGTGGATCGATACCAAAGGCATATCTGTCCCAGTAATCCACCAAACATCGAAATCGGCGGAGCCGAAGTCGGACTTCGTTTTAGCCCCGTCGAGAGCGCAGGGCTGCTGGTTCCGGGGGGCGTTGCTGTCCTCGTCTCGACCCTGATCATGTTGGCCGTACCGGCGATGGCGGCCGGCGTGAAGCCTACTTCTCTCTCGGTCGTCCACCCTCCCGCCACTCGGCGCCCTGGACGCCCTTCAGGCGACATTTCCAAAGAGGTGATGGCTTGCTGTCACATGCTTGGCATCGAAACCCTCTACCGAATTGGTGGAGCCCAGGCGGTGGCCGCCCTCGCCTTCGGAACGAAACAAGTCGAAAAAGTGGACATGATCGCCGGCCCCGGCAATGTGTTCGTGCAGTTGGCGAAGCAAATGGTCGGTGGAGCCTGCGGGACAGACGGCGGTTTTTACGGCCCCAGCGAAATTGTGACCATCGCCGACGAAACAGCGGACCCAAGATGCGTCGCGGCCGACTTGATGGCACAAGCCGAGCACGACCCAGGGAAATGTTTTCTAATCTCCTGGTCGAAAACAGTCATTGAGAACATTCTCGACGAACTGAATCAGCAAAGAGGCCAAAGGGCTCGGGTCGAAGCCATCGACCGCGCCCTAGCCGAGGAATCAGCGGCGCTGCTGGTGTCTGACGAGAAAGAAGCCGCCGAAATTGCAGATCAGATTGCAGCCGAGCACGTCAATCTCTCGGTGGCCGATCCACAGGATTGGTTGAGTCGACTGCGTCATGGCGGCGAATTCTTCCTCGGCGACCAATCTCCCGTGGCCGCGGGCGACTATTTTGCGGGCCCGAGTCACTGCCTTCCCACCGGCACCACCGCCCGATTTGCGAGCGGGATCAGTGCCTATACGTTTCTCAAGCGAAGCGGGAGCATTCAGTATCGGGAAGGAATGCCCGGTGAAGCCATGGATGCCATCGCGAAACTGGCAGAGCTTGAAGGTCTGGACGCTCACGCTGCCTCGGTACGAGTGCGACGGCGCTTGGACTGATTCCGGGTTCTGCCCTTTTCACTCTTCCTCACGCGCCAAGCCGCGTCGTTTCTAGGGCCAACGGGCGAACACTCGAAACGAAAGACCATGATCTTGAATCCCGAGGTCGCCAACCGGTGCAAAATCAAGCAGTTGCGCGCCATAGCTGAACTCGGCTCTGAACCACGGAGTGGGAGACCAGATGGCGTTGACACCTACGCTCGCCAGATTGGTATCTCCTCCGCGTCCCGACCGGCCGTGGCTCCAAGAGCGCCCAAAATCGGCAAACGGCCCCGCTCGGAGAACACTTCGCCCGGAAGGCTCCAGGCGCAAAGGAAGAGACAGTTCAAAACCCAGCGCATATCCGTTATCGCGCACAACGGCATTCTCACGGTAACCACGCACACTGTAACGGCCCCCGATCGCATACCGCTCAAAAGGCAAAAGAGGATCCAACGCCAGCTGAACACTGCCTCTAAACCCCACTTCTATTCCACTCTCTGCATGTCTCCATCGCCACTCGGCTTGCCCAAGCCAAGCCGCAAATTCTGCGGTGTCCGTCTCTCCACTCGTCGCCCCCAAGATATCTAAACCCACACTCCATGTGGAACGCAAAGCTAAGGCCTGATTCGGGCGCTGGGTGGTCCACTCTTGATAAAATCGCAGAACACTGTCGCGGACCTCACCCTCCGCATTCGCTGCATCCGAAAAAGCAAACGGAAAACCGCCCACAGTGGAGCGACTCTGCCTCCACTCTCCACGGACTCCCACGACGAGAGACGACCCATTCGCCGACCAAAGCCGTTGGGTCAGGTCCACGGCTCCCATCCAATACGTACTATCGACATCAAAGCCCGAAAGACTTCCATCGACAATCGCCGCATCCGTGTAACGAAAGTCCACAGCCAGCTCCGTTCCCCAATTGGAAACAGGCACGTCATAGTGAACCAAAATGTCTCGCAATCCCTCGGAGAGACCCAAAATGGCCCCCAGCCTATCTCCCTGGCCTATGGGATTCAGCAGCCCCACCGAGAGGTGGCCGGCCATCTCTCCAATCAAAGGGTTTAATTCATTTCCGAAATCGAGAGCCCCAGTAAAGCGACGACTCTCCACGACCTCAACCTCAAGAATCGCCTCACCTGCCTCCATTCCTGGAACGAGACGAGCCCGTAACGTTCGAATCCCCGGCTCCGCCTCAAGCGACTTCAGTCGTCGCTCAAGGGTAAAAGCATTCAGAGGTTCGCCCTCAAGACCCTCAAGGCGAGACTCTAAATACGTCGCGCGATAGTGGCCTTCGCCGCGCACAACCACACGGCCGAGTCGGCCTTCGATCACTTCAAGCCGGAGGGCTCCGGCCGTGACGTCCTGATCCGGCCAACGGACTTGTGTATTCACGTAGCCCGCTTTGATGTAGAGCCCCGCTAGGCTCGATCGCAATGTCTCAATTTGCTCGCCATCAAGAACGCGCCCCATAAATCCCTGGGTCAGTCTCGCAATCACCGCTGGGTCAAGCACCGTATTGCCGACAACATAAATTTCATCGACGCGCACACGCGCTCCGCCCGACATCGTCGTCGAACGCTCCGCCGGAATCGGTGGCAAACGAATGGGCGCAGGGCCCATCAACGCCTCACCCACAACCGGGATCGGGCGGCGGCCCGGAAAGTCGGGCACCGACGGAACCTCCTGGGCCAAAGAAGCTGAGGCCTGTAAAAAAAACCACGCCATGGCGACCCAAAGGCCTGCTCTCCCCAACGAGAACCCTGGCCTCACCAATCAGTCCCTATCTGCCAAGCGCCAACGTCCACCGCAGCCTGGATCGAATCCATCCAGTTGTTGACGCACACTCCCCCCTTGAGGCGAAAGCGTCTGAGAGGTCGCGCCTTCTAAGGAGACGCCTCTTGGACCTGAAGGGAGATAGCCATCGAGAGCGGGCGGCCTCGATGGCCGACCTTCTATGACGAACGAACTGTCGCCCACATCTCTTCGCGCTGCACACTGAGCCCGCAGCAATGCTGAGACATCCAAGTACGAAACGGGAAGAGGCTCCACCTGCCCGGCCACATCCACCTGAGGCGCGTTGATGGTCACCACACCGTCTACACCCCCATCAAATGAAGAGGGGATAATCGCTGAATCCGCTGACTCAAGCAGGTAGTCGGCCGAGAGATCGATGTTTCCACCGCTGCCCTCTTTAGCCGAACTCACCAATTCGCTTTCGTTCAGAACGAGATACTGCGGCCCTCCCTCCTGACCCACTCGGATATTCCCCCCGCTTCCGTCCTCTTTGCTGACCTTCGTCTCCACCTTACTCCGAATGAACTCGATACGAGCGCCCGCCGCGATCGTGATTTCGCCGCCCTCAGAGGCCGCCAATGCCTCTGCGTTTAGCTCGGCGTCGCGCATAAAAATATTGTGATCGGCCATCACGTTGAGTTCACCGGCAGACGCCTCACCGAGGCTACTCACGGTCACAAAGCCCCCGTCTACGATCGATATGTTCTCAGCCTGTAAGAAAACAGAACCCGAAGCTCCATCATCCGCCCGAGCGGCGATTTCGCTTCCCTGACCCGAGAGAGAACCACTCACAAGAAGGTCACCCTCTAGCCTCACATCCACACTGCCCGTATCCGCAGGCGTTTGAAGCGTACTGGCGGAAATCGTTCCGCCTTGGGTGACCTCAAGACTCCCCGCGCGAACCGAAATATCGCCGGCCTTTGCGCCTGGAAAAGTCAAGGCGGACCCCTCCTGATAGAGAGCCCGAGCTAAGAGTCCAGACCGCGCGTAACTCCAGGCCCCGTCTTCCCAACTGCGCAAGACGCCCGAGATCACGACCGACCCCGCCATGTCCACGCGAATATCGCCGCCTACTAAATCCCGGTACACCGGCGTGCGGATCTGTCCTCCATTGACGAGACGGAGATTTCCTCCCTCCACCCAGATGGCACCGGCCGGCCCTCCTCCAGGCCGGGGCAGTGAAAACAACACACTGCCCTCGTCAAGGCTCACTTCCTCGGACCCCACGACATGCAGGCCCACCGGACTTCCAGACGACCCTTCGTTGAGACCTTCGGTTTGGAGCCCGATAACGTTCACCGAAGACCCTCCTGTGAGTGAAACCGTCTCGCCTCGAATCTCCACGGGGGCCGCCGAGGACTCAATCAGAGAGACCCCCTCATTTCCAGCCGCAAGCAAAACCTCAGGGGCCGAGATGCGAATCGCAGGCCCCGAGACAAGCCCCTCATCGACGAACCTTTTTAAGGTCGACGCTTCCAAAGTCATTGAATGACCGGCTTTCAAATCCATAGCGGGCCCTTGGGCATTCCCTCCGGAATAAATCTCCGTGCCCCCCACTAGACGAAGTACGCCTCCCTCAAGAAGGACTCGACCCCCTCCTGCCCCGCCTCCCATTCGAGAGTCCAAACGTGAGCCTTCAAGCTCAATCAAAGCCTCCTGACCTACCTGCGCCAAAGGAAGATTTGATTCGCCGCCCACCGAAAGAGGAACTTCCACCGCGCTGTGCCCGGTGGCCACGAGATGAATCACGGATCCAGGCACCTCCACTTTTCGGGAGATCAAACCCACTTTTCCCGCCACGATTCTAAACGCGTTAAAGCTCCCCACACCGACAAAGCCCGGGATGGAAGGATCTGCAGTCAGGGTCACACCGGGCAACGGCGCATCGCCCTCGGTGCCTTCAAAAACCAACGCAACCGGCTCTCCCGAGCAGCACCCGCTCGCAGACCACGGGCTTCCGTCCACCGGGAATGCGCCGTCCGAAAAACGCACCGCATTGGCGGTGCTCAAGGTCAGCCCTCCGGACAAATTATAGAAGGCACCGCTTGGTCCCACCGTGATACCGTGAGGGCTTAAGAAATAAAGATCTGCCCCAACGTGTTCCGAAAACACCGAGCCATTGATCAGGGCTGGACTTTCACCCGTCAATCGAACAAAGACATGATCGAACAAGCCCGGCCCTGCA
>JACLAC010003860.1_pt1 | contig 10500 bp, 5 predicted proteins | sample 8027881 | NCBI WGS metagenome assembly JACLAC01 (sample SAMN15725517, study PRJNA655200) | protist metagenome | isolation source: fluorescence activated cell sorting (FACS) single amplified genomes of... | place: Spain: Blaines Bay Microbial Observatory, Mediterranean Sea | collected 2016-01-19 | reverse complement strand
AACACTGCTAAACGTGAAGGATCTAGAGGCGTGCTTAGTGTTGGAGGTCGAAATAAGAAGATACGTGGTAGCGCGAACTCGATTCCAATGACTGTGCAGTCCTCAGGGCAATCAAATTCTAGGGAGAGTCGTCGTGGGGGTTTGCAAATGCAGAAACGGAAAATCCGGCAAGTAGAGTCAAGTACCCCAGCTTATTGTCTATTAGATCCAAACAAATCTGGTCATACTACTAAAGAAAGGATGGAGAGCGCTCAGCATATGGTAGATTCCCTTAGTAGAAATTCCCGTAGGATAATGCAGCATCCACAGCAGAAGGTTCATGATTCTTCCAGAGCAAATCCCAAAGGTTTAAAATTAATGGATGAAGTTTTGAGCTCCTATGGTGGCCTAAATGCAAATGCAAGTGGTCATTCCAACTCCGCGCCAACACAAAGACGTCTCATAGAAAGCAAGAGTGCAGTGAGCATAGCTCAACTGAAGAAGTGATAAAGCTGTCGCGAAAGTAAAGTCAAAATTCGTTCACTTTTTACAATAGACATACCGAAACAAGATGTTTCTTGTCTTAAGACAGAAAATCACGTGATTGTAATTGTTTGTCGTTTAATTTTGGTACGTAAATGTAACTATCTGTACCATACCCTTCCATGCTCATTATGACCAGATCGCCCCCAAAATAGCGCGCATATGCCCGAGATATGGGAATTCCATAACCTAATCCTGCCAATGGCGATGAAGTAGCAAAATCTGGCCCACTGTCTTCAGCCAAGATGGATTCCAATATAGCGGGATCGGCTGTTGTGAAGAGATAACTCCAAACTTTGGATATATTACTTCTAGGAATACCCCCACCTTCATCGCTGATTTTGATGACACAATCCTCATTATCTTCGCTATCTGCTATAACGACCTTGATTCTAGGCATATTATCCACTCCATGTGTTTCTACCGTAGCACGCAGTGAATTCTTCAAAAGCTCCAGAAGCATGTATTCCAGATGTGACGGTATATAAGGGAAAGTTTGATCTGTCCTGCCCAGTATGTGCACTTCTGGGGAGTCTCCATGGACTCGATCGCACATATACCTTGCATCCCTGATTGCCTTTTCAGCGATATCTTTCACAGAGCATTTCTGAGAAATTAGTCCAATCATGGTCGGATCACTATCTGGTCCTCGATTCCCTCGAAGAGCTAAATATTGCCCGATGAGAATACGAATGCCAATACGCGATTTGTAAAAGTCGTCCAATGACTGTTGAATTGCCCTAGCTGTAGCAAACTCGCTGATGCTTTTACCTAGTTTATTCCTCAATTCGTGAGCAGCCATAGCCATAGTGATCAGCGTGTGACTGTGTCTGTCGTACATATCCGCACATATACTAGCAAAGTGCTCTTCTTTAGCCGCATCAGTAGGAGCAGGGCATGCCCTTAAGGCCTTAAAGGAAGTTTTATACCACGATATGACGTTATTAACATGTCTATTGTCGGCAAACTCCTTGGTATTTTCGAGATCAACTGCCCTGTGAGCTAAGCGAATCGGAAGCTCCCGATGAAGAAAGCAAGCTATCTGAATTTTCACGCGCTCGGATGCTCCTGAGAAGTTCACCTCATCAGGACTAGTGTCACTTCCATCTAATCTGTTCCCCAGGCCTGTTTCCATAAGCGCTTGAAGACTAACAGCAGTCTGCTTTTTATTTCCATAGTAAGCTAAATCTTCGCTTGCTCTAGAAGTACTATGCGTACTAAGAGGTCTGAACTTCCACGTCTTCTTCTTTGGGGGGACGGAACTCATTCCCCTCACGGGAATAATCCCAGGAAATCCAGACAAGTGAACAACAGATTTCGGATTCCTTTTCGTAAACAACAACGAACTTCGACTCACAAACATTCTCAAAAAAAGTCAAATAACAATTTAGTCTTGATTGGGTTGAAAGTTTTGATGGATGATGAATCCACGGGTGTCAATGGTGTAAATTCTGGAGTGTGCCGGACGAACGACTATAAAAAAGAAAATTGACAATTTTCTTTTCAATTCCTTTAACAACAGTTTTTCACCCTCCACACCCTGCTTAGGTGGATTTATCAATGCCACCTGGAGAAAACTTGAGTTATTAATAGGAAAAAATTGAATTAGGCCTTACGTTGTGTTTATAGGTTAGGGTTAGCCAACGATAGACGATGGAAAGTGCTGATCATGAAAATTGCTCGTTTTGCTCCACCACAGACTTCTTGCCGCTGAAATGCAAGCACTGTTCCTCGCTCTTCTGTTCAGAGCACTTCCAAATGAGAGAACATAACTGTCCCTTCCTCGTGGAAAAGGAGGAAAGCAACGTGGTGAACAAAGGTAGTATGGAGGTGCAAGACAGCCCTAGTGTGAAATCAATCTTTGCAGCGGTAGAAAATCGCCATGATACCCTATTTGACGATAATGCAGGGCGTCATAAGCTGCATGCTGCCCCTATTCTTACGTCTTCTGCTGCCTCTGCATCTCAAAATGCTGCTGGCAGCGTAAAATCGATAAAATCATTAGATAAGTTAGAGAATGTTTCAAAAAATGCTAATGCTAAGCAGGCTCGTATCGCACAGAAGGCGAAGGACCTGCTCTTGAAAGGGAAAGCAATAGGTTATCACAAAGATATTGCAGTCGAGGATAGATTCTATCTAATGACCACATTAGCCAATAGTGGTCATTTCGATAGGAAGTGCATTTTTGTTAACTCAAACACTACCACATTGGGAGATCTTTGTGATTGGGTGAGTAAAACTTTTCCTTTTCCGATGTTTAAGCAGGTTATGCGGCCAGTAGGCTGGACTGTGTACATGATCACTACAGAAGCTACAGGAGATGAAGAAAGCGGATTTAAGGCAGATTACGATAGGAGAGCCTTGGTAAGCACTCTTTTGCAACCCATGGAACACGTGTACTTCACTAAAATTTCGAGTAGCGCTGCTGCACAAGCACAGGATGTTATAGCAAAGGCCGTAGATGCTGCTGCACAAGAAGCAGCAGCGAAGCAAGCAGCAGTAGAAGCAGAAGCTGTAGCTGCTAAGGCGGCATTAGTCGAGAAAGTGTCCGCGGACTCGGTATGTCAACCGGATAAGGTGACCCTGGGAGAAAGCGTCATATATGTCAAAGATGGGTTGTCTGAAATGGCGAAAATTACGGCCATTCATAGAGATGACTATCCAAATTTGTACTTCACGATTTCTTATGTTTCGAAGCTACATGGTTCTGAGACCATTGAAAGACAGACTACAGCGAAATATCTTCGATACCCCAGCAGCGAGAAAATTCCGGAAGAGGCAGGCGGATTTGGGATTCAACTCATACACGGGGGAAAGACACATCGGATCGATGGAATAGGCCCCATGATGCTTGTCGCTGCTGTGAAAAAACGGGTCCAGGACACGACAGGTGTCCTTCCGAAAAATCAGAAGTTAATCTGTAAAGGCAAGGTGCTAACTGATAGCGAGCTTGTTTCATCTACGAAGCTTTCTCGAGGTTGTAAAGTCACTCTCATGGGGAAAAAGTAATTTCGATGTATTGTATTTGTGTAACGACCAACAGCTTGAACATGTTTTACATTCTTCATAAAAACGAAAAGGTAAAAGGACTCCCACTTCGTGCTGTGCTTTCTGGTTTCTTGCTGCTAGCGGACCTGTTAGAGAGCAGATTTACATACTTAGATTGTTCAATACTCGCCGGAATCTTAGGTACTGTCGCCATAAACAGAAAGACAGCGACAATATAGCGCATGCCTGTTAATAAGGGGTCACCGCCGTGCAACAAATTGCCATCGAAAGCGAGTATTTGACCACGAGTAGGTCTAATTGCGCCATTTAAACAGTCAAAATAAGTACCGCCACCATCGTATTCATCAATGGAATTCAGTGCAACGGTCAGGGAGTGAGTGCTCTCATCGGTATGTAACGGCAGATGCCTTTGTCCAGCTTCCGCATCGTACTTCACGAGAAATGCATCATGTACTACAGCCCGCACTGTACCTCCACAAGAGTGATGAGATGCAAAGAAATACTTACTCATAATAGGCAATATTCGAGGCAGCAGTATCTTACTAAGCCATCCAAAAAGCTTTGGAACTGAGTGTATCGGAATGTCGGTGGTGGGCACAGCGTAATGCCTTGATGTAGTCCAACCGCTATTTTCAGCATATTCTTCAGATGAATCGATTGCTTGTTGACACTCTGCTGCTGTTATAATCTGGTCCTTTGTCAACATTATTCTGTCGTCATGAGATACTATAGCGCCGTAGGTCTCGCAATTATCTGCTTCAACGCTAGTAATGATTGATTGAATTTCTTCATACTGCTGCAGCTTGAGAACCGCCGTGCGTAGCTGTGTATTAGAAGGGCAATGATGCAATCCTTCCTTCCATACACTATGTGCCTCCTGCCACCTACCAGGAACAGAGAGGAGAGCGGCCCCAAGTGCATACCAGATATCACCATCTTGAGAACCGGTAGAAGGAGGGGGGCTTGTCAAACATACGTGCAGTGCATGTAGTGCAAATTTCATTTTATTTGCTCGCATATAAGCATATGCAATATCCTTCAAGTTATCATAAATGTGTTTTGGCAATGTATTTGCATCACCACTCCCAGAACTTGTGCCACCACCCTTGAAACGCTTGAAAATAGTAACTATGTTTTTTGCATCTTCTGACAGACTAGAATCACAGTCTCGATCTTCGAAATCAATACCACGCTCATGATGCCAACGCTCGTATTCGCACAAAATACAAGGGCATTCCATAGTAGTTTCTCCACTAGCAGTGGTACGGAATGTCTTATAAATGTCTCGCAGTTGGTGCTTACGCTCCTGGTATGTACTCAACGTGCTACCATTTTCTAGGCACGAGATAGTAATCAATTGGTCGCTTTCATGATTTACTGCTACATTAGGAAGGCTAACCTTCGCGCTCTTGGTGCTTTTGGTGCTTTTATTTCCAAGAGCTATTGGTGCTAACTCCGCAACGATTGGCAAGGAATTGATCTTTCTACTCACCTTCGCCAATTCTACTGTGTGCGATGCGAGACAGGAATGATTTGGTAGACCTAATATGAGCGCTGCAATTTCGATGGTTTCTCCTTCTTTTGCGAAATGTACCTCCTCTTCTTTCTTTTTCTTATTGCCTTTACCATGCTTTAGCTTTGATTCTGATGCAGCAGCAGCACCAACAAGGTAATTACAAGCAGCCGCCAAGCTGCCATCCGTTGCGGCCTCGGCAAGTCGTAAACATGACCTCTGATACTGAACAGCGGTTTTGCTGGAATCATCGAGTTTATCGACCCCAAAATCAGCGTATCCAGCTATTTTGTCCGCATTTCTGTCAGAAAGACGCGAGTATTCTTCGTGAATGTCACGGGAGCGTTTCAGGTGAGGACGACGGTCGGACGGTGCAGATTGCTCATTGCATGTTTCCAGGTAAATGTTATGGATGTTTATAATAGATGTGAGGATTCGCACTAATCTCTGACTCTTTGGAGTCATATTTGTCGCAGCAGAAACCAGATTTCTAGCTTCTATAACATAATATCCATCTTTATAGATGGTTTTCTGTTGCTTTTGAATCAAAAAGACTAATTTGTTCCATTCTTGTGACTCTTTTTTGTATGGATTGATTGTCTTCTGGCAGAATTGTTGAACAGCTTTGAAGAAGAGAGGATGAAGCACTTGCGAATGCTCCACAGTACACACGCAACCAGAGACGAGCACGTCGTAGGCTTCCTCAAACGTGTCCGATATCGTAGGTACGCACGCTGGGCTCTCCACGACAGCGATTAATTCATTCCATTTCTTCTCCAGGTGTGCAGCTGCATCTTCAACAGTTGCTGAAATTAGAGATGGTTCGAATACTGGCTGGGGAATCCACGAAGACCCAGGGGACGCGTGCACACCATCATCTCCTGGGCCTTCTGCGCTAATAAAGGTTTCATGTGCGGAACTGATGAATGCTGCCATTGTTACCCCCAAGAGCTTCCACGTGACTTTATCATGATCTTGCTGTAGATTAGACATGCGTTCATACTCTTGGGCTGGATGAGAACTCGCGGTACAAAGAAGCCAATGGTATTTCCGGTGGTCCTGCTGCAGGCAAGATTTCGAACAGTACACTTTTCCACAAACACATGAGCTCTCCTCGATCTCAATTTCTTCACTCTTTAGATATCCAAAGCAAAAGGCACAGCAACCACCGCGTCCTGAAAGAGTGGACGCTGCGTAAATTTGTCTATTCATGGACGCATAGAAGGTGTGAACAGACTATGCAATTTTTGAGCCCCCATTCACCATTAAAATTTTAAATAGACCGCTTTTCCTACTTTAAAAGTGTTGATTTCAACAAAACGGGGCTTAATCGTGGCTCATCTCACTCACAAAATCCAGGAAATCCAGGTAATCACGAAATCACAAAAGCACAGCACCAGCAGCAGCACAGCAGGCCCTTTGGGAACTGGAAGCTTAATAGGGCTTTTAGTGAGCGAATATGTCTTCTAGTGAGTCAATATTCAAAAGTGTGCAAGAAGGAGACTATGGCGTGATAGAAAGGTTTTTAGATACTCGTCATTCCGCGAACACAGTGGATGCGGATGGCTGCACCCTCCTACATTGGGCTGCTTTGAATAATCGCGTTCAATTAACAAAACTCCTGATAAATGCTGGTGCAGATGTGAATCTCGGTGGGGGAGCCGGTAAGCAAAGTCCTTTAGAATGGGCCCTTGCGGCCAAGCACTACTTTATAGCGGAACTTTTATACAAGAATGGCGCAGACCTGCAGTACAAAAGTAGCACTACTGGTTTAGACGTCCTGCATACCACGATAAGAAATGTATGTATAGACAGCAACGCAGTATTTCTGCTTCTCTTCTGGGGTGCTAATTCCAATTCCGTGGATACAGACGGGAATACGCCGCTCATGTGGCTTTTGAAAAACAGGGCACGCGACGGTGCCACTCTCTCTGATCAATACGTTGATGTCATTCGAATGCTAATCAAATTCGATAGCAATCCGGCTACCTTTAGCGGCTCCCGTAGCGATGGCAACGGACCTTTGCATTTACTGGGTAAGTTGTCTGTCGTCTGTCGTCGGTCGTCAGGGATTCTCAGATTTTCTCAGATTTTCTCAGATTTTCTCAGATTCTCAGATTCTCAGAACTGAGGAGAAGAGCCGTCAGTGTACATTTCTTCTTCATCATCATCAACTTCTTTCTTGTCCTATTACCTTCCTCTACGCTTCAATTTATATGCATCCTGTAAACTAACTCTGTTCCTTTATCCAATTATTTCGGTGCATTTTCACATGGATTTTCCCTTTTTTCCATGTCTGTGCCACTCTATCATTTACCGTAATAGTAATGACGCCAGCAGTAGATTTAAGAGCAGCTTTTTCCATTCATCAACACGAGGCGGTCTCACCATGGATTTACGATGAAAAGAGAAATGAGTTCATGAAAACTGCGACGGCTGATGATGTCAATCAACTGCGCAAGCAGTCGCGTAAACTGACCGGTAACGAAGATGAAGAAGATATTTTGAAAAGTGAGCAGGGAAGAATAGGTGGTGAGAATGATCGTGTACTTCGAGATTATGCTGCTAGTAAAAATGCTGCTGGTTTAGTTCCATTTGCTCTCGCATCGAATCTAAGACATGCGGTAATGAAGGAATTCCTGATCGACGCGATGATGTTCAACAAATTCCCGTACCATACACCCACAGTGATTAGCTTTTGTTTGGTGGTATCGAGCTATATTATGTTCTTGAATTGGAATATTTTTTTAGTAGCTTTCATTAGCTACATCTTGCTATTTTTCACGAAGAAATTTGCAATTCAGTGGACAATTGAAGCGCATAGAAGCAGATGCTACGCTGGGTGCATCTACGGTTTCTTAACTATTCTCTACTTGCATCACTTGCTGTTCACTGCGTACGGGCTTAGTTTTTTGGTTAATTTGGTTATCTTTGCTTTGCACTTGGTGGTCTCTTTACTTAGTGTGAAATTATATACTACAAAACCAAAGAATCTACAACCCACCGACCACGGGGTATTAGCCAGAGCCATCGTTGACTCGTCACCTAAAGAGGGTCATTACGAATACGTAAGCATAGGAAGTGGAAGTTACCCTCAAAATGATGGAATAAGTGTGGATGACTTTATTGCGATAAAACAACCTGAAAATGCAGTATATGGAAGACACGGTAACGGTCGTGAGGAGTTAGTAACGCAGCTTATAGGGCTCGACGGAGAAGAAGCACAGCAAAGAGAGTATATTTATCCGGTTAAGACACCTGTATTTGATGCAGTCACAGAAAATGGCACTGATATTCATATTAAAAACCCTACTTCTCCGATCATTTGTGGAGAATGCATAGCTGACAAGCGCTTTGCAATGGCCCATTGTAAGCTATGTGGGAAATGTATCGTGGGATATTGTGGTCATGCAAAGACTGTAGGTATCTGTATTGGAGAGGGGAATAGGAGGCTATTTTGTGGGACACTTCTGACTGGGAGCTTTTATATCCTGCTTTTGTGTTTATGTGCTTATTTGACACATTCTAAAGATGATGAATATTGCGGCAGTAACATCATCAGCACTAATCATTGGAGTGGAATATATCACTTACTTGTCGAATGGTGTATGCTTACCAGTCATTTTCGTGCATTTTTACCCAACTTTTTGGGATTTGTATCTGCTCTTTCTTTGATCAGTTTAGTATTTTTTGAAGTCCATTTAGTCGCTAGAGAAACTACCTATGATCTTCTACATCAAAATATGTATGAGTTTTATCGCTCAGATACAGGACGACCACGAAATGATCGGGGCGGTGAAGGTAGTGCAGATTTAGAAAATGGCGAGCTTGTTCATTCTTCAGCTGCTCTGACTAGAAATTTTATAGAATTTTGCAAGTATGGAACATATCGCATTCGTTATAGGGATGTGTATATTGAACATGCTGGTGGTGGGGTCTGCAAACCGTGGAATGTGGACTACTTGAAAGCAAATTTTATCGCTCCAACAATGGGTCGTGCGGCGGCGAAGGGAGAAGAAATTACTAGAAACTACCAAGGGAAGAAACCCAGCCCTAGTAAGTCTAATTCAGATGCCTCAAGTATCACCAGGAGATTGAATGACTATCTAGATGATGCTGGACCTGCAGAGATAGAAAGCGATGAAGGTGATGATGATGCTGATTTACTGCTGGGTGGTCCAGCGTGGTGGAGTGGGCATGATAATGTCGCAAATTTGGTCCGATTGCACCAATTGAGCAGACTAGTGTTGAATAGACACAATAAACCCTTGCGCTTTGAACCCAGATGCAAGCCGCAGCCGCAGGTACAATCGAATGGGCACCACCACGGTCCACGTGCACATACTGGTTCAAGCGTGCAGTCTTTTGAGCCAACTTCTTCACAAGGTATCGGCGATCGTGTGTAGGTGTAGGCACATATATACATGTAGTCACCGTCTCCGTGCAATTGTCCAATTTGAAGGTTTGCTGTTGAAGGCTGCAATATATTTGTATTTGTACGGACTGTAAAGAGAAAGAGATACATCAAGTATGCAGTGTTTCTCGATTTTCTCAAACAACCCTGAAGTATCCTTACAATTCGAGTTAACTTAACGCGTGACTAAAATCCCCACCAGCACCTGCACCTGCATCATCTGAATCTTTTACGAGCGTAAAAAACAGCCCAAATAAAGAGGATGTCATTTTTTTGGCGCTATAGCATCCCTGGCAGGATATATCAAAAGCTGTATAAGATGGCACCCGCTAAGGGCAAGAAGGCTGCAGGGGCCGTATTGCTGAGCGCAAAAATTAAGTCTGAAGCTGCGGAAAGGATTCTTGGTGATATAAGAAGTGCTCTCAAAGTCAAAGATGCTGTAGTGGTGTCCCGAGTCCACTCCCTTTACGAAGCGTTTTGCGGAAATAATATAATTGGAGAAGTGAAATCAGGAGAAGGAAATACGGAAGCAGTCGCGAAAGAAATTCAAAAGCGGGATGTTGATGGGGATATGAAAGCAGCTGGTGTATTCTTGAGTGAATGGCGCCATAATTTGCAAGCAGGCGATAGTTGCGATGCCTTTGAGAACCGTTACAGAAGTTGGTATACTGCTAAAGTAATTAGTAGAGATGGAAATTCTGCGGTGTTGAAATGGCTTGGTTTCACGAAAGATGCAACATTCACCATAGAAAACATAGATGACCCTATCTGGTGTGTCAGTCCACCCAATAGCAAAGTAGTAAAAACGAACTTGAGATATGTTGGTGACCGTTTCTATAGAAAGGGGGATCCAAATTTCAACCGTCAACAAGAATGGTTGTATTCTCGGAGTCTCATTCCTTCCCATTATCAAGCTGTGTGGGAGACCCACTTCCCACGGCCAGCTGAAGAAAAAAATTCGGAGGAGAACAAAGTTTTGCGCTACGGACAACAAATAAGCAGATATGCAGCGTCAAAGCTACTTAAAAGAAGTGCCGTTGAA
>JACLAC010012347.1_pt1 | contig 10501 bp, 13 predicted proteins | sample 8027881 | NCBI WGS metagenome assembly JACLAC01 (sample SAMN15725517, study PRJNA655200) | protist metagenome | isolation source: fluorescence activated cell sorting (FACS) single amplified genomes of... | place: Spain: Blaines Bay Microbial Observatory, Mediterranean Sea | collected 2016-01-19 | reverse complement strand
TTCAAGAAACAATCTGAAAAAGGTTGGCGTGATCCAACCAAGGAAAATGCTGGCCTCAGTATCAGCGTCAAAGGCTACAAAGACTTCAACACTGAAGAAGGTGGCAGTCTTTCGGATCTGGCAAGGAAAGAAGGCCTGACCGATCTGATTGATCAAGCCAGAGAAATTGAAGGAAAGAATTCAAAACCGGAAACGATCCTCGATGCCAGCACCTACAAGATTCAGGACAACCCTGAAGGCAAAGCAGAAGCTGCAAAACTCTGGAAGAAACCTGAATCAGAAATCTCCAAGAAGCAGGTAATTGCCTACCTCACTGAGCAAAGGAAACTTCCACCAGAGTCTTTTGAAGATCTGCTGGGTGGATACATCCGCTCTGTTTCTGACTGGTACGGGAATGCTGTTCTGCTGGTTCCGATGCTTGATTCTAAACAGGCTCAAGTTGCAGCTGCTGGTTCTTCATTCAACGTGGAAAAAGTTCAGCGAATCATTCTCAAGAAAGATGGCAAAGAAAAAAAGCAGTTGGGTGGTGGTGACTCCATTGGGCGCCTGACCTACTTCCCACCTCTTTCAGCCAATGGTGAGTCTCTTCAGTATCTGGTGAGCGAAGGTCTGGAAAACGCTCTTACCATCCGATCTCAATACCCCGATCATCACTTCCTGCTGACTCACGGCAAGGGCAACTTCAAGCATGTTCCTGAGTTCCTTCCTAAGGGCGCCGAAATCTCCATCATCAGTGACCATGATGCTCATGAAGATCCTAAGAAAAATGGTGAAACGGCAGCAGCAGAACTGAACCAGACACTTCGATCAAAACACTTCCTAACTTCTGCACTGATGCCAGCAAAGCCCAAGCTAGACGCCAATGCTGCGCTCCAGGAGGGCACTCTGGATAAATGGTTCCATTCTCTGATTGCTGTGCCTCCACCACCTTCAGTTTCGTTGCCTTCTGATTTTGATATAGAATCAATCAAAAAGGATCTGCCAGCACTCCCGAGAAACACTCTGCCAACAGAACTGGAAAAATACCTGGAACTGTCAGCCGAGTCTCTCGATCTCAATTACGAAGCGGCTTTCTGTGAATTTCTGGTGAATGCTTCTGTAGCAATTGGAGGCAATAAGTGGATCGTGATCAAATCAGATTGGCTGGAGAAAGCCTGTATCTGGTTGGCTAGCATTGGGAAAAGTGGCTACGGCAAAACTCCCTTACATCGGAAGTGTGGAGGCAAGTGGCTGGAAGAGCAGCAGTATCGTTGGAAACTCGATCATGATGAAGCACTCAGGGAGTGGAAAAAGATTTTGAGTAGTAAGGATCGAGAAGAAGAACCTCCAGAGAAACCAACTCGGAAGCGTGTAATTGTCAGTGGCCTGACGATGGAACGATTGTTTGCCTTACATGAAGAAAATTCAGCAGGTATCGGAATTGTCAGTGATGAAATCATGGGATTGCTGAATGGCCTGAATCAGTACAAAGCACGGGGCAATGATCGACAAAAGCTGATCAGTTTCTGGAATGGACACGCCACTGAGTACCCAACAGCAGATTCAGAACGCTATGTTCGGAACCCTCACATTCCGATTTGTGGAGGCATCCAAGATGATCAACTCAAGAAGTTCATCAATGATGAAAGCCACTCAGACGGCTTAGCAGCAAGGTTCCTTTACAACCATTTGATTCGGAGCCCTCTCCCTGCCTCCATTGAGCGTCAAGAAATAGTCAGCAATTTAATTGCTCAGTCAGAGGGGAAGCAAATCCTGGAAAGAGTGTTTGAGGGATTAGTCAGAAAACGAGAAAACAGCCATCAAGTCATGATGAATGTTCATGCGAAGAATTTGTTAGCCTTGCTGGAACAACAACTCAAAGAAGATGACCGTAAGGTCAGTGATGCTGAGTCTGCGGCTTACAACAAAATGAGAACTTTCATTTACCGTGTAGCCCTCTTGCTCCATTACGTCTTTGAAACAAAACCCGAAGAAGTTGAGCTCAGTGAAGAAACAGCCCAGAAGACTATTACCGTCATGAGATTTTTCATTGCCAGCATGAAGCGAGCTTACGGGACAGTTGAACTCAACAAGAAGGAAATGGTTGCCAGAAAGATTCTGAACAAGCTGACTGAATTGGGTGGAAGTGCTTTAGTTCGGGAGATCAAACAACCCTTACGAAAATCAGCCACGTCTGCTGAATTTGACAGCATCCTGAAGCTTCTTGTTGAGACAGGTGAGCTGATTCAGACCGAAGAAGGGAAAACCTCACAGCTTTCTTTTTCAAAAAACAGTACTCAGGTACTCAGATGACCATCAAACCCTCGCCATTGCTGGCTTTGAGCACGAGTACATGCCGGTACTCAGCAGTACTCGAGTACTCAGCAAACCGCATAATCCAGCATTCAAGTGAGTACCTGAGAACCAGTGAGTACCAAAGGGTTCTCAAGCTTAGTAACTGAAATCAAACGTTTTTCATGCAAGTGAGCACCTGAGTACCGATTTCTGGAAATTTACCTTTAAAAAATCCCCCCGTGAGTGGGAACCGGATGTACTACAGACAGCAGACACCCAATTTTGTGCCCCCTACCCACTTCCAACCAGGCGTTGTCCATGAAGAAAATTGAACACAGATCTCAAGGTAGAGACTTCTTTGAGATGACCCGATCAGACTTCTTTACTGAAACAGCCAGCACTCCAAGTGATTGGCTTAGAGAATTGAGGCATGAACTCGATCTAACTATGAATCAACTTGGTGAACTAGTTGGTGTAAACAGGATTCAAGTTTGGAAGTGGGAAACAGGAAGAGTGACTCCACCCAAGAGTGCTTTGATCTCTGTACTGTTTCTCAAGATCATCAGATCCATTGGTGAGCGTGACCTGAGACTGGCAACCTACCCAACCATTCGCAGAGTCAAACTACTGGCAGCGAACAAGGACTTGATCCAAGGCAATGAAGGATTCCTTCAGCTTCAAAAGGAACTCAGAAAGAAGGAAATTGCCTGAAAGAAAATCATGCTCCATCTGTTGAAAGTTAAGACCTTGAAGGAAACACCTGTTCATTTTTCTTCAGAATTATGAACAAAATTACTTTACTTGTTCAGTCTTTGTGAGAGATTGCAGAAAATTGATTCTGTTTCAAAACACTCTCACAGAGGTCTCCATGAAGAAAGCAGTTGCCTACTACAGGACAAGTTCCATGAGCAATGTTGGTGAAGATAAAGATTCATTGAAGCGTCAGCAACGGGCTGTTGAGGCCTACGCCAAACGCAGCAAGATTGAGATCGTGTTCACGAAGTATGATGCAGGACAGCGAGGCAGCACTGCTATTGAAGAACGTCAGGGAATTGCTGAACTGCTGAAGCTCTGCCAGGAACACAGCATTGAAATCATTCTTGTTGAGAATGCTTCAAGGTTTTCCAGAGACTTGATCGTGCAGGAAAGCGGATACCAAAAGCTCAAGGAATTGGGAATTCAGTTGATTCCAGTGGATGCACCAGACTTTTTCAATTCTGATGACCCTTCCAGAGTTCTGATCCGACAGATGTTTGGAGCAGTTTCACAGTTTGAGAAATCAACTGTTGTGTCAAAATTAGCGGCAGCAAGGAAAGCGAAAAAGAAGGAAACTGGAAAGAAGGTGGAAGGTCGGAAATCTTACGCTGAAACGAATCCAGAACTTGTGAAAGCTGCCAAACGCCTGAGCCGTTGTAATGATCCTAAAAGGCGTGATCGCCAGAAGGATACTAAGCAGACACTGAGTCTCAGAAAGATTGCTGATGCTCTGTTTGAACAAGGATTCACAAATTCGAATGGCAAGCCGTTGAGTCCTTCAGCAGTCAAAAACATTCTATCTCAAAAGGTTCCAGCATGAATAATGATGTTGCCACTGTTGCCAAAGAGCTTGGTGAGCTCAAAGAGTTGTTGAATGAATTTTCTACTGACTTCAAGGAAGTGAAAGCGCTTCTTCATGGAATCCGCCTCGATCTCAACCAGCTTGCTAAAACAAACAATCTTTCACTCGCAAGCCACGAGCTTGAAGCTAGAAGAAAAAGGCAAAGGCTTGCAGATCTGGAAGCAGCTAGACTTTCGATTCAAAAAGCGAGATCCCTGCAAATTCCATCTTTGTTGGAACAACGCACATAAATTCTTTGCTTCAGAAAAGTTCATGCAGATTGATTTTCAATTCTTCAAAAGAATGATTCCGCCGGCCTGATATTTTGAGAAGTGTTTTGTTTGATGGTTTAGAGCAGAAGCTCAGAAGAAGTCAGTTGGTGGTGCATACCATCATCAAATCAAGGATTACAGCGTAAGGATTAGAAACCATGGCAAACGCACTCATCGGAAATTTCTCGGTATCTATAATTTTGATTGCTCCTGACGAAAAGGCTACCGATGCACTGAGAATTTTAATCGAAGGGCACATGGAGTTTATGAAGACAAAAAGCTACCAAGATGGTCCCCTAAAACTGATTCATTATTCAGTTTCTGAAAGCCCCGAATGGTCAGAGAAATCACGATGGCACACTACTGAAACTCCCGGAACAACAGGGAGAAGAGTTTTTCATCTATTCGAAATTTATGAGAGTTTAGAAGGACTTCAACATCACTGGATGGAAGCAGAGGAGTTTCAGGAGGAAATTAAGCAGACCCTTGATATTTACAAGATCGAAATTCATCAATTTAATCAAATGAAAATCATCCAAAGTTTGTGGGAATAATCAGAGCAGGCAAGCAGTTGGTGGGCTATGAAGTCGTAGAAATCAAGACAGGGACAGCAGCATAAAACATATCTGGACAGAGATGGTGATGGTGTTCCCTGTGAGGCTTTGTGTGATTGAACAGCTTGGTGCCTACGAATGTCCAAAGCACTGCTTCAGGTCTTCATCTGTGTTGAGGACTGTGAAAAAATTGTTGATGGAACCATCATAGCCCTTGTCTGCAAAGACGTATCTGTGATTGCGGTTCATGGCAGTTTCAAAGGTTCCGTACTGCTCTACACTGCATCCAGTCAGTGAAGCCAATGCTTCCAGATACTGCCCAGAACCTTGAGCACTTTCTTCTGCAATCTGCTCATAACTGTCATTGAAAAATTTCTCTATGTTTGCGGTTCTCCAACCACAATTTGTCGATGTTGTAAAAGAGTCAGAGATTGAAAAGGGCAGCGCTGTCGTCATGGCAAAAGCGCTTTTAAACTTATCTGTTTGTGCTCCTACAGGATCATCGAAAAGACTCTTTCCCTCTTCTGAGACTCCATATTGCTTACTAAGCGTTCGACGGATGTTTCCTGATGGGTGGCCTTCAAGAGCAGCGTCATTAGAAAATCGATGACAGGCAAACAGAGTCTCTGAGAGCACCAGCAGAAATGCTCCAACCAGTACTATTCCAATCTTCATTTTGCTGTCCTGATTGATTGTTGGAAAAGCCGAATATTCCTGCTTTGAATTCTGATAAACAAGACTTTTGAAAAATCATCACGCACGTAAATTCTTTGTGCGTTGTACCTGCTGAAAATCTCTCCAACCTGCGTCAACTTCCTCAGTTCTAGTCTCACCACGTTACTTTGACAGGAGTCCAAGAATGCCCTGCAACCCTTCTTTGATGGCAATGAATCCAGATGATTTCTGCCAAGATGCTTCCAGAGGTCTTCAGTTACGTGAGCTTCGCAGAAGGCTTGACTGGACTCAGAAAGAACTGGCTGAAGTTTGTGGAGTATCCAGAACTTCTGTTGTGCGCTGGGAGCGTGACCGTTACCTGGTTCCCAAGTCTGTGATGGTGCTGCTGTACCTCGCCTGCATCTGTCAGGAACTCGGTGATGACTTTGCTCTCTGGCAGATCAAGTTGCTGATCTGGACAGATCGAGAGCGAGACTGGTGGAGGCAATTCTTAACGACTGAGGACAGTTTGTATGGTGATTTTTCTGTGTTGCGACAGCTTCTGGATGTGCCTGCTCCACCAGCTCCAGACCTGCTCAAGAGATACAAGCGTCAGGCACGTTATGAGCGGCAGAAAGACAGGTTTTGAGCTGAATCGTTCGGAAGTGGTCAGCAATTCAAGTCAGATTTTCTGGGATGGGTTGGCACATTCTTTCAGCCACTTTGTCTATTTGAGCTACAACATGTGGTTGATCAGCAAAAAACTCCTTCATTAGTAAAATGAGAGCCTCCACTTTGGTTTGCTTTTGACCGGTTTTCAAAGTGAATTGTAGCACTCCAATACTCAGTAGATCCCGCTGAACTTCACGATCGCGTTTATCTTGGAATTGTCGCCTCGTCATTATCATTTCCTTTCATTTTTAAAACTTTGGCAGTGCAGACATGGGATGAAGATCGTTTTGATCAACCCAGTAGGCTTTGAAATTCTGTCGCTGCTTAGCATGATCCCAAGGTGGCGAACCCCACAAATCTGGTCGCTTCCCATCAGCCGCGAAGGTCCAACCTGCGAATTCAACTTCAACTGTTTGACCGATAGAAACGATGCCTAAAACTACTGGCTTATTGTCTGGGTCACCTTTATACACCCTTAAAAATGCTGATTCACCAGGATCAATCTGCGTCCCGCGAATTTCGTATTCACCAACATCACAGCCTTTTCTACCATCCCAGAAGATGCCGTACGCGATTGAAAATCCACATTCGACCAGAGCACCAACGAAATGCCGTGTAATGAGGTTGAGTGGCCGTGTGCCCTGATGTTTTCCGGCATATAAATTTTCAATCGCTCGCCTTCCGGCAACGTCATTAGCTAATCGACATGCCGAAGTTGACAGGGAAACACGAATGGTGTTCCCGAAGTTTTCAACTTCACTGGTAGCAGCGACATTCATCAGTACTTTTTGAGCGTTAAATGCACCATAATTTTGATGCTCATACAAGTGTGAGCCGTGTGGATTCACAAACTGCATCATCGATAGCTCCTGGATTCCCTTTGATGCCCTTCATGTAAAATTTTTTGACGACAATTAGGGCACTCGTCCTCATTAGAAACCAACTCACAATCCGGACACGTCATCTCAGAGGTTGGTGATGTGGCAGTCAAAAGATCCCAATCATCGTAATCGGTCTCTTCATCAGATTTTGGTGGGACTTCTGTTAAATCCAGCCCAGGAAGGAAATCCTGTGTCGGAACTTGGCGAGATTTTGGTGAGCAGTTATCGGTGGGTTTGATCTCGGGATCGTTTTCCCGGCGGGCAACCAGAAGTGATTTTCGAGAGCCCGACCCTGTCGCAAAGAAGCTAAAGGTCAGACAGAGCAAGAGCAACCAAGCAAAATTAAAACTCATTTCCACGAGCATGCCTATATTGAGCTGGCTGCGGCTCCAAAGAACAATTGCGAGAATCCAAGGATTTCGTTATGCTCTTCGAAGCTTTGCAACCAGCGAAGTGAACAAAAAGCGGGGCGTGAAAAAGTTGGTAGCTCGACACGTCCCTGCACCCACTAGCAGTGGATGTTTTTAGCAAGTTTTTAAAGTTGCAGGTTAGTCTTCTCTAAGGTCGTGGTCATCCATTGCATCCTGAATCCTGTCATCAGGGTAGTAATAATCCACGGCTTCCCAGTCAGCGTTTAATACCTCGTTGATCCAACCCAAACTAGTGGAATCCCTGTAGCCTGAATATTCTTTGATTTTTTTAATTCTTTCATCTCTCTGTTCTACAATAGACTGTAGTCGCAATGCACTTTGTCCCAGTGCTAACCCCTGATTGTCAAAACGATCTTTTAACTCCTCGAATTCTTCTTTCAGATCTGAAACCTGCTTGGCCAGAACTTCGGCTTCCTCTAATGCTTCTTCCAGTTGTGAATGCCTATCTTTCGGTGGTCCAAATCCCATCCATTTTTCAGAATTGAAACCCTGCTCTGAAATCAGCAAAACACGCTTGCTATCCGAGATCCTAATCATGGGATCCTTTTCGGTACGCGTTATAACAATATAAATTGAGGTATCACTTTCTGATGGGAAATTTCGCGCAAAAATAGACAACCCTTGATCGTCAAGTTCTTGTTGCATTTTTTCGCTTGCTGTAGCCGCGGAAAACTTCACTGCGAGTGCATCGTCATCTTCGCTCTCGAACACACATTTTGAAGTAATAAACTTTCCAACTTTCAGGCATTGTTCTTTGTCTGCCGGTAATACGCTACGGTAATCGAATTTTTGTTTCGTGCAGCTCTCAACTCCATATCTTAGATCTAGCAGTCCTGTTTCGGGTACGATCCAAAATTTTTCTTCTTCCTCCTTACTTAACCCTGGAATTCCTTTAACAAATTCAGGAGACAGGATCCAATCTGGGGGTATTCGATCGTAACCGAGAAGCTTCACAACTGCTTCTGCTTGGTCTCGTTTTATAGATTCACTGTTCTCCATTTTGAGGATGAGTTTCTCGTAAACCTTAACTTTGGGGCCTGAAAAATCAGGGGATTCCACCAACTCCTTATAAGCTGCTTCCATGCTTGCTAGGGTATGTCCTGTGACATTACGCGCCTCACGTAGCTTGTCCCCCTTTACTGCCACCTTCTTTGCTTGATTCATGTTGCCTTCTCATAAATTGTTGAGCTAGTGGGAAAATTCTAAAGCAAAACACTCATACTGACAAAAAATTTCAATTAACACTTATATTTATTTTTTCAGTGAGTTTAATTTTTTTTTCAGCAAGAGTATACTTATTTTTTCAGTGAGTTTAATTTTTTTTCAGCAAGAGTATACTTATTTTTTCAGTGACATCCTCCCAACTAGTGCTTTTTGAGACCCCACCATCTTGAAGTCCTCAATGTCTGCAATTGTTTCCCTTAAGGAAAAATTACTGAGCTCATCTGTTTGCTTGGGTGTTTCAGAAGTAAGTGCGGTTAAAAGCGCAATGAATTTCCAATTGTCTCTCTAATTCACAGTGTTACTCTTGACAACGCTCTGGGTGCGGTGATACTTTGATCTCATTCAGTACATACCCGTACGATTTTTAAGATGAACCAGTATGAATGAGGAGCTCATGTATTCGATCACAGATGCACACAAAGCACTGAGTTGTGGCAGATCCACAGTCTATTCAATCATGAAAGAAGCAGGCATTGAGACAACCAAGTCAGGACTCTCTCAACTGATGACTGACGAGCAATTTCAGAATTTGCAGGAGATTTACTTCGAGAAGTACCCGAATCGGAAACCGAAAGAATTTATTCAAGAACGATCCAGTACATTCAGAGTTGATCTTGAATCAAATGAAGTTGAAGTGCTGGAATCAAAGCAGCAAACCAGATCATACCAGAATGCTTTGGAAGAAGAACGGAAGGTGTCTGCAAGATCTCATCAGCGTGATGCTGAACACATCGAAGACTTGAGGCAAGAGCGTGACCACTACAAGGAACTTCTGAAGATCATGAATGAGAAAAATTCAGAGCTCCATGAGAGGAATTTAGAGCTTCAAAATCTCCTGTTGGGAGATCGTTTAAAACCCCAATCTCCTGCAATTTCTCAACGCACTCCAGTCAATTTCCCAGAATACGATCCGAACGTAGACACTCTGACAAAACCAATGTTTCCTGAGTCCGACCTCAAACAACCTCCTGAGAATGCTCAGAAGCCTGGTGAAGCGATTTATTTGCCGGATCTTACAGGAATTACACAGCCAGAAAAAACCGGATCATGGCAGCTTGAAGCCTTTTCAGAAGATGGTCCGCCTTTGACGTCTGATGAAGCAATGATTCGTTACTTCAAAGGGCGTTTGCCCCAGAGGACTCCAGACATGGATGATCTCCTTCGATACCTGGAAGAATCTGGATTTCCCCACGCCAGAGATGCTGCCAGTACACGCCTCGCCAAACTTAGGCGAAAGCAACGTGCTGCCAGAGAATCTGGTGAATTGTGAACCCTCCAACTCAGGAGATTGAATGGGTATTTTTTCAAACAAAATTCAACTGCTTAAGGAAGGCCAGTACTGGGCAGAAATGCTCGACATGGATTGGACACAAACCAAAGCTGGAGATGACATGTTGGTTGTTGAGTTTTTCTTACCCAATAAAGGCAAGACAGGCAAAGCCTTATTCCCTCAAGTGAATGGATTCTTTAAATCAGAAGCCCAGCGTGCCTGTGAGATATTGCTGGGTGTTGCAGATCCAGAAAACCTTGACACCTTCTTCATGTTGGTTGGTAAGTCGAAGGGATCACACTTCGTATTGGAAGTGACAAATCATCAGAAAATTTCTGGTGAAATCACTCAGAATTTTTTAGTGCGGTCTGGTGGTGAACAATGGGTTGACACTGCATTCCTTGAATCCACCAATAGACGATCTGAATTGACGGATGCCAGTTCAAAAAGGCGCAATAGAAAGGCAGAAGACAAAACCTTTGCTTCTTCTTGGATAGAGCAGGAGGAAGTATGAAAGGACAAGATCAGCAGAAGCAACAACTAGGTGTTGCTTTTTGTCTTAATTTTCGTTGTTATCACAACAAACAAGAAAGCCCCAGAACCCTGATACTTTGGCGAGTGGTCGGGAACTGAGGCTTTAGAATCTCAACCGGTTAGGTTGTCCGGTAGATC
>JACLAC010019441.1_pt1 | contig 10502 bp, 13 predicted proteins | sample 8027881 | NCBI WGS metagenome assembly JACLAC01 (sample SAMN15725517, study PRJNA655200) | protist metagenome | isolation source: fluorescence activated cell sorting (FACS) single amplified genomes of... | place: Spain: Blaines Bay Microbial Observatory, Mediterranean Sea | collected 2016-01-19 | reverse complement strand
GATATATACTGGGATATTAGCCAATAAATACGATCATTTTCCAAAATAGTAGCAAATATATCGTAATTGCTTCTTGATATAGCTATGAAAGATTATCCTTCTCTTGTTTATGTGCCTACACTGCAACTTGAAAAACCAGTGGCGCCAAAGCAAGCGCGACAGGTTGCAGCATTAAAAATAAGTATCCTGCACTTGCTCTAAAGTCATCCAGGTGGGTAATGGTTTTTGATATAGGTGAGGGTACAAAGTGACACCCCACCCCTCTACGTTATTGAGTATAGCCTCTCCCTAATTTTCGATAAATTAGTTCGACAAAATAATAGATGAAAAAAGCTCTGATTTAAGCCATTCTTGCTTATGAATGTAGCTATTTTGCTAACAGTTACACCTTGCGCAAAGTAATCAAAGGACTATGCCCAATTTCTTGGACAATACTCACCAGACCAGCTTCCTCCAAGCTTCTAAGTGCTCGCTGTTTGACGCCACGGGATATGTGAAACTTGTCCAGTAATTCCTTTGGGAGTGTAACAGAGTCTTTGCCGCACCAGACAGATCTGAAGTGCAGGAGCATACCCACCATTAGTGCCGGTAACCCAAGCTGGGCAGCCTTTTCTACCCACAACATCTCTATTTTGGGATGCAGAAAGAACTTAGCTGCCTGCTTTGACGTAATTTCAGCAAGTTTAGGATGCTTGTAGGCTAATCTCTTCTCTTTAATAGGTAACATAATATTAATAACAAGATATAGAATAATAGATGGACCGGGTGCACGCCAGTGTGCAGGTAGGTGCTCACTAGTGTGCAGGTAGGTGCTCACCAGTGTGCAGGTTATCTGACTCTAATCCGTGGGAAGTAGGTTCTCTGGAAGCAGACCCATTACCTTGTCCCAAAATGTTCCTCCACGTTCTTCATCCCGGTACCGCTCAGGGTAGCGGTAGATGTCCGCATCTGTTGTCAACTCAAAGTCTCCCAAAACCTGTCTGGAAGCTTCGCGCATCAACTCCTGTGATTCTTTGACTCTTGCCTCAAGCTCTTCCAATGGTGCTTCAATTAGAACGGCATCATGCACCGGAGCGCAGACTCTGATGCCCGCTTCGGTCATCAGGATGCATGCGATTCTGAGCATCTCTGCACCATTGGCCTGCATTGGGAAGTTAGCTAGACTCCTTGGGTTGGGCTGCCCTTCCACTTGGATCTGCCAACCAAAGACTGTCCAGAGACACTTGTGCAGAAGCGCATAGTCCACGTTACCATCAGACCATTGCCAGAAAATTCGGAAAGCTTCTCTGTGTTTGCGTAGTAAGTCTTTAGCTACAATCACAGGCTGTTGGATTCTCTCTGCCAGTGACTCCGCACCCATCCCGTATTGAACAGCCAGCACTGTTGCTTTGTAGAGTGCCCGCTCATGTGGGTGAGACTTCTTCGTTGCATCTGCCGGTACTGCTCCAGCTAGCTTGGCAAACTCTAGGTAGGGATCGCCCGAAGCATAGGCTTGCTTCATTACCTGATCACCAGAGAGTGCTGCAGCAATTCCAAACTCCTGCTGGGACCAATCGATGTAGGCAATGCCATACCCCTCAGCAGGTTTAATTAGACTGCGCAACCAGACAGAAGAGCCGAAGATGTACTTGTTATTGCTCGGCTGATTCCGTCCAGTCTTACTCCGAAAAGGACTCAGCATCGTTCGGTTGCGACCGTCTGCGCCAACCTTAAACTCGTTCAATCTCATCTGACCCAGAGCATGTCGCAATTCTCGAAGTGGAGACAGTTGAGGGTAGATTTTTGCCATTGAGCGGAAAGTTTCATCCTTCAGGTCCAGATAACCCGATTTCAGTCTGGGCCAACTAATCTGCTTTCGATAGAGGTATTGGGCGAAAAGCTCAGTTTTGAAACTTCTCTCCTCATAGACACCAAAGTCTTCATCCACTTTTGCAATTAGATCATCCTGGATGATCTTCCAGTTCGCTTGTAGTCGCCGAAGTAAAGGTAGGTCGATGGGAATGCCGAAAGACTCCATTCTGGCCACCACCTGCATGTAGCGGCCCCGGATAAGTGCATGGTCGATTCCGTTGACTGCCTTCATGTAGCGACCCCGAATGAGTGCATGGTCAATCGAGATCTTTGGTGCCATCTCTGGTAGTAGAGCAACCAGTGCATCGACATCCGTCTGGCAGTAGTCTAGTAAGGCAAGCCGCTCTCCAGAACTGTAAGGACCCCCGCGAAGTGCCAGTTCACGCATCTCCTCTTTCTCTACTACAGAGATATGTGCCAGGCCATGTGCGGTGAGAGCGCCCAGTAGCCCATTACCTGCAGGCAAAGGAAGTCCATTGGTCTGGCAGCGAAATTCACAGAAGAGGTCCAGAAGAGACTTTGGTAAATCCCAGTCAAAAGCGAGATGACAAACCATCTCAGCTGAGGCGTAGTAAGCTACATAAAGGCTGTTTTCTCCCAAAGGGAGAGGGCACACCGGCTTAGCTACACCATCCAGCCAGAGACGCACCAGGTGCCCGCTGTAGTATTCACGAGCAACTAGACAACGTACTTCTGGTGTGAGCTCTGAGCTCTGACCAAACTCAAAGTCTACACACCAGACCTGCTGGAATTTCTTCCCTTGTAGGAAGTTCAGGCTTTTCCGAGCAACTGCCGGGGTACGAAGTCGTCAAGACTTTTGATTACCTTTCGTCTGAAGGCGATATCAAAGATCTCGTTCATCGATAGTTCAGGCCACTTTGGCTCATCGGTGATTCCTTCTGCAGTATTAATATCGTAGGCTCCAAGACCCATATTGGCCTGAATGCGAGTCCATTGAACTTCAGCATGACTAGCAGCTTCCATGGCTGAATGGTGCCATTTCATTGCTCGCTCTTCTTCTGACAACCTGAGCGGCCAAACGAAGACTATTCCTTGCCTGTCTACCCCAACAACAAGTTTAAAAGACCAGACAAAATCGGCCAATTGGTCGGCAAGGGACTTTGAAACAAGGTAGTAGTCATCACCGATGTCTCCGTATTTCAGCAACAACATATCCTGCTTATGGCTAGGATGAACTCGGAACCATTGGGTATTTTTGGGCTTACGGACCGGAACTGTGGTGAGCCTCTTGATGACCTTCAATTGAGCCCCAAAGTTTTGGGAAATTGTAAATTCACTGAAGTCTATGGGCTGGTAAGCAGTTGAGGTACTATCTTTTGGACTCTGAGAACTCTGAACAGTATTCGCGGCTTCGACAGTTGCTTGGTTTTCTTCATTCATAAGAAGACTCCTTGTTTTCATGGGTAATAGTCTGTTGGTCCATCCACTCATCAAGTTCAGGTAAATGGTAGCGGATCAGCTTGTTGTTAAGCTTGGCGTAGGCTGGCCCTTTATGATCAAAGCGCCAACGTTGGAGAGTCTTCTTGGATATACCGAGGTATTTTGCAGCTTCGGATTCTGTAAGGAATACCGAGGTAGGGAGGGGATTCATATATGTCTCCATATATAAGTTGAGCAACGCAGGCTATGTATGTCCTGCACTGGCAATCAACTTAACTATGGAAATACTTTTGTGAAGGGCATTTGTTTGGGCACTCTAGTGCCCAGTACAGTGCCCAATACAGTGCCCAGAAATTATTTATTATTATTTAATGATATTAGTGTTTTATACTTGAAAAATAGTTGAAGAATTTGATTTGGGCACTCCTGCGGACATTGCAGTGCCCAATACAGTGCCCAGCCATTTTGCAGAAGAGTTACTTAAAGTAGCTGGTAGGGTAGTTGTAGGATCTATTGTTTTGCTTCTCTGATTATTTCCAAGAGTTGTTCATCTGTTTTTTCCCCTTTCTCAAACCCACCCGGTTTAGAAATTCCAAAGTGTATTTCCCATTCATCTTTTTTTATCCTCACGGCATTCATGGCGAGAACAATTTGAATTAGCTTTGTCCGCTTGAGCCATTTGATTGGCAGGACATTGGTTTTCTTTAGCGCACTTTCGCCACTTGTTCTAAAATGTTGGCACCAGATCTCTGCACTTTCGATGTAACCATGTTGCTCTAGTAAATGCGCAAGCCTCCTCAGTTCCTCCGCATGATTATCCCAAACCAAACAGGGTTCTCCTTCCATTACCGCCTCTTTCCTTTCAGTCTTCATCCCCCTTTGAGCAGCTTTCTGCCTATAGAGTTCAAGATCAGCTGAGACTAATAAAACAGGCTTGGGTATATCTTCAATTTTTAGGGAAGGTCCGGGTATATTACCCCTTTGGTCTCTTACTGGTTTGCTCAATCTAAGAAATCCTTTCTCAGTCTTTACCTTCAAGTTATGCAGCAGATCAAAGCTATGTTTACTGATGCGGGAACTACCAAATCTCCTAGCGAGCTCTTCTCTGGATTCTTGGAGCAGAAGTCCAAAATTCGGCATTCTACGGAGATCCCTGTCTGTAATCCCTGTCCCCATCCAAACGTAACTTGGTTCTATTGGTGTACAATCCAGCAGTACCTCTGGGGAATAAAAGAGGATTGAAATATCTGGAAGACCTGTCTCTCTTTCCGCTTTATCCAAGGACATGAAGTTACTGGGGTCAATCATTTCAGAAGTAGTGCTATTTGACATAAAACCTGCTCAGGTGGGTTTGTGAGAGTTGGCTCTTTTCGATGGACAAGCCAATTAGGGTGGGAGCGTCTTTAGACTTTGGGAGAGTTAAATCGGGTATTTAGTTCGTTGATGGTACTCAGGTTGGTTTTGGAAGATCAGAAATATCTACAGAGGACAGGGCTTCTTGCAATAGTTCCCGCCGCTTTTGTTCTGGGTCATAAAGATCATTGACCATCGCTTCCATCAATACCCGATAGTAATGTCGGTCTACAAAGATGCGTCCATGCTGGATTTCTTCAAAACGATGGCGCTGGTATGCTCTGGAATGGGGGAGTTCAAGATATTTGGACGAGTCCAGATTCTTTCGCATGGGAGCTTCTCAGACTTTTGGAAGTGACAGTAGATTGTTAACTACTTTCAAAGAGAAGTATCGCTTCAGGAAAGTTACTTAGAACAACCCTGTGAGGGTCAGTCTCACTATGGTGATGACTGTAAAGGACTAGTAATTTCTGAAGCTATCGGAACTTTTTTGGTTTGTCTAGTTATTGGGAAGAAATTAGCAGGGTGAGGGTAGCCTTTGAGGCCGTTTTAACTAGATGAAAGTTAGGTCTCTGTATTTTAACTGGCAGCGAAAAGGTAGCTGTACGATAACAAAAATATTATGTGTAACCGAAGCATGTGCCTGTGTCCCATAATTTAGAAAACTCTTATTTAATTGGAGAATCAGAGGAGCTGTTTTTATCTAAATACTGCTCTAGTCCAGCTCGTGTTACATACAATGTTGGCTGGACAGGTTCACAGGATGGATCTCCTTTAGATGTAGGAGAAATGCTTAGTGGGTTAGGTTGTCGAAGCTCTATCTCCTCAGTTGCACCAGCGCCATCCTGATTAATAACTCTCAAGCCTTTCAAATCGTAATTACCCTTTCTCAAGCGGAGGTGCAACTGCTCTTTAGAATGATCTGTCAGCTTTGCACAAACCGGCATCTCCGTTTCAACAGAGACTTCGCTCATACCAATCCAATTAGAAACGACATCAGCCTCAGTACCTTTGCCCAACTGATCATTTTTAGGGGTTCTTGGACAGAACATCCAAACCTCTTCACTATGGAGTACCACTTCAGCTTCTCTCAAGCCTGTTTGCCTAACAGCTTCAAGCAAAGTCAGATATGTATCTCCTAATTCAGAATGGTTCATATGGTTTAATGCTATTTGTTTTGGGCCTAATTGTTTTCTGTCTTAGAGCGCAATATTGGCGAACTTATTCGATCATCACGCGGATACCCTCCTTATCACTCTTGAAAGCTCCATCAATTACTTTTTGAACCTGGAGACCCTCATTAAAATCTGGTTTCCCAGATTTGCCTTGGAGTATGTTTTCGACAAATAAACGAGGGCCTACAGGCATAACTTTGAAAAAAGAAGAGAGTTGATCAATAGCTGGGAGGGTTCGATCAATGCCCCCAAAAAGTTGATCAGGTATAGGTAACTCCACTGTATCTTGCTCATCCCTCCTGGTGAGCCATATTCTGAACGGTTTGTTCTTGTCAAAGCGAATCAGACCTTGGAGAGTACCTTCGGTACCGGCAAGCTCGATTTGGTGCTCCTGCATCTTCTTCCCCATCATAGTTACCCCAGTGGCATGTAACACTGCTTGTAAACCATTTTCCAACTCTAGAAGTAAAGCAGCTGAAGTATTTGCCAGGTTTTTAGGAATGATTTGGTGATCTCTGGGCGCTGAGAATGATCTTAGATTTGCCGACACAGCTTTGACGTCTCCAAACAAATTGCGAACAAGGTGTATTAAATGTGCCCCCAAATCGCCCAATATACCTGCTGCTCTATCTCCGTCAAATCGCCATCCTTGGTTCTCAATACCGTAACCCGCTTTGTAACCTAAACTAACATACATTGGGACACCAATAGTTCCTCCATCCAATAGTTCTTTGAGATAGACATACAAAGGCAACCAACCCCAGGTGAAGTTTACCATATTGACTACACCTTGTTTTTGAGCCAGTGAAGCCATTTCTTGAGCCTGTTGGACTGATGACGCCATCGGTTTTTCACAGAATACATGCTTCCCATGAGACAGAGCTTCCATTGCCATCTCATGATGTAAATCATCTGGGGAACCCACAATGACAGCATCCAAATCATCAGATCGAATGAGTTCTCTGTAATCCGTGTAGATCTTATTGATGCCATGTTTCTTGGCTACCTCTGCAGCTCGATCTAATCGCCTACCACAAACTGACAGAAGCTCCGCATTCTGGTGACTTTGTGTATTCGGAATTAGATTCCACTCCGCAAATCCACTTGTACTGATTACTCCTACACGAACTTTTTGTGACATCATCAACTCCCGTCAGAGGTGAATGTTTTCAAGCTGAAAATTGCAGGTATTGATTTTACTAAAAAAGAAAGGCTGACCATTAAATAGTGAGAGTTCATCAAGTGTTGTGGAGAGTCTAGGGCCAAGCTGAAAAAATGTGTGAGAAGATTAAAGGTTATTTGGCTAAAGGACATCTATCTTACTGCGGGCTTAGCACTCCAATAGCATTTCACGACGAGTTAGATGAGCATTACATTCAATAGTAGTTAGGAAGTTAGTATAATGCTAATCATCTGGATCTCACCATTAATACCCATAATCACTCATAGTCTTTCCAGTTCCAGTCCTGACCTTCGCTAGGGTCATAATCCAATTCTTCCCTGCGACTTTCTTGGAAAATGATTTTTTGGTCTTTATACGAAACAGCAGTAATAGATGCATCGAAAATCTCTGCATTTCGGAATTTGCTGTACCGATGTACACAAAGAAACTTATCAGCTTCATAAATTACTCTGAAGGGTCCAATTATTATGGACTCGGTTAGTGCCTTAATGATGCCTTTATAAGCTTCAAGATCTACGATCATTCCCTGTGATTTTGCTTGAAAACTTGGGTCTGTTATCTCCTCTAATAAAGTAAAATCACCCTTAGACAGCTGCCTCCACGCTGATTCAAACTGCTTAGCTTTTGTCATTCTTTCACCCTAGTTGAATTCAATAGATTGTTTTGAAAGGAAACTCGGCTGATCATCTCTAATAAATAACATGCTATTTATAATCCTCCCAGCTCCAGTCTTGGCCTTCGCTAGGGTCAGTTTGAACCCGTTCGCCAACGCTTTCTTGTGTGATAATTTTTCCATCATTGTAGGTAATAGCAGTGATTACTGTATTGTAGCTAGGTTCTCCTTCTTCCATTACTCTCATATTTCTTTCTAAACATAAGAACTCTTCATTTTCAAATATCACACGAAATGGACCAAAAATCACAAATTCACTGTAAGTTGATATGACAATTTTATCTGCTTCAATATCTACTTCTACATCTATACTTTTATGGACTGCTCGATACTTAGAGTGATAAATTTTATCAACTAATGAGAAATCACCTTTCAATCCCAGCTTCCAAGCTTTATCAAATACTTCTGCTTTAGTCATTCTTTCTCCTGATGCTGTTGGAAGTGTTTTAGTTTCTACAATAGTATAGGTATAAATCCCCAATTACTACTGATCGCTCGTATTCTTCATAGTTTTAATTCTGTCCTTTACTCAAGTAGTATTTTGGCATTCAGATTACCATTTTCAATTAAACCTTGCTTTATTTTGGAACCTCTACCTGTTGCCCAAGAAAAACTGTAACGCAATTAAAAATTATGGAAATTAGACTCAAAATTAAAACAATCCATTGGTAAATAGATTTTTTAAATAAATATCCAACTAAGGACATTATAATACTGGGAATAAACACAAAGAAATACAGCATATAATATTTAGTTCCATGTACTATATGCATTGAGTATTCAAGGTGCAATATTACGGTAATGACACATATTATATTGCAGACCCAGTATATTCTATTCTTCTTGTAATAATGACTTTCCCAAGACTCGATATTTTCGGAATTATTTGGAAAAACTGCATTACACATTATGTAAACAGTTCCAGCGTATATTGACTGAAATGTGAAATCTAAAAAATTGTAATTCTCTAATTTTGAGTAATTCATCAGGGTCCAAAAGGACATTAATATAAATAAACATAGCCTAATCCAAATTAAATATATTTTTGGATATGAATGTTTATTGAAAAAGACATGCTCAGTCGCTTGTAAAACACGGGTTGCAGCTAGTCCTAGAATGACTGACTGTGTTGTAACCAGTACCTCAAAAAAATTCATATGCCTTTTTATTTCACTAATAGTTAGGCTTAATAACTATTCGAAGTCTTCCCAGTTCCAATCCTGACCTTCGCTAGGGTCAAAATCTAAATTCTCGTTAAGAGATTCCATTTCAATAATCTCACTATTTTTATATTTGACACCCGCAATTGTAACAATGAAATCATTTTCAACTTCTAAGTGTTTTCTGAAGACTTCAAAACACAAAAACTCCTCATTCTCAAAAATTATTCTTGACTTACCACCCTTGATCACTTTTTGGATTGTAGGTAGCAAAATCTTGTGTTCTGCATAATTTATCCAGGCACTTACTCTCGGGTCATACCCCCTAAAATCTTGATGATAAATCTTATCCATCAAAGTGAAATTTCCGTTACGTGCCATCTTATGTGCTTTTCTGAGTTCATTTAGTTTGGACATACAATTTCATAAATCATATTTTTCTACTCGTATGCTTCCCAAACAGCATACCTACCCATAGAAAGGTATTTCTCCGATGAATTGGAATTATTTGCAACTTTTTTTCAAAAACCTCACTCAAAAATTATAGAGAGGAAATTTGCTGATTTATGCTGTTAGGTTTATTGGGTCACAAAGTTAGAACTACACACAATTTCATTGTCTTGAACAGATGTATTTATATCTACAGCTCTTGTCCTAACATCGCATCCATCACACTCTGGGTTCGATCAGCAATCCCTCTTTGAGCAGACTCTAGGAATCGGGCATAGCGGCGTGTCATTGGAGAGCCGGGAGAGTGGCCTAATTGATAAGCAACTTCATCAAGAGTCGCTCCTGAAGATAAAAGGCGTGAAGCCACCGTATCTCTCAGACAATAATTTGGCCGGTAGTCTCCGGAAATCCCTGCAAGATCCCGTATCCTACGGAAGTGGCGAATATAAGAATGTAACTTTCGTTGACCACCGGCTGGACCGGGGAAGACAAAGCTACTTATCCGCATAGCTTCTGGGCAGCTATCCAGCAATTCCCTTTGCTGCTGCAAAATAGAGTGTAACTTAGCACTCATTGGGAAGGTCAGTGATTTCCCACTCTTGGTATCACGCTTGATGTAGAAGCGCTGAGTAAGATCTACATCTACCCAGAGCAGCTTCAGTACTTCAGATGGCCGAGAGCCACTCCAGCCAATGAACTGGTGAAGGTGGGCTATATGTCGATCATGGTAGGATGCCCAGACCTCATGAAGCTTTTGAAACTGCTCATCTGTCAACACTTCAATACGTTCTGAATCCGGATCTGGTTTAGGAAGTTTGATCGTCCAGTTGAGGGGAGGGCAAAGCTGCTGACTGACTCCAAAATTGATGATTCGACGCAGTAATTCCAATACATTGCGCACTGTCCCATTACTGTGGTCCTTCAATAATTCTAGACGCAGTCTATCTACATCGGGTGGGTTAAGTTCTTCTGGGGTTTTCTGACCAAATAAATCTTTGAGATGTAATTCATAGCGGTTCTTGTCTGTAACCAGACCTTTAAGTGAAGATCCCTTGGACTCTAGATAAGCTCTCCATAGTCGATCAAGTGTCTGCCGAGATTCTTCTGCCAGCCTTTCAGCGATTCTAGACTCTCGTTGCTCCGCATTTGACTTTGCTTGTCCATTGATGCGTTTTGCCCGCTCAGCATTGCCTCTAGAGGCTGTCCACCCTTGCGCCTTTGATCCGAGTTTTTCTTCAACAGCTTTGTCAGTACCC
>JACLAC010021456.1_pt1 | contig 10503 bp, 9 predicted proteins | sample 8027881 | NCBI WGS metagenome assembly JACLAC01 (sample SAMN15725517, study PRJNA655200) | protist metagenome | isolation source: fluorescence activated cell sorting (FACS) single amplified genomes of... | place: Spain: Blaines Bay Microbial Observatory, Mediterranean Sea | collected 2016-01-19 | reverse complement strand
ATCAACCACATTTGGCAACTTGATCAACAGGATGCTTCAGCAAAGAACTCATCGCCTCCTGAGCCTTGTTAGCGATACTCTGCTGGGCTGCAGGTATAAACTTGGCGTAACGCTTGGTCATCGGTGACCCAGGGTCCTGTCCCAACTGGTGGGCTGCTTCAGCTAAGGTGGCTCCATTTGATAACATCATTGAAGCAACTGTATCTCGTAGGCAATTGTTCGGTCTGAATTCTGTTGGGATACCTTCTAAATCTCTTAGTTTGCTGAAACGCTTCTTTAAGCTGTCCAATCTGCATAACCCTCCATCGCTTGCTGGAAATACGTAGGAACTTTCCTGCAGTTCTGCTGAGCTGTTATTCAGTAGTTCCCTTTGCTACAATAGTACCTCACGAACCCTCTCATTCATCAGTTGGACAATGTCTTACCGCTCTTCGTATCCCGCTTGACATAGTTTCTCCGATCAAAATCAACATCCTTCCAGAATAGCTTGAGGGCTTCTGGGGGCCTCGATCCTGTCCAGCCGATAAATTGATGCAAGTGGGCAAGCTGACGATCCGGATGAGATTCCCATACTTGCTGTAGGTTCTGCAACTGTTCCGGGGTTAGCACTTCAATACGTTCGCTGTTGGGATCTTGCTTGGGCAACTCAATCACCCAATCGAGAGCAGGACAATGCCGCTGGCGAACTCCGAAGTTGATAATGCGACGCAATAGTTCAAGTACGTTACGGGTCGTGGCAACACGATGATCCTTGGCAACTTGCCTACGGAGCCGATCTACGTCTAGTGGAACCAGTTCCTCTGGAGTCTTCTCCCCGAAGGATTTGCGCAAGTGGAGATCAAAGCGATTCTTGTCTGTCACTACACCTTTGAGTTGATCACCCTTACTTTCAAGGTACAGTTGCCAGAGCCTCTCAATAGTGGGTCGGGATTCTGCGTTTCGTGTCGCCTCTGCCTGGGCTTGACGTCGCTCGTTGTTGGTTAGCTTCTGACCATTGATCCGATTAGTCCTCTCTGCGTTGGCCCGGGCCGGGCTCCAACCCTGTGCGCTTGTGCCAAGCTTCTCTTAATACTGCTTGCGATCACCTGGTTTGCGATAGAAGATGCAGAGAATCTTCTCTCCCTGACGCTCAACATAGAAGACGCCTTTGTAATCTGTGGGGATTCTTTTTACTGATGCCATCCAATGACTCCTAGTCCCATCGGGTTTGATTCTGCCCAGCCAAGGGGTGAGAAAGTCTGAGGTTGTCTTGTCTACTTCTGGGATAGAAGTATAATTGAATTAGTAAATGAAATTAAGTTGATTGGGTAAGTCTGAGGCACTTCTAAGTAAGTATGTACTCTACTGCATTCTCGGTCTCATGACCCGAAGGTCGCAGGTTCAAATCCTGCCCCCGCCATCACACTTTTACTCAGCAAAATCAGTATTTAAGAAAGAAATTATCTTACCACTGTAAGTACCCTCAATTTTCTGTCCCCACCACTATCCCCACCTACTCGGTAGTATTTCTGTCCTAATCTGACACTACACATTGCAAAATTAATTATCTTCTAGCTCCCCCTGCAAATCGTCTCAAAACACTGACCAAAGTTTTAGCCCTTTCTGAATCAACTGAGTAATCTTTTGCTAAATAAAGCCAACTATTGATCTCAATCATCAGTGACTGAAAAGACTCATTAAATAAAAAGTTTGCAGATAAGCTGCAAAGAAACAATTATCCTGTCTTATATGATAAGTCACTAATTTAGCTAGTTACATTTTCAGAAGTTAAGTTGAAGAAACAAAAATGATCTGGGAAACGGTTGTTCAACCTTTTGCAGACTTTGGATTTATGCGTCGAGCACTACTCGGCTGCATCGCCATTTCTCTGGGTGCAACACCCATCGGTGTCTTTTTGATGCTCAGGAGGATTAGTCTGACTGGGTGTGCGATGGCTTCTGCGGTTTTGCCAGGGGCAGCCACCGGCTATCTCCTATTTGGTCTCTCCCTTGTCCCTATGACTTTCGGGGGTTTGGGGGCTGGTCTAGCGGTAGCGCTACTTTCGGGCTTTGTCACCCGCAGGACTCAACTGCGTGAAGACGCTAGTCTGGCTGCATTCTCCCTGATTGCTCTCGCACTCGGAGTGCTGATTGTTTCGATGCGTGGCAACAACATGGACCTGATGCACGTCTTATTTGGTATGGTGCTAGCGCTCGATGACACAACGTTGATATTGCTGTGCTCCATCACCAGTTTCTCTTTGCTCACCCTCGCTTTGTTTCTGCGACCATTGGTTTTGGAATGCGTTGACCCCCAGTTCCTGCGCTCAGTTAGCAAGCTCAGTGCATTTACCCATTTCACCTTCCTTGTACTCGTTGTGCTCAATCTTGTAGCGGGTTTTCATGCACTCGGTACACTCATGGCGGTTGGTATCATGCTACTACCTGCCACCGCAGGACGGTTCTGGACTAATGGCATCAGCAGTTTGATCCTCGTAGCAGTTACTTTTGCCATGCTCTCCAGCTTTACTGGGCTTTTACTGTCTTACCACTACAACTTGCCGTCTGGACCGGCAATCATTCTTGTCAACAGTATCGTTTACGTGATGTCGTTGATGTTTGGACCAGTCGGCGGAATTGTGAACCAATTGTTCTTTAAACGTCAGGTTAAAGTTTGAATGTTTGGCTCGTGAGCAATTAAACACTCTTTGCAGAGTTGCCAATTGCTTTGCTAACTTCGTTTTCTAAAAGCCCGATAGCACCTCCAGCCACCCAAGCAATCAGTATTTCTGTCCTAATCTGAAACTCCGCATAACAAAATTAGTTCTCCTTTAGGACCTCCCCAACTCGTCTAAGTATCTCGATCAAAGCCTCCACACGCTCTGAATCAACTGAGTAATCTTCTGCCAAGTAAAGCCAACGATTGATCTCAATCATCAATGATTGGACTCTCAGGTCTTTTTGGTAATGTTTCATCGGCACAATGGTTCCACTAAAAGGCTGGGCTCGAGCGGTCGAATAGCCGCAACTCTCGAAAATCTTCTCAACCCTTACCACTAATTCTTCAGGAGTATGAAAGTCATCCGTGCCTAGACAAAAGTCTGGTCGGAAAACTGTTTGGTTTAGTTCATAAGGTAGGGGCAAAGCTGGAAAGCTATGACCATCAATGATTAGACAATGATCATTAGCCAGGAGAGATTCCTCAACTACCTCTGTCAGCTTTTGGTGATGAGGAATGTAATATCGCTCCAGTAATTCCTGACGCTTTTCTTGAGTAGGCTGCTCACGTAGCGGCTGACGCAAAGATCCTCTAGTGTAAGTTACACCCATCCCTACCTGGCTCATCGGCTCTTGAGAGTCTTCTGAGAAACGCTCTGGATCAACTACAAGTCTGCTAACAGGAAACACGATTGCCTTTGCTTCTGGAAAAGCCTGTTGGAAGATCGCATCTGTTGCGTGGTCAGTGGTTCGGTTTAGTTCTTCCTGAAGTTCCTGATCCGATAGAAGGAAGTCTTGACGAAGATCTTCTGGAATAAAAGTCGAAGCGTGAGGAAGATGAAGGATCATCGGAACCGTCTTAGCCAAATGTAAATTTCAGATTTCTCGAGTGACATACCAAAGCTCCCTAATATCAGTCTCCAAAATATTTTTTTAGCCAGTTGTGATACAATAGTATTTCTGAGTATCCCGCAAAGCATAGTCTTTGTATTCCCAGGCCAAGACTGTTGCTGCGTACTAAGGAGCTGCTATGACAACTTACGCATACACCTTGACGCTGAACGATACTGAGTACATCACATTGGACAGAGTGCTGCTTCACATGGTCACAAGCTTTGATTATCAATCCTTGGAAGAAAGCTCTACCTTGATGCCAATAGACTTAGACAATTGCCGACATATCAAGGAAAAGCTGCTGGAGGCAGAAACCGAGATGACCAGCACGAACTCTTTTGATGGTTGGCAGAAATAATATTTGATTTTAAGCAACGACTCCGATAACTTTTGAATCAGCGCCGATTTGATCCGCTTGCGGGCGCATTATAAGTTCAGCTAAAAGGGAATCCGAATTCTTGAGGACCCGCTTTGCTGAACCTAGTAGAGCGGGTCTTTTTGTTTATACCACCGCCGATTTGAAGAGCAGCTTGCAGGGCGGTCAATAAATGCTGCTAAAGCGACAGCCGGTCTCCAAGCCTTGGACCCCGCTGTTTGTCTCTGTATCCTGAGCAACCCGTGGAGACCGTGCCTCCTGCTTGTGTCCTATTTGGCACTCTTGCCAACTAGTCAACTGGTAAAGCCTCTCTTCTGTGGTTGTTCTCCGAACTTTCTTTTTGGAGACAATCTTATGTACTCACCAGCCATTATCAACCCTGAACAAGCTTTCCATCAACTACCATCTCGTAGTGACCGCTTCAACATTGTTCTCCCTCTGCACAGTTTTTCTGAAGGGAATCCTTTCCTTGTTGAGATATCGCCATGCTTGGGCTTAGGCCCAATAGACCTCAATACCTATGAGCAGGACTACTCTCTACTTTTGGATACTACTCTCAGTACCCAGACCGACCGTCACCCTCTAGTTTTCTGGAGCAAACCTAACTCTTTAAAGAGGAGCTGAAGATGGATCTAAAAGCCTATGAGAAACGAAGAGTGCGGGAACTGTATCGGAGGATCACCAAAAACCTCAACAGCCGAAGACGCTATGCAGAACACAAGGGACGTAGCTTCACTCCTGATCAAGAGTCTATTCGTAAGCGGTTCTACTGCTACTACTTACTAGACACTCTGGACCGATACTATCTCAGGGATCTAGCTTTTCTCAGAGATCCAAACTGCTGGGACAAGCAAAGGGGTTTCTGTGACATCAGTTTCCCGGAATCTGCTGAACGTAGCGAGCTACTTGGCAGTTCATTCCCAGAGGAACTACTACCAGAGCAACTGCCAGAGAGGGATCCTGATGAGCCAAATGAAGAGAGTGATGATTGGTGGGAGTTTCTTCGGGGGAACGCTGACCATCTAGACAGCTTGGAGGGTACTGGCTTCACAGGATGGCAAGTGGATTTATATGAGTACAAAGGTACTTACTATGTCTTTCATGATGCAGGAGTCGATGAGTACGATACCTATCGGGAAGCTAAGAAGCAGATTCGCTGGGCGTGATTAGACTACCAGATTATGAAATGTAAGCCGGCATGCCTCTTCAGATCTTAAGAACTTAGGTTCTAGGGGAGCTGCTTAATCTGTTTGCGGTTTGTATCTTATCGTAATAGATACTGCTGTAGCAGTAACAGGAGTGGAAGGGAGGTGGTTAGGCAGTTGTGTCTCGGGGTGCCTAGCCCGCACGAATTGACACCGTTTTGTCTGAAACAAACGATCAATCCGGATGATGTTGGTGCATTGAACTTAATTCTTTTGAAAATTTTGTCAAGAGGTCACATGGAAACTATCTGGGGTCTGGATTTAGGAACCACTTCAATTGGTTTTTCTGTAATCAGAATGAACATCAAAAAGGAGCACGGTGAAATCATCAAGACAGGCGTCAGAATATTTCCAGAGGGTCTGAATAATGATCATGAGCCTCGCAATAAACGACGAAGAGATATGCGTTTGCACAGGAGACAACTCCGCAGAAGGAGAATACGCAGGGTTGAGTTATCCAGAAAGTTTAAGGAGATAGGGCTGCTGCCTGAATTTGCAACAGAGTCCTGGAACCAACTAATGGATCGTGACCCGTACGCCTTGAGAAACAGTGGGTTGAGAGAGCAAATTGAACTCCATGAATTTGGAAGGGCCATCTATCACCTGGTGCAGCGCAGAGGATTTTTGAGTAATCGGAGAAGTGTTGGTTCCGAAGAAGGAAAAGAGGAGGAAGGAATCGTAAAATCCGCTCTTTATGATTTGGATCAGGAGCTTGGTGAATCAACTTTAGGTCAGTATCTCTCAGAACAGGAAATCAAGCGAGGAAGATATCTGGATCGCAAAAGAGTAATCGAGGAATTCAAAAGATTGTGGAAATGCCAACGTGATTTTTATCCAGAAATCCTAACAGATGAAATTGAAAAGGAACTGTTCGAATTCATTTTTCATCAGCGACCCGTGTTTTGGAGGGTTTCCACGCTAGGGAACTGTCGTTTGTTACCGGATGCTAGGTTGTGCCTGAAGGGATCTTGGCTGGGTCAGCAATATCTTATGTTTCAGGAACTGAACAGTCTCCGGTTAGATGGCAGTAATGAACCGCTTCCGAATGAGGAAAGACAACTACTCATCGAAGCGTTGCTGGATCAGGGAGAACTCTCGTGGCCGGGGTGTCGAAAAGTCTTAAAGCATTCATGGCAGCAGAGAGGGATTCCTGCAAAAACCAAATTCAATCTGGAATTCGGGGGCAAGAGCAAATTAGCAGGAAATCGAGTTGTTTCCTCAATTCGTTCTGTTCTCAAAGAGGATTCCCTCCCAGTCAAAGACTTAGAAAAACTCTATCAGTTACTCCCACGCTGGCACTTTGAAATCCTTTACAAGGAGGTTGGTGAAGGCAAAAACGCTAGAATCGTAATGCGGAACAACCAAGAAATAGAGAGACAAGAACGGTCCTTTGTTAATCAGTTGATGAATGAGATGGGGATTGAAAAAACCGTTGCCGAAAAGCTGGTTGCTCTCGATTTTCCTGCAGGATGGTTATCGCATTCGACTGCAGCTATTGAACGGCTGATGCCTCATTTGGAGCAGGGTTTTGTTTATTCAGAAGCTTGTGACCGTGCATTTCCTTCGCACCGCGTGGTAGAGGGGGAGGGACTTGATTTCCTCCCAAGTGATCAATCTCACCTTAAGGATGTGCGAAACCCGACCGTGAAACGCGCGCTCAATGAATTGAGAAAGGTGACGAATAATCTGATTCGAACTTACGGGAAACCAGATAGAATCCGAGTCGAACTCGCTAGGGAACTCAAACTGCCATCCAGCAAGCGCAGAGATTATCAAAAGCAAACAAAGCAGAGGGAGGGTGAGAGAACTAAGGCAAGAGAAGAGATTCGTAAGGCGAATTTCAGGGGAACTTCGCTTGAAATCGAAAAATACCTGCTCTGGAAGGAATCCGAAGAAAAATGTCTCTACACGAACCAATCAATCAGTTTCAGTGCACTCTTTGAGGAGGGAAGATATGAGATTGAGCATATCCTTCCTTACTCATTGACTTTGGATAACGGTTTCATGAACAAGACTCTTTGTGAGACAAACTTCAATGGCTTCAAGAGCAATAGAATTCCATACGAAGCATTTAAGAACAGTGGTGGTGAAGAAGAATGGAAAAAATTTGTGGAGCGCGTCAAAAAATCAAAACTTCCTGATCCGAAGAAAAGACGGTTGCTTGCGCAGAAGATCGAAGACCTTGTTGGAGACGATCCAGCTGAGAGACAACTCCGAGATACTGCGTTTATCGCAAGGGAAGCGAGAGACTTTTTGATGAAACTCTTTACCAAGAAAGAAGAGAAAGCTATTCCTGTCGAAACCAGCAACGGGATGATTACTGCGCAACTCCGTCAACTTTGGGGGATGAATAAACTTCTAGCAGAAGGAGACAAGAAGAACCGAGACGATCACTGTCATCATGCTGTAGATGCTGTTGTCGTGGCAATGGTACATCCAGGTACCGTACGACATATGAGTTTTTTGAGTCAAAACTGGTTACGTGGCGAGCGGACACAATTCCCAGCTCCGTGGAAAAATTTCTACCAGGATGTTCAGAAATCTATTGAGAGCATTATTGTTTCACACAAGGTGAGGTCGAAGGTGAATGGGAAGCTTCACGATGAATTGGTTTATGGGAAGAGGAAAGATCAGACTGGCAGCAAAAAAGGCAGCAGTGTTTATAAGCGCAGGGTTAATCTTCAGTCACTCAGCAAATCCCAATTGCAGAAGTTGAAAGATGGAACTCTTGAAGCCGCATGGGATACCGGAGGCAATGTTCAGCAGATCCTTCGCAATCACCTGGAGCACAATAAAGATTTTAGTACGCTCCCTTTCTTTAATATTCAGCCCGGTGAGAAGCGCTTTATCAAAAGCATATCAATGCTTTACAACAAAAAAAATCATCTAGTTGAAGATCTGCATGGTAAACAGAGCACCTTCGTGGACAAGAATGAGAATCACCACGTGGCTGTATACGAAAATGGTGATGGTGACATTCGTTTTGAAGTCATCAGCCGAATGGATGCAGCAAAAAACTTATCGCAACTTGGCTCTCCTGTTATTAAAGAAATCGGGGGGGACTACCGCTTCAAATTCTCTCTCGTCATTAATGATGCTGTCATTAGTTACGATGAAGGAAGTCAGCCAAGTGTACTGATCGTCCAAAGCATCTGGGATTCGGTAATCATCGTACTAAGGGATCACCGGGATGCTGGAAATAAAGACAGAGGCATTCATAAGTTGATTACAACACTAATTAAAGATGGTTGGGAGAAGTGTGCTGTAGATCCGATTGGAAGATTAGCGAAAAAAAATGACTAAAAGAGTGATCGAGATCTCCAGTGGTCCGGTAAGAATCAGCGTCAAGCACTACCAATTGATTCTTACCTATCCTGATGATCAGCAGAGACAAATCAATACTGAGGATGTTGGGATGCTGATTCTAGATCATCCAGGCGTAACGTTTAATGTAGCGGTCATTAATCAACTTCTGGATTGTGGAGTTTCGTTTTTGATTTGTGGAGCAGGACATTTGCCAGTGACCTGGTTTTTTCCGGTTACTGACCATGCTCTTCAAACAGAAAGATTTAGGATTCAGCAGGATATAACCCTGCCACTTCAAAAGAATCTCTGGAAACACATCATCCAATCAAAAATTTGGAACCAATCTCTATGCTTGGAATTCTGCAAAAAATCACCAAGAGATCTTCGACTTTTGAGGAAGCATGTGAAATCAGGGGACACCAGTAATATTGAAGGTCAGGCTGCAAGAATTTACTGGAAAGAATTATATGGAAGAAACTTCAGACGAGATCGTGATGGGGATTCTCCGAATGCTCTACTCAATTATGGCTATGCAATCGTTCGATCAGCGATTGCCAGAAAGATTTGTTCTGCTGGACTGCATCCGACCTTTGGAATCCATCACCACAACCGAAATAACCCTTTTGTACTTGCAGATGATCTGATTGAACCTTTCCGACCGCTTGTAGATGCCGTCGTGCACGATCTGTGGGAGAGCGGACTCAATGAGATTGACCGATCGTCAAAAGAAAAAATCCTTGGATTAATGAATCTTTTTGTGTGGATCGATGAGAAGAATCAGTCAGTACAGAATGCGATTGAGATCTACGTGAATAGTTATCTTGAATCTATTCGAGAGAAAAAATCACTTTTGAAAATTCCAGAGAGTTTGGCCTATGAAATTCCCGAAAGCGAGGAGTAGATTAGGGAACCCGGTTGGGTGGAGAAGTATGTGGATTTTCGCAATGTTTGATTTGCCGACAGGCACCGAGAAACAGAAGAAAGCCTATACACGGTATAGGAAGGTATTGCTCAACGATGGGTTTTCGATGATGCAGTATTCAGTTTATTATCGCCATTGCGCCAGTCAGGACCTGGCTCACACACACATAAAGAAAGTGTCAGCCGAAGTGCCATCCGAGGGTGAAGTCCGTTTCCTAACGATCACAGACAAACAGTTCGGGAATATGCAGATTTTCCAAGGAAAATCTCGTGAGGAAACACCCGCAGCACCAGCGCAGCTCGAATTTTTCTAGCAAGATTTCCGAAATTAGCCTGTAGAAACAGGTTATTGGGCTGGACGTCTACCAACATCATCCGAATTGACCGGAAATCTCAACTGGTGCCTTTGAGAGCTGCCAATGCATCTTCTACCAACATCATCCGAATTGACCGGAAATCTCAACATGCCGTATCTCGATCTTTGTCGCATCTTCCTACCAACATCATCCGAATTGACCGGAAATCTGAATTGCCCAAGCTAGTCAACCCAGTCTCAACACTTATTAACATTGCCCAAATTGATTCGTAGGAAACGCAACTTTATTAAAAACGATTAAGTGAAATTTGGGGTCAGTTTTTGTCTTTGAATCGCCCGAAATAAGCTTTTAAGAAGAATCCTAGTGTAGAAATCAGTAGCTAAGTTAGACCTCCAAGCTCAGCAGGGCTTTTTCATACATGCCCTCAGCATTGTCAGATTGCTCAAGCTGGGCTTTTAGCTTCAAGGCCTTCAACAACTCATCATACTTACCAGCAATCGCTAGCACTCCGATAGTGGCCCTCAGCATACCTTCCCAATCATTAGGAGCTTGCTCCATGGTCTCCAGTAGCGGCAGCGCTTGATGACGCTCAAAGATTCTTAGTCGCTGACACAGCTGATTTAGAGCTTGTAGAGCGGTCTCAAAATCCTTTGCCTCCAGTGCCCGCTCGATCAACTCCACGTACTTACTGGCTACAAGATCCGCCTGGATCTCTAGTCTTCTTGCTCTTGCCTCTTGGGCCTCAACCAGTGCTGCTCTGACCTTGGGATGTCTCTTGAGACCATAGC
>JACLAC010019086.1_pt1 | contig 10503 bp, 14 predicted proteins | sample 8027881 | NCBI WGS metagenome assembly JACLAC01 (sample SAMN15725517, study PRJNA655200) | protist metagenome | isolation source: fluorescence activated cell sorting (FACS) single amplified genomes of... | place: Spain: Blaines Bay Microbial Observatory, Mediterranean Sea | collected 2016-01-19 | reverse complement strand
TCGTGGTTTCGAATCGGACCACCGCGGTAGCAATCTCTCCCGTAGTAGCGAACTCTGTTTCCACGACCACGTCTTCGCGCAAAGATGGCACCAACACAAGCTTCGAAGGGGCCGGACTGCCCTGCATCGTGATGGAGAGGTTCTGGAGAATGACTTCGAAATCAGGGGCTACCATCTTCATCAAACACGAGAACTCGATCGTACCTGGAACATGACCAGTTTTGTCATAATGTCATCAGTAAATAGTCTAAATAGACCCACACATGGGTGAACGGCAACGGGCAAACCACGGTGCATATCGCAAGATTTCAAATGTCGAAACTTCTCATTATGTCTGCTGATCACCCATGTTCGTTAGTATCACAATGTGGATTGGCCCCTGATCTTCATATGCTTCTCGCTCACGAATGTTCAACATGGCAGTGTGTACGGGCCGCTTACTGCAACGCTAGCCGAGCTACTAGCCGGCCGTTTACACGTCCCGCAACCCCCAGTCACTATCTTCCAACCGCATGAGTCGGCGCTTCGCAACGACAATTGGCCAGTATGTGTTGACAAGAGCCGTTTACACGGCCCGGCATTCTAGCCGGGACACAGACGGCGCTTGGACTGCCGACAGAGGCTCAGTGTTGACGACGCGTGGGCCGTTTACACGGCCCACTTGAGGGCTATGCCGCACGGCTCCTGGCTTGCCAAGGCATCAGAATCTGTCGAAGCTCAGTCAGACAAGAGGCTTGCCGATAGACGAGAACTTGCTTTCAGCGAAAGCATTTCTGAAACCACTAGAAAATCATGACGGTTCTGAGCACTCTGAAGAAGACCGCGGGCGCGGCTGCTGTGTGCGTGGTGCTGATGGGCCAGGTGGCAGCGCAAACCCTGACCGGGAACGTGACGCATTGCATCGAGGTACTGTTCAAGAGCCGTCGTCGCACCGGCTTGAGAGGAGTAATGTGAACTGGCTCAAGTGTTGCTTGGCCAACTGTCGAACAATCAGGGAGCTGTCCCAGATAAGACGTGACGCTGTGTCAATGATCGCCATGCATGATAAATTTTTTTCAAATAGGCAGGGCGGATGGAATGTGAGTTCGCCCACCAGAACTTGAAAGTTGCAACTATGTCTACTGATTTGCAGCTACGCGCGGAGGACCTGCTGGGAACTTGCAATTCGACGCAGCTGGACGCGAATAAGACGCTGGGCATTTTGAACGGGACCATCGTTGACGTATTAGATGATTTTTTGAATTCCTGTTTGTGTGACAGAAAAAGGTATTTGCAGCATTGTTCTACGCGCTGGCTACAAAGGTTCAAAATATTCCCAGGACAGCTATGCTGCACGACTTGACTTGGGCATTCCGAGCCACTGGGTCGGAAATCAAATCTTGTTTTGTGAGAGTTACGCACGCCACACTCAGCTTCACACGGCAAGCTTGAAGATGAGCAAAACGTATCAACAACAGTGCAGCAATCGGATGATGGGAGAAGGCGCGGAAGGCCATGGTGTTGCGGCGACAGAAGATAGCACCGAACGGCGGTATCAGAAACCATGAACACAAGACCGCCAATGAGAAAAAATTGACTTTTTCTCAATAGAGCTCAACTTTTTCTCATTGCGGAGACTGTGGAACATCTTTTTCTCATTGAACAGCTTTTTCTCATTTCGAACGGGCTCGATCTTCGAACGGCGAAAAAAGCATTTCGAACGGAGCGACGAAAGATGGGAAACGTGGGGTGATCTTGTTGGCCCGCAGGACCGATAGAAAAAATCGCATGTGCGCGCGCCTGTGATGTGTCAAGATAAAGATGCCATGTAAATTTCGGTGGCTATTCGAAAATTCAGATGTCTGCGCATCTCTACTGTGAAGTCCGATCATGATGCATCGCATGGCCGACAAGATGTTGGTGATTGGTTGTCAACGATGGGGGAGTTAGCCAGCCGACACCTTGGCTCACGTGTGATCCAACTCCAGAAATCCGATGCTACGCAATATGGATCAACGACGAAAATCCCCACCAAACGCCGCTTCGCGGCCACAATCACCTCTCTATTGAGAAATTTTCTTGTGTTCAACAACAGTGCAGCAATCGGATGATGGGAGAAGGCGCGGAAGGCCATGGTGTTGCGGCGACAGAAGATAGCACCTCCGTTGCGAGCACCAATGTATGAACACATACCTTTGTATGATTGGTTCGCAGCAATTGGGGAATTTAACCAACGATTGCCACATGTCACATCGAGAATCATGCCAGAATTTCTGAGTTCGACTTTCTGAGACACGAACTTCTCGCCCGCATATGAAGGGTATACCGCACGGCTCCTGGCGAGAGTCCCACAAAGTGAGCCGGTACTGCGTTGGCCCGCACGCCAACGTTCGGAGATCAACCTGCGCAATTTTCTCACTACTGAAGCATGCAACTTTCTCACTACTCTTCGCATTGATATCAAAATTCCCAATCGCGCCACAAGGCTGTGTGCGCCCGTAATCAACGACCATATACATGCATGCGCCCCTGCGCAGCTGTCTCTAAAATTCACTCTGAAGTATGACTGCATAGGCTCTGAAGTCGATCTGCATGGCGGTTCTCAAATCAAACTCATGTTCTCGCCCACAGGATTACAACGAGCCGGCTCCGCTAAAAAAACCGGCACGACAGCATGCAGCTACTACCTCCGCCACTCCGATGGTGTCCGGGTTCTGTGCCGTGTCGGATGAGGAGCTAGTGGAAGACTGCACAGTAGACTTGGCGTCGTAGCAGTAGACGCGAAACTTCTTGGAACCGAGTTTCTCGACAGCCTTCGTGGAATAGATGAACCCTGCCTTGAAACCCCACTCGTACCTTTTTTCATGAAGATAGTATACTGGACGCGCCTGCTTTTTGCAGTCGCGCATGGTGACTTCACACAATCACCATGGACGACGTCAACTGCCTAGTATCAGAACGGGCAACTGCATCATATGCGGACACATAGATGCACGAAGAAGAAGCAGGGTGAGTGGCTCGAAAGTGAAAACACAGCACCGTTGCGCGCGAGCTACACTGAGTGTAGCCATCGTCGCGAGACACTGACGTATCTCGCTATGCAGGACACGCGGTTTCCCAAACACTAAAATTTTTCCGCTCCTTAATCCGCCAACTTGCATGTGTGACTCGCTATTTGCGGTGCTAGAAAAATGTCACTGGACACTAGTTGTCAGTCGACCATGGCATTCATTCCTCAGATGATCCGACCATGGCATTCATTCAAGAAGCGGGGGTTCTGTGATCAGTCCCAGTCTGTGACGATTCTATATTAAACTTCGACATGTGTGTCCCACTTCATTGTCATTGACTATGCCCAGAACTATTTCGACGAAAAGCGGGGGCATAATATACTTCTCTCTATTTTCCCTGTCTGCGAGCTTCTCTCTGTCCGTCTGGAACAACTCGAATCGGTCGAAGACGAGTTTCAAGTACGGCTCCTCTGCTTGAAGGCCCGTAGCCGAGAAATCGAAGATCGTCAGGGAAAAGACGTTAAAACTCGTCAACATAGGCCACTATTTTGATTTTGCGGCGAGCTAAGCTCCTACCGTGAAATTGAGATAGCAGGTTCCGTCCCTTTTGGGCATAGTAGCAAGAGCAAAGCTCGAGTTAACCCTTAAGTGGCGACAGCGCGTGTTACAGCACGTTCTGTCTGGCCTATGTTGCGTTGCATTCACCGGTCCATCATAGGTGGGGGAGCGAAGCTCCGCCCACAATGGTCTGCCAGCGAGTTGGTTGCAGGTCGGGCTGAGCCCTTCCTTGCCAGCCGACTGCTCTGAGGGCTGAGCCTTTCGAGTCTTTAGCTGTGAGTGTTTCGGACGTGAAATAGGCGAATGCAGCGCCAGCAACCGCCGTTGTCTGTACGGCTCTGGTATGGAGGCACAAAGAGTCTCCGGCCATATGGACATCCGGCGCGCCAAAAGCTAAGAAGTATTGATCACATAAAAGTTTACAACCCGAGCTGAGCTCGGCGAGCCAGAGAACTTTCCTACGGCATCAAGCCATCTGACACTAGCCTAGCCGCACATTGATCGGCGCATGCCGAGCTGCCTGGCCGGAGTTGGGTTGTGAGATGACGTGGAGCCCCGACGAATGGGCACGACATGAGTAGTCGAAGCATCCTTGCCAAAATTTTTCTCCCCTCCTTGGACCGCCGTTCCTCACACTCGGCGCCAAGGGAGCAGAGCACGGATCGTTCACGGCGTTCCTCGAGGACGCATAAGCGGAACGGCGTGACCAAGTCGGGAAGATACTACTACTCAATACCTCAGGAAGCGAGCCGAATTCCTCAATCCGGCACGCATCACGTCGTGACGAAGTCAAGCGACTGAGTTTTTCAAAAATCTGATTGCGATGGCGCTCAGGCCACTTCTTCATTGGAGTTTTGCAATTCTCACATTTCACATCTTTGAAAATCACTTGCACGAGTCATGCAAGTCGAGTGTGTGTGGTTTGAGCGAACATCGAGGTCGCAACATATTTTAGAATTTGCGTTTACGTCGCAAGGATCTTATCGACCCTGGATCGGTCGATCAATAAGCTCAGTCACGAGAGTAATTTCGTCGATCGTGTTCAAATTTCTTCCCACGAGTCAGTGAGATCTTTACGAGCTTCGACGAGCAATTACGACGATGTACAGCGTCAGAGGTCGTGTCCCGAAACGCTCCGCGTTCTTCATCACAAACCAACGTATCGGCCTCGACGTCAGCAGGAGCAAACTAGAGCGAGTCCATGTCGGTTCTAAGAGCAGACTTGTAATGCGACGCACATTAGACAGCCAGCGATTTGTTCTTCCTTGATGAGTAGCAGAAACGACAGCGCGTGAACATTAAGGAGTGCGTGGTTGCAACACGCACCAGTGTGGGGGGGGCGACAAGTGTTAAATTTCGCTCGCAAGGGCTTGCGCCAAATTCCTTTGCACTACATCGAGGAACTATTCGTGCAAGTCTCCGTCCAACCATACCCGGGCGCTCCCGCAGGGAGCGCCCTCCCAATGACGGTAATATACTTCTCTCTATTTTCCCTGTCTGCGAGCTTCTCTCTGTCCGTCTGGAACAACTTGAATCGGTCGAAGTCGAGTTTCAAGTACGGCTCCTCTGCTTGAAGGCCCGTAGCCGAGAAATCGAAGATCTTCACCGAGAACTTCGACAACTTCACGGGCTGTGCGCGCTGCTGCGCCTGTGATGACGACGACATGGTGCCAGCTGCTGTAGTTCGCAGTACTGCACGTCCCGCCCGTGCTGCAGCTCGGCAGCGGTTAGCACGCGTAAGTCAAGTAAAAGCCAGCGGTCTTTGCACACAAACAACAAAAACGCTGTCGGCCACCAGTCGGCAATCCGTTGTGCTCCTTTCGCGCGCTTGCTCCCGCAGGAAAAACAATCCAATCTCCGAGTATCACGTGCCTGTCGGAAGCCGCGCAATTAAACTCGCCAAAAGCTCGAAGGCTCGCGACGACAAGCTTCAGTTACCCTGCGACACCAGGTGACTAGTTCTTCTGCGACACCAGGGGGCAACAGTTCATGTTCACGCTGGCCCGAAAACCGCTGACGCTGGTCCTTCACCGACTCGATATCGAGTCCACAGTTTTCCCGACCTTCTGCAAATTTTGCAAATACGCTGGAGAAAGATCGGCCGTGGGGACTCGTGATCACAGCCTTCCCTTGTTCATTGCGAGACACCAAAAGACGAATGCTCGCCGCCTCAAACCAGAAAATACCAGGACGATAGATACTCTGGGGGGGCCCACACGTCGGATACTCTGGGGCCCACAACTACTACACGATGCGACGGCGACTGGCTTACTGGGCCCGTCACGGCGATGAAAGTTTCGCCATGATGCACTGGAGCTTATCGATGTGACTGTGCCTTTTAGGGCTGAAATCGATGTACACGACGTCGATTGATCGACTCCGTCAATGTCTGCGGTCCCCTTCAACGCATCCTAGGCCCCTGCCCCAAATGCGCCACCCGCTGCGAAAAACCAAAAATATGCGAGTTTAATCACAATGTTGCAAATCATCTTGTGAATGACACGGTGCCGATATTCATTGTGTGTGACAGTGTATCACTTGCATGACTCTGACAGCATGTAACCTTCAATCTTAAGATTTCAAGACACAACACACATCACCCTGCTGCAGATTTTTGGTTTTCTTGACGCCAACTTCACAACTTTCTCGTGGAATCAATCATGATGCCTCCAAACCATGCGACGCGACGAAAGGAAACGATTGCTGCACGTTGACCCGAAGTCAAAAAGAAAAGTACTTTGAACTTTTTAGAATAAACGCTCTTATGCCGCAAAGGGAAGCGTGCTCACTTGTTCACCTTCGCAAGGACTCTGTAGTTTGCCTGAACGCAATCCGCGCGACAAGGTCCCGACAACGAACTAGAACACACTGCTTGGTAGACCGTGCATTGCAAACGTGACGACTTCGCATCGACAATCACTTCTTTGATTTCTGATACGTTTGATCCAACGTACATTGAGAAACAAGATGCTTTCAATTTTTACGCGGCCATACAGTCCTTCGCTGCATAGAGGATTTTGCGAAGCGTCTCATCTATTTACAGGGGCAACGCGCGGAGTAACTTCATCCAGATGCTAGTGTCGATGTTTGAATAACGGGGGGCAACCAGAAAGTTATGGTGATGGAAATTTTCAGGCGGGAGCTCTGCTAGTCCTCAGATATATCGATAGCCAGTAGAAGCTGGAAATTCTGTTTGCGCATGTTGACAACGCGAGTCAAGTTCTCGTCGCTCGCTCTGGAGAAGCCATGTGCCTACGTTAGCCGCCCTCAATAATCACAATGTCAGCGTCTCACATGACAGTACCGAAAGACTCGGCGCTACTGCGTTGTCGCACGGAAGTATCGGAGCGCGTCAAGAACAGATGGCTACGCGACTAAGGCTTGCACACCACTGGAGATTCGCGCCGAACAAAGCAGGCACAGACGAAGCACACTTTCGCATAGATGTTGTCCTGACTATCAGTGTGGCGCCAACTAACACTCAGCTCTTGCTGCCTGCGAGTCTGAATGACGCGCTTGCCAACAGGTGTCTTCCCTAACTAGCTTGACTAGCCATTCACCGCCGCTGTGATTGACCTGTGATTCAAGCCATGCACCTCGGCAATTGGGGTCGGAGCTGAGAGAGAGACAAAACTTTCACTGGAGTTTGTATAGTGGAGTTTTCGGGCTGGCAATAGATCCTTGGACAGAGCGACAGGCCGCTCTGAGTCGCTAGCGCCGATACTACGTAGCCACATCTCAGACTGACGAAACCTGCAATAAAACATACTGTCTCGGGGAAGGGATTCGGATACAAGTATGAAGTATACAACTGAAACGATAAGCAAACTGCTTTGACGCTTGTCTCGTGGACAGATGCTAATGAAGAAAGAAACAGACTCACTGACCTTGAGAAACTGCTAGAAACACAACAATGATAGACCATAGACTCTGTTTCCATGCCCTTCGCTCCAAAGGCAACTTCCCCTTCCAATATCGTGTCACGAGACACTGCAGGGTTATACTGCAACGCAACGGACTCGAGCTTGGACCGATACGTTTTATGCCATCGTGGGCGTTGTTTCTTTTCGCTGAGTCAATACTGTTATCCGTAGGGAGCACTGCTGAATGAATAGCAGAAAGTCACTCGATGAGACGATTTTTTTGTAGACTAGTATGCTAGTATCAATGAAGAAGTTAAAAGTTGCGGCAGTACGGAAAGAAGAATAAACGCAGAAAAACTCACAAAGAAAGATACTGACTCACAATGTCGAATGAACGCAACGACTACGAGGAACACAATGAAATGTCGGCGATAGCTAACTTCAATGACACAGCTTCGCCGGGCGCGCGTCAAGTAATCATGATGCCCGTAAAACCAGAAAACGAAGAACTGTTTCTGAAAAAATGCTACGCAGGGCTGCGCACACACGGTTCAATCCCTCCACCACCGTCCCATGTTCAGCGTCGCCCGATGCTTTGAGCATGAGAAGACGCTTGGACCCCGATAGACTACAGTCACCACTCCCCACCACCTCCGGGAAGTAGTGTGCTGCTCGCTGTAAAGTACATAGCTTCTGGCGTCGCGCTCTTTATGCTGTGAGGGGGTAAAAAATATTTCCCTGGGGTCCACGCTGGCTTCTGTCGACACGGGTTGTCTTAAGTCTTTCTCACGAAATCTCCTGGGCGGCTTTACGCACCTGATGCGGCCCTGTTCGTGGAAAAGGGTTCATAGATGACCTGTTCTTCACACAAGTTGCACCCCATATCGCTGGGTGTATCGCCAACTATATCGCTGGGTATATGACTTCTAGATCGCTGCTCGTTGGGTATAGCGCGAAGTTTGAGATCTCTGATCTACATCGCCGTTTATATCGACAAACACTTCGGGGGCGCCGTTTTTGTGATAAAACATGACGACACGAGTTCCGGGGCCCATACAAACACCCTTTGGAAGCATATCTTTGTGAAACGCCCGATAGTACTAAAAAAACATGCCAGACTGACCATGCCGAAACATCAGAATCCATTTTGGATTTCTCAGACACCTCGTAAGTTTCCCATCATTCGAATTCGGAACTCATGAGCACTGAGTGACTGAAAGTCTCAGAGACACTCAGTCAATGCTGCCGCGAAACTGTGTGAAACGAACTGTGAAACAATGTTGTGGCGAACTGTGTGAATAAAGGGGGCGATGACACATCGACGGAAGATGTTGCATACACTTTGTAGATGCCGAGTCAAGACAAAAATGCCGATACAGCAGAGTTGCTAGTGGCCTGCATGCTAGCCGTTGAACGACTACCACGACTGGAGAAGCTATGGTTCCACAGCTTCCTGCTTCATGGTGTCCTTGCAGTATAATAGCAGGACTCACGTCGAAGCGAGACAACGCTGAAACGCCTGCCAACGCATCCTGCTGGTTGCAGAATTTATCATGACCTCCACGACCGAGCTCGTCAGAGACCATCGTTCGTTGCCCCGTCAGACAACACAGGAGACACTCAACAAGGACATCCGTTGTCATGCCCGTCGCATTTTCATCGCGTGTGTCAGTAATATGTGCGCAAATAGAATACATGCCGACCAAGATCTTGGTCACTGCAGTCACCAACGTTTTCGCTGTAGCTTTTCATTGCGAGTTTCCCCTTTCGATAGAGCAACATGTCGCCCGCCATGTCGAGCGAAATGGTTGCGACGCTACAAGAAAACCACTGCGCACCACTGTGACAATTTTCTGGGAAGCTGTTTTCAATTATTTTGGAGTCGTCTTTTCTCTTTTCAAATAATCAAAAGGTACAAGGGATCTACAGGCTCAGCCATGTGAACATTCGTGAACGCGTGTTACACGCGTGGGAAAAGTGTCTCACTAGTCTTCTTGCTGCCGTGCTTCTTGCATAGCTCAACGTAACTGCCACAGTTGTGCAACCGTGCGCGCCTGCGTACATCAATATACGGATGCTGCTATCTAGAGAATACTGAATACAACATACTGTCCTACTCATGGATACTGCCTCCTAGAGAGTGCAAAGCGAGTCGCTTTTCAGTGGCTGTTTGCGGCGCGTATATTGCTGAGAAACTACGACCCACACTTTCACGACGCGGTGTAGCAGGAGTGCGTTGAACTTGTAGGGGAAACCAGTTATGATGCCGCGAAACCCAACGTTAGCAGGGTAACGCTTGCGACACGAGCAGCTGCGTCAATTTCGTGCGAAATCCAACTGCACAACTACGTAGCGCCGTCACAACTCACTGCTACTTCCAGATGCCACATACTTCAACATGTCTGCACACTTCACATAGTTGTAGAAACACAAAATCATTCGTTTTGGATATCTGTTGAGTTTACAAGAAGCTTGCATTGCATAGCAATCGTGCCTATGATCGGACCCTGCTGAACTCGCTCTGCGTGCAGGACTCGCGTCCTGCTCACGCCAACGTTGCGAGCTGTAGCCAACAACGCTGCAACAGACGCAGACCCTCCAATCGTGAGGACTATCAACTTTTTCGCAAAATGGGCAAGCCAATCATGCCGTCGCAGGCTCAGTGTAAAGCGCTGCTCTAGTGAGCATCTTTTACAAAAGTCATGTCGAAATGTCATGTCTCCGCATGCGTACTACGACAATCTTGCAAAACGCGTAAGACCAACCGATCCCGGACAATGAATGCCATGCAGTTCCACTACGATCTCATGGCCCCAAAAAACGAAGAGAAAGATAAGCCAAGGTAAGCGTCGTCTCGAAGCGCTCGGGTGGGTCTACTTCCCTTCTCAGCAACGTGCTTTCTCCGAATATCTATCGTGCAAATACTTGCTTGCAGAGTTCCGTATGAAGTTGCGGCCAGGAAAATAATATACGGCGTGCTGCGGTGCATGTTCAGAAAATTGTACTGCTTTCTTGCTCAACTACTGCTGTTTGCTCGCTGTGAGAAAACTTCGCCGCGGGCGTGGGGATCCGCGCCCACCAGAATGCCACGC
>JACLAC010021524.1_pt1 | contig 10505 bp, 9 predicted proteins | sample 8027881 | NCBI WGS metagenome assembly JACLAC01 (sample SAMN15725517, study PRJNA655200) | protist metagenome | isolation source: fluorescence activated cell sorting (FACS) single amplified genomes of... | place: Spain: Blaines Bay Microbial Observatory, Mediterranean Sea | collected 2016-01-19 | reverse complement strand
GCTGGCCTGTATATGTGGTTTTATTGGCGCTGTTTACCGCGTTGGCTATTCTGGGCTGGCGTTTATTTGCCGGCGCTATAATCGAACGATGGCTTAAGAGCACCTGGGGGCAGTTTGGATTTGGTGTCGCGAGAGAGATGGGCTGCTTGGCCAATCGTACTGGTCTGTTGGCTATAGCCATCACCATCGTGGCTTACGGGATGTATTTTTCTCACACCTATCTATTGGCTCAGCTTTTGGGGCTCAGCTTGTCGTATTCCGATGTCGTTGCAATGACCGTTTTGATCGGCCTGGCGGCATTTTTGCCGATATCAATTGCTGGGCTGGGTACTCGGGAGGGAGTCTTGGTCGTGGTCATGGTATCGAACGCCGTGCCGAATGCACTAGAGTCGGCACTGGCCTATGCTGCGCTGTTTTTTGTGGCCTGTTATGTTTTTCCGGCTATGCTGGGTTTGGTCTGTTGGCTGACGAATCCACTCTCAATCGCTGATTTGCGTGCGTTAAAAAATGATTGGCAGGCAAAAAATAACCGTGGCGATTGCGGCGATAGCTAATTTTAAGGGAGGCAAAAAGGAAAAAATTGCCGATAATAGTATATAATAGAATGTGTTACCAAAGATGACTTGATCGTTTTAATGTCATTTTCGCTGATTTGATGGGAATAGGCATTGTCGTGTATTTCGATAAAGTATAAAAAAACAATAACATGGAAAAAATGAAAATTGATAAACTTATCTTGCAGAAGTTCGGCGCTTGGAGCGTGGTCCTTGGTTTGCGAACAAAGGCCGCCTTGGCCATATCGCCCAAACGCCCAGGCGTGATTACACCAAGAAAAAAACCTATCGCATAAATCGACCAAGCCCGACATAAACTCAGCTGCAACTGCTGTTCGCGGTATGCCAATAGCAGTTTCCAGCGCCAGGCTCGCAACAGAAATAGGATGACGGTCAATGGTGGGGAGAGATACATCACGGCCGGATCCAGTTGACTGAACCGCGCTTCAAATTCCGGCCACTCGGCTCGGGAAAACAACCACAGCAACACTGCTAACCCCAGCGCGCGCATTAACCAAGCACCACTCTTAGCCGATGTGAATCCTTGCGCTCGCACCCTCTTTATCCCCTAACCTACTAAATCCGAGAATTCAGCCCCGTAACCGCTAGTCGCGCATACTTGACGAGCTAGCGGTACGCCCTTGCGGCGATACCAAACATGGCGCGCATAACGCGAGGCCAGCCAACCAACGGGTTTGAAAAACCAGCCTTGCACCAATAGCACACGCAACACCGGCAACGAGTCAAGGCGATCTCGCCAACGGGAAACCAAATAGTCTCGCCCCTCGCCACGGACAAAGACATTTTGTTCAAACGCATCGCCCAAAACTTCGGCTTCAAGTGCGCCCAAATTGGCCTCAGCCGCACCGAGCAAGAAATCCACCTCGTCTCGCTGAAACCCCATATACTGACCTGCGACCACATCTAAGGCTACCAAATCCTTGGAAGCCAATACCAAGTCGCAGATCTTGGGATAGCCCGCGCGCGGTCCTGGTCCCTCCATGGCCACCGTCATATCGGCGACGCCCAAGAGCATCCGCGAGGCAAAAAAAGCATTGACCTCAACAATCGCTTCGTGCACCACCGGATGGTATTTAAAACGGGCCCAAGGCAACATGCCCCACTGGTTTTTCAACGCGCCGGTAAAGGGGGTGATACAATGCGTTTTAATTACCGGGATCGTAATTAAGGCATCGCTATCGAGCAGCACTTCTGGAATCCCAAGCCGACCGAAGACCGGGCCGACTTCGACTTCGCGGGTTGGACAACGTGATAAATTTACAAAGTGGGCACCATGTCTTTCACCGACCGCTAAGATGCCCCAATTGCGCACCGCGTCCTCGACTTGCGGACTGGAAGATACTTCGCAATCGCCATAGAAGATCTCAGCTGTTGGGAAACGCGCGCGGACCTCAGCCAAAACACCTGCGAATACCCAAGGCGAAGTACATTGCCCCGGCATTACCTCGCGACTGAGCAAATTGACTTTAAGAAAAATGCGGACGGGTTTTGTCCCTTCGTTCCAATTCACCAATCGCATGGCGCGACGCACCGTTTCGGCCACGCCTTCCGCCGATTGCGTGCTAGTCTTACTAAAGGCGACCTTGCCTTTCACGATATGTCCCCTTTGTCGGTAATGCGAAAAGAAGCATACCCCAATCCCCTGCGTTTGGTCGTGCGCGTAAACCTTTTCCAAGTGAGCCGAGCTTGTTCGAAGAGTTGGCCTGTTATACGCACCGGAAAATGTTCGACCAACCACTTGGCGATCGACAGCGAACACAACCAGAATATCACCCCGAGTACGGCTTCGAAGATGCGCCGTTCACGGGGAATATCGTTCGGTTTAAAACCGTATTCAGGCACCGGCTGTCCGCGCTTAACCCGACGCTCCATCCGCAAAAACGCCCCGCGTTTTTTGAAGTCGAGCATGTGCGAGTGCATACTGACCGCGCTTTCTTCTTCAAGAGGCTGCAGTGTCAACTTGCCCTCGGCGGCCATCGAGTCTAGCAACGCCGCACCCCGCTTTGTCCGCCCCATCACCAATGACCAGCCCAAACCCCTTTCTTCATAGACCGGTGCCCAGGCATCGCCACAGGCAATATCGGCAAACTCATTCGCCAAGTCGGTGCACAGCTTACAGCGATCGACCATAAAAAACGGAATCAGGTAATTGGCGTAGAATTTTTTCAACGCGATGACCTCGCCGTTTTTCAATGTGACCTGCATCTGCCCGGGCCATTCACCGGCTCGATATTGCAAATCGGCGACCTGTTCGATATCGCGAACTCCATTGTTGCGCAAAAAACTGCGTACTGCATCAAACTGGAGAATAGTACCGCAATACGAGCCGATAACATGGGTAATCTTATTGGCAGCGGGGTGGCCAGCCGCCTGTAACTTGCGCAACGAGTGCACCTGACAGGGCAAACCAACATAGGCGAAACGGCCGGGCAAATTTTCGAGTTCGCGGAAGATCGTATTGACCGGACTCAAACTGTATTTGCTCTGAGCGGCCGCCTGGACCTCGGATGGTGTGCGGGCAATGCGCACTTCGGATTTCCACGGTTCGGTTGCGTCCATACCGAGTACGATCGCCCCGTCGACTTCGCCCTTAGTAAGGAGATTGCACAACACCGCGGTGACCACTCCGCCACTAGCTCCTTGGGATCGCACGCCCCCCTCGGAAGCATGGCCGACGAAGATATTCTCGTATTGTCCGAGCAGCATATTTTCGGGCTGGTGGCCGAAGACCTGCTCGTTGAGTTGTGGAAAAATCACCTCTCCGCCCGAACAAGCCGTATGACATAGACCGCAGTCGTTGCAGTCGCCCTTTTGTTGCGGCAGACAGTCGCCGAGCACATCGCCGATTTCAAGCGCGTCGTCCGGACAAACTCCGATGCAACCGCCGCAACGAGTACACAAACCGGTATCGATAATCTCGGCCTTTAGCGCAGCGAAATTGCGCGGGGTGCCCACCTCGGTGGGATCAACTCTTGGCATAGGCTTTTAACTCGTTTCCTCTTGGGATTCCACCGTGCCCGTCGTCCAATCGATGCGACGGCGGATTACCACCCGCCGTACAGCACTCCATCCCTCTCCTTCAGATTCGGCTAATTCGTCGGTTTGGAAGTATTTGGAGGAAGCCACGTGGCGTAGTGAAAATTTGCTAGCCGGGTATACGCTTGCCCCCACCGGATCGACACAGATTTCATCCACGATTTCAAGCGCGTCCGGGCCAGTGTTGATCTTGCGCGCAAAACGCGCCTTACTCCTGCGATCTACAAAAATTAACCGCTTCTTCAAACTGGGGATCAGCCGGCGGCCCAAAACTTTCGCTGTTAGCCTCAGTGCCATATGGCGCCAGGGCGTTATCGCCTGTTGCGGCACCTCGGTAAACGGGCCGTTGACCTCATATTTGCCGCCCTCGCAGCGCACTTCGAGATCGTGGTTCAGCCAATTAGTGGCCGCCGTCTTGCCTGGGGTCTGTTTTAGCCGATAGCCAAAATCGCGGAAGACTTCGCGTCCTTCGTTATACAGCCTTATGACGCCGCCCTTTTTTAAAGCGCAAATCAGGTGTTTGCCTTGGCGATTAAAACTCAAAATACCCGCCTCGGGAAAATAGCGCTGGTGCTCGGCCTCGCAGGGCAAAGTTACCGGTACGGCTTGCACCTGGGGTAGATTACGCATCGACCGCAAGAGCGAATGCAGCATATTATGGCAGAGATAGCGATCGTCAAAAGACGCATAGACCGATTCGGGAGTGGCGATCTGTTCGCGCAATTTGGCGAGCAGCGCCGCGGCCAATGGAGATTTTCCCGCCATTGCGCTGAGTCCACTAAGCAAAAAATATTCGGTATTGCGTGAGCCATACTGTCCACCGGCGCTGCCGTCCTGATGGACGAAATAACTCGAAAAGTCGACGATCTTTTCACAGACCTCCCAAATGCGATCATCATTGCTCATACGCCAGTACTCGACCAAAAAATCGAGCGTGGTGCTCAGATAACCGATATCGGCTCCACCATATTCTGCGAACCAGCCCTCGACGCTCTGCAAGCCACAAAAATGCTCTACTTTGCGCTCGGCCGCCTCTTTGAATTCGGTGTCTCCAGTCAGCAAGTAGGTTGCATATAGCCCCGGTATCGCCGCCGACTCTTGATTGAGAGCCTGTAGTTCCTGGGTCAGCGAAAGATAGTTTGCCGCGCGCGAACAAGCGGCGAATACTTCGCCGTCTTGTACATCCAAAACCCGGCAAGCTTCGGCGACAGCATAGAGTGAAAAGGAGGTCGGGATATAACCGTGCTCAAAGGGGTAATACTCGTCGAAGGAACCGTCAACATGCTGTTGCTTAGCCCAAAAGCGCAATCCTGCAACCGCCCAAGCCCGGATATTCGCATTGCCATAATAGGGACTAGACTTCATGGGCAATACAGAGAGCAGAGCCAAGGTCAACGAACTCTGTTGCAGGACTATCGAAGCGAAATCACGGATTTTAAAGTGCCAGTGGCTGCGGTCGAAGCAACCGTAGGTAAGCGAGTCGGGGTCGCGATCCTGTTGGCTCAGAATTCGCGGTACTTGCCCGAGGACGAATCCTGTTTCTGACGACCAGGTCTCGATAGTGATGAGATCATCCTCTCTAGTTTGCGCTGGTATTGCACGAACAGGTCGGCGATCATACCCATCAAGCCCACCAGAAAACCTACCAGCATAATGATAATGTCCATCTCCTGCAGCGACCCCGTACGGATCAAGTTGACCCCGCTTGAAACCCCACCCAGCACCAACAGCGCCAAACTGATGGGCAGGAATATTTTAAGTGGCTCGAAATAGGTGATCATCCGCGCCAACTGGGTTATGTAGCGGTAAGTATCTTTGATCGGATGGAATTTCGATTTGCCGTCTCTCTTCGCGTAGCGAATCGGCAGATACTCGACGCGCAGACCATTGCATAGGAAGGCCAGCGTAATGGTCGTGACGCAGGAGAATCCCCTCGGCAGGAGATCGATATAGCGCAGCGCCAGTTCACGGCGAAATACCCGCAAGCCAGAGTTGAGATCGGGAATGGCGGTGCCCGTAAGGAAGCAGGCCAACTTGCGGATAAAATACTTGGCCGGCACGCGCAGTATCTTCATCGTGCCGCGCTCGCCGTCGCGAGCCCCTACTACTTGGTCGGCCTCGGTGTGCAGCAAGTGATTGACAAGGTCGGGAATGCGCTGGTTTGGATAGGTCAAATCGACATCAGACCAGACCACGAACTCACCGCCCGCCGCCAACGTACCCGTCTTACGCGCGGCACCGGAGCCCTGATTGACGCGATGACGAATTAATTCGACGCCTTCGTTTTCTTGCACGATTCTCGCCGTCGCATCGGTGGAGCCGTCATCAATGACTAAGATCTCGTAACTAAAAGACGAAGCCGCCATTGCAGCCTGGATTTTATCTAGCTCTTGCTGGATACACGATTCCTCATTGTAAGCAGCCAGGACAATCGACACATCGCAGCGCAGCTCGCGGCCCTCTTTGTACATGTTCAAGTCAGCTAATAATTCGTCCATATTTCGCATTCTGCGTTTTGAACAGCTTTGCCAGCAAAATCTATGCCGAACATCAGCCCATTGACTTGATAATAGCTAGCAAAACTAAGGCCAATTCTGCCCTACTGCGCTGTGGAAAGACCGCGGCCACAGCATCGGATCGCCGCCGTCAGCTACAGGGCTTGCTTTCCGATCTGCTTGTCGAACCAATTTTCCAACATTAACAAGGCCCACAATTGCTGGCTATAATCGCGCTGGCCAGTGCCGTGCTCGGCAATCATCTGCGTTATGCGCGCGCTGTCAAACAATCCTCGGCGGTTTACTTGGCTCGGCGCTAATACATCGCACAGCATCGGTTTGAGCTCGTTCTGCAGCCAACCAGCCAGGGGGATCGCAAATCCTTGCTTCGGGCGATCGAGAATCTCCTGGGGTAGATAACGACGCGCCAAATCGCGTAGCAATATCTTGCTACTAAATTGGGTATACTTCTGATTTTTATTTACTTGCGACATAAATTCTACTACGCGATGATCGAGTAATGGCACCCTGACCTCCAGCGAGTTAGCCATGCTCATACGGTCGACTTTGGCCAGTATATCATCGGGCAAATAACTCATTAAATCAACCCACATCATTTGCTGAACACCGGCGTGTGGCGCGGCGGCAAAATAGGTTTGCAGACTCGGCTGGACACTACTAATAATATCGGCAAATTTTTCCGTATATAGCGATTTTTTTTCCGCTTGGGTAAAAAAAAACCCCAACTCGTTTCCGGGGCTTCGCGCACCGCACGAGCAAATTCGACAAAGCGCCGCATCTTCTTACGCCAACTCTTACCATAATAACCGGCCGGCTCTGGGATCTTTTGCGCACCCCATTCGCACATACCTCGGCCGGGTAAGACATTAAAGGCTTGCGCCCAACGCCGAGCTTGATAACGGCGATACCCGCCAAAAACCTCATCGCCGCCATCCCCACTGAGAGCGACCGTGACCTCCTCACGCGCAACGCGCGACAAGTGATACGTGGGAATGGCCGAAGAATCGGCAAAGGGCTCGCCAAAATGCTGCAACATTTTTGGAATCAGCTCTGTGACATCGTAGCTGATCGTGTATTCTCGGTGTTCGGTATCCAGCGCCTGGGCGACTTGGCGAGCATAGGTAAGTTCGTTAAAAGAGGATTCAGCAAAACCTATTGCAAAGGTGCGTACCGGTTGATCGGACACCGCGCGCATCAGGGCTACCACCAGACTCGAATCGAGTCCGCCGCTAAGAAAGGCCCCTACCGGGACATCGGCCATTAGGCGAATTTTTACTGCCTCACGCAATAACTCATCCAGTTCTTCCACGCTTTGAGTTTGTGACTTTGCGGCAATCGTATCGTAGCGCACATCCCAATAGCGTTCGACCTGCAATTGACCGGCGCGAAAAATGGCTCGCGAAGCGGGCGGCAATTTGCTTGCTTGCTGAAAAATGGTGCGCGGATGCGGCACAAACAAATAGCTGAGATATTCGTCAATTGCACCATAGTCCAACTCGCGAGATATCGCCGTATCGCATAGCAAGCTACCCAATTCGGAAGAAAAACTGAGGCCCTGCTCCGTCTCAGCATAATAGAGGGGCTTTAAGCCGAGGCGATCCCTAGCCAACATCAGGCTCTGCTCGCCCGCATCCCAGAGCGCAAAAGCAAACATCCCGCGCAAATCATCGACGCAATCAACGCCTTTTTCCTCGTAAAGATGCAGAATCGTCTCAGTGTCAGAGGCGGTTTTGAAGCGGTGGCCGCGAGCTACCAACTCCTCGCGCAACTCGCGATAGTTGTAAATCTCACCATTGAAGACCAACCTCAAAGAGCCGTCCTCATTGCTCATCGGCTGGTGGCCACCGGCCAAATCGATAACCTGTAAACGCCGCATGCTCAGACCGACCTGGCCGTCGAGATAGTAACCCTCGTCATCGGGACCGCGGTGTTCGATAGCGTTGCACATGCGTCGCAACAGATCCTGCTCGACGGGCTTCTGCCAGTCGCGATTGATACTGCCAGCAATCCCACACATATCAGGCGGCCTCCAGCGCCTCGCGATAAATACCCAGCATCTGTTCAGCACTCGCCGCCCAGGTCAATTGCTCCGCTTGTTCGCGCCCGGCCACAGCCAGCCGGTCTCGCAAGTCGCCATCAGCCCGCAGGCGGTCGATCGCCGCGGCCAAGGCCGTTGCATTATCGGGTTCGATCAAAAGGCCTGTTTCGCCGTCGCGCACCAGTTCAGGGGTGCCGCCGACGGCGGTCGCCACCACTGGAATTCCGCAGGCCTGGGCTTCTAATACAACATTCGGCCGCCCTTCTGACCGACTGGGCAGGAGCAATACATCGGCGGCTATCAACCAATTGGGAATCTCATTTGATGGCTGACGGCCGGCAAAACTCAAGCGATCTCCCACCGCCAAATTCACGGCTTGGCGCTCTAAATCCGGAGCCAACGGTCCATCGCCGACCAACACACATAAAAGTTCGGTCTCGACTTCGGCCAACGCCTCTACGAGTATATCGAGTCCTTTTATGGGGATTAAAAGCCCCACAAATAGTACGATGAATCCATCGACCGGCAAACCGAGCCGCCGTCTTGCCGCCGTGCGATCCCCGGGCCGAAAGCGGCTATTGACTCCATTCGGAACGACCCGAACTTTGTCGCGGGGCACCCCCACCGTTTCAAGCTTGGCCGCAATATCTTCGCTAACAGCGACGACGATATCGGTCCACGCGTATATCTTGCGGTGCAGTTTTGCCATCATTCCGCGTTCGACGAGGTGGATATCGCTACCACGCACGCTCAACACCAATGGCCGCCGCCAGACCCGGGTCGCCACATAGGCCACTAAACCCGAAATTGTCCAATGGCAATGCACGATATTACTATGCCGGACCCGGCGCAAGGCAAGTAAGCAAAAAGCAAGCAGGAAAAAGGGCACTTGCAACCGAGCGGCCCAACTGCTGCGGATATTGCTCGGTATACCGCCACCATAGGCAACGGACTGCTTCGATGTCGGCCAGAAATAACCGAACCGCAATATCCCTACCTGGCCAAAATATTCGGCGCACGGCAAACCGGATTCGTGCGGAGCCAAGACTTCGACAGCCTCGCCTTTTGCTGTGAGTTCGCGCGCTAATTCCAATACAAAAGTACCAAAAAGATCACCTTGAAAACGAGGAAAACCTGTCGTCAACATACAGACCTTGAGTTTGTTCATTCGCTCTCCTGCATATCATAGAGCATAGCGAAGAGCATAAACTGAATACCCATGATGATCATTAGTGCGCAGACCACAGACCGCGGACCCGTTACCCCCTCGCCAGACAACTGCTGAAAAACCAAGAATCCGCCGTAGAGCACGCCTAAAGGCAAGAAGATAAAACCAAAGATATAAAAGAAAAACAGCGGATGAAAATCGCGCACCAAATACTTGCTGAAAAGACGCCAAAAAAAATCGCGCACCATCATCGGCGCCACTTTCAGCGCATAATCCACACCCTTGATCTGCGACTGGCGTTCACCCTCCAGGTAAATGGCTCGGCGAGGCACGTCCTTGACTTTCAGGCCCATTGCATTGAGGCGAACGAGGAAATCCATAGGATAGCCATACCCTTTCCAAGCCTTGTTCCAATCGATAAGATCAACCGCCCGTTTTGTAATCGCCGTATAGCCATCAACCACGTCGTAAATCTTATAATAACCGGAGGCCATCTTGGTCATAATCGAGAGGATCGCATTGCCGATAAAACGGGTCCAAGGCATCCCTTCGAGCCCCACCGAAGGCATGAGGAAACGGTTGCCCTTGGTATAGTCGACCTCTCCCCTGACCAGGGGCTCGAGAAAATCCTCGACCACTTCGAGCGGCATTTGATTGTCGCCGCCGACCACTACCGAGATATCATAGTCGTCGGCGCTAGCCTGCTTGTATCCCGTGATAATCGCGGCGCCGACGCCCTTGTTTTTTTCGTGCTGAATCAATTCGACGCGCGGATCAATCGCAGCATATTTGCGCACGATTTCCGCCGTTTGATCCTGACTCGCATCGTCGATGACGTAAATCCGATCGATGGTCTCGGGTGCCCTTTCGAGTGTCGCGCCGATCAGTCGTTCTTCGTTGTGCGCCGGGATGACTAGCGCGATTTTATTTCCTTTATACACTTTTTCTCGTCCTCTCTCATAGGATCTGCACGCTCAATCCGCCCCCTGCAAGCGAACGGGTAGCCGCTTCGAGGATTTTGACCACGCGCAACCCATTCGCCCCATCGGTAATCGGCGTCTGGCCGCCTGCAACGCATTCAGCGAAGTGCTGACACTCTGCCCTGAGCGGCTCGCCGAAGTCGATCCGCGGAATCAATACGTCACCGGCCCGTTGAATCAATTGAAACTTGC
>JACLAC010003734.1_pt1 | contig 10505 bp, 8 predicted proteins | sample 8027881 | NCBI WGS metagenome assembly JACLAC01 (sample SAMN15725517, study PRJNA655200) | protist metagenome | isolation source: fluorescence activated cell sorting (FACS) single amplified genomes of... | place: Spain: Blaines Bay Microbial Observatory, Mediterranean Sea | collected 2016-01-19 | reverse complement strand
TTACATAACACGTACATAACACGTACATAACACGTACACAACACGTACATAACACATACATCACACTTGCATAACACGTACATAACACGTACATAACACGTACATAACGCATACATAACACGTACATAACATGTACATAACACATACATAACACGTACATAACGGCTACATAACACGTGCATAACTATTATACGGTTACGCGTCATCCAAATAACCCACATGGTACGCCGCGGCGACATACAATAACACGTACATAACGCGTACGGTACATAACGGTTACATAACACCTACACACTGGGTCACGCAACACCCGCACATCGGTTACGCCACACATACTTGACACATACATGACAAGCACGATACCTACCACATGCATGACACGTACATAACAATTACATGACACATACACGACGGTTACATGACGTGTACATAACGCGTGCAAACCTGCTACATAACACATGCATTACGACTACGGTACGTACGGTAACACGTACATATATGTTGTATGATTACGGTACGGCATATGTCGCCCCCATACGATAACACGAACGGTACATACGGTACGGTAGCGGTTCGAATACAGACAATAACACACATGTACGGTAACGGTTACGGTACGGTACATAACGCATACATAACACATACGGTACGTACGGTAACGGTTACATAACGCGTACATAACGGTGACACAACACATGCATAGCACATGCATAACGGTTGCGGTACATAACACATGCATAACGGCTACATAACACATACGGTACATAACGGCTACATACCACATGCATAACGGTGGCACGCAAATCACGTAAGACATACATAACGGTCACGTATCACACACGTACAATAACGGTTACATAACACATACATGTTAATGTGTGTGTTTGCATGGTCGTTTGCTTGCTTGTTCGCATGATTGTTGGATTGTTTGCGTGTTTGTCTGTTGGTTTGCTTGTGTGGTTGCTGGTCGGTTTGTTTACATGCTTGCTTGCTTGCTTGTTTGTTTGTATGTTCGTTCTGCCTCCACTGCATAAATAACAGATGCCCACCATAAATGCGCCCGTAATAGATGCCCACTACGGTACGGTAAGCGAATATAAAATACGGTACGGTAGACACAAGCACGGTACAGTAGCCACTACGTTAACACGATGTGAACGGCACTGCAACCTACTCTATGCAGCATTGTGCCACCATCTAACAATATAATTACGGTATGCTACGGCATTTCTCGCGAGCTACAGCAGCTATACACCCATGAACACGTTGCTGTTACGGTACGGTATTATAAACGTTGTGTACGGTACGGTACCAATACGACGGCGTTACGGTACGGTGATGCTGCTGCTGCGCCTGCGGCTGATGATGCGTACGATGGCGAAGGTGATGACAATGGTGCTTGTGATGACGAAAATGATAGCGATTGTGTTTTTCATCAATTCACAATGCGATAATTAATGCACACCGACCGCACGGGCGAAACGAAACACTGGCTGTAAGCCTCCTTTGCTCGTGAGACACGGGCTGGAAGCCACCTCAAGACGCCGCAACCGCAGCCAAACACTTTCCCATCAAAACTGGGTCGGCGGGCCACCAATCTACTTGCATCGCGTCACTGGCTGCAGGCCTTTCACCAGTGGAGCTGCAAGCCAGTTCAAGATCGGCGTCCGACGCGGCAGTGAGCGCTGCATGGTTGTCCTTGGCGTAGCCAATGCAGCAACAAAGCCACGACAGCCACAACGGCGAAAAACCGAATAGCTCTTGGACGTCGCCCAAGCGCATCGCTTCCACAGGCCCCGTGTGATCACGCATGTCGGGCAAATAAGCCTGCAGCTCGCCCATGGTCGTCGATCCTGCCCAATCCATCACCTGGCTGTCCCTGCCTGCACCAGCGGCGACCAGCAACCACGCCCGCGTCCAATGCTTCGCGACGTGGTAGGACTTGGGCCCCGAAGTCATGCCCTTGGACAAGATCTTGCGGCGCTTGCCTGGGCTCGCGCCACCGTCGAGGGTGGTCCCAGAGCCAGCCCCCTCATGCCGCCAATCCAGCGCCACGTCGAGCATCGAGGCAGCAAAGGGCTGGAAACCTGATGAGCTCGGCCATCGGATCGGGCTGGCGACCTCGGCGGCACGGATGACTTTTGCGGCGAAAGAGGTCACACCAACCATGTCGTCCTGCACCATATAGGGTGTCCCTGCGGGCCCCAACGTTACGATCTTTCCATTCCTCGGGCTGGAAGCCTCCGTACGGGCGCAGGTAAGCATGCCAAGCTGCTGTCCGAATGTCGCGGCACCTCCCCCAGCGTGAGGCAAGCCACGGTTCATGCCTTCGTACGTCGTTGGTATTGCCTGACCAGACAACCACGCCAAGGTCCGATGTAAGTGCAGAATGATCTCCTCACCTGTAGTCTCGAACTGCAGGCTGGAAGCCTGGGGCTGGCTGGACGCCTGACACGGGCACTGCCACTGCTGGACGAAGTGGGCAATGGCCTGGGGCCACCTCAACCCGTGCGCGAAAAACATCACAGCGATGGCATGGGGCGGAATCTGGCTGCCAGCCTGCGGAGGCCCCGCCAACGTTACGCACGCGCGAGCCCAAACCTCCCAATCGTATGGCAGCAACGCTGGAACCAAGAAGCCCAACCGACCTGCGAGCCGCAGCTCCGTATCCCAATTCACGCTGTAAGCGTGGAAGCCCGTACGGCACCAAAAACCCTTGGCGCGCCGATGATGCCCCTCCTCCACCTCGTCGAAATGTTTGCTGCACCAGCGGCGGGCGAACCTGGGGAACAACAACACACATACGGTACACAAGCTGGAGAACACGTTGTTTGTTTGCTTGCTTGTTTGTTTTGTTGTATGTGTGTTTGTTTGTATGTTTGTTTGTCTGCTTGTTTGTCTGTCTGTCTGTCTGTCTGTCTGTCTGTCTGTTTGTATGTGTGTTTGTTTGTTTGTTTGTTTGTTTGTTTGTTTTTGTGCGGTACTCAAGCACGAAACGCATATGCCCCCTACGGTACACGAAGCACCTTAGGTAACGAGGCTTCGCGCAACCGTCTCGTTCACACTTGCACCGACCACACCGCTGGCTGCCAGCCACAGCAAGCGCCTCGCAAACTCGAACGGCGGGCGCACGGCGTTTTTGGTTCGCGCGCTTGGTGCACTGCCTGCTGCCACAAGCGCCAGTGCACCCGCAAAGACCACCCTGGCGGACAACCTTTGGCGGGCACATCTCTTCCTGGCCGAAAGCCTCTGTCTGCACCTCGGCGTCCTGCTTCCCCAAGCAAAGCTGGCTGGAAGCCGCGTGGGAACTCGGAACCTGGCGGTCTGGACTCGCGGGTGACTGGCTGGAAGCCTCACGCAAAGCCACGAGCGCTGCCTTCGCCGTCACCCGCGATTCAGGGACCCAACGCAACGTGCTCTCACACAACGTCGCGAACCTCGCCGCCACCGAGACCTGATCCGACTGGCGTACCATGTGGCGGGCCAACTGGCTGGAAGCCGCAGCAGACTCAGCAATGATGGACAATATATTCTTCCGCTGGTTCGCAGTTCTGAGCCAGATCAACTCCTCCTCGGTCACGGGCCCGAGCAACTCGCAAATCGCGCGGAAATGGTCATCATCTTCCAACGTCTTGATTTGGACGCGCTGGCTGGGCGCAGATGCGTCACGTACCAGCCGTAGGAACGGGCACTTTTCTGTACTGCGCATAAAAGCGAGCACACCCAACGCCCACACGTCGACAGCGAGGTCCGCGCGGCGAGTGTCTCCCCCCAGCAATTCGGGAGCACGGACGTACCCCGTGCTGATGGAGTCGTCCGTGTGCAGCAAGGATTGCGGGGTGTGCGCCGTGCCCAAATCACAAACTTTCACCGTGTGATTCTACATGACCAGGTAGTTCCTGAGCGACAGGTCACCATGGGCGACGTCGCAGGCGTGCAGATGCGCAACGCCCGCGAACGCGCCCTCGAGGTACCGTTGCAGGCTGGAAGCCTGTAAGAGGCGATCACGTCCCACTGGAGTCGCCCACACCTCCCACATATCCATGGCCGCGGCTTCGAAGACCAAGTGCAGGCAGTTATTGCTCTCAAAACTGTCCAACATCTCCAACACGTTGGGATGCTTGAACGCCTTAAGAAAGTGAAAGGCTGCCAACTCACGCCCCGCCCGCGCGCCGTGCAACAACTGCCGCTTCACCACGACCTTCGTCTGGGTGAGCAGGTCCACGGCGACATACGCGTGTCCGAAACCACCCGAGCCATTCACGAGTTCGTCCTCGGCCTTCTGGTAGCGTTGGTCCTTGCGAAGAAAAGCAACGGCAGACGGCTCCATTGCGGCAGGCGGGGCAAACAGACACGGGCGGGAAGCCTCGGCGGGAAGCCGCGGCGAGCGGAAAGCCTCGGCGGCGGGCGGGAAGCCTCGGCGGCTGCGCGCGACGCACGGTGGTATGGTACGGTACGGGCGTGTACCGTACCCAAATGGTGATGGCGTTGTACACCTTGAGCCACAACATGTCAACGGTCATGAAGGGGCCTCACGAAAATAATTGTCGTAGATGGAGCTATGGGTCACACGAGCGGACGTGTGGTCACAAACGTAGCGATGAAGTGGGCGCTATCTTTATATGTTCCCCCATCTCTCTCTCTCTCTCGCTCTCTCTCTCTATATATGTAGGGTATGCCTGTCTCTCCCCCTCTACGGTATATCTCTCTCTCTCTGTTTATCCGCACCCTCGCTCCCTCTCTCTCTCTCGCTATCTCTCTCGCTATCTCGCTATCGCCCTACTCCTCCCTCTCTCCAATTCTCTCTCGTCTCTCTCTCTCTCTCTATCTCTCTCTCCCTATGAATTGGTATCCCCCATCGCACTCTCTCTGTACCACACGCTCGCTGTCTCCCCTCTCTCTCTCTCTCTCTCTCTCTCTCTCTCTTAATCCGTGCAATAATCATATATCGCGCAAGAAACATGTAGTCGGAGCGGGGTCGCTCGCAAGTCGGTCAGGAGCCGAATTCGGTGCCAACTTCGCCAGAGCCCCATGCGGCGCTGTTCACTGACAATTCCACAGTTGTACCGCACGTTCGGGTGCCTCCCTTAGGGTCCCCACGAGTCCGCCAAGAAGCACTGTTCGCTGACAGTTCCCGAGTTTGTTTCCCCGTCCCGAGGCTCCGTGCCAAGCAGTGCTTATAGCATGGGTGACGGGTGAGATAACGGAATGATCAGTGACACATTCTGCGACGGCACGGGCTCTCAACTTACCCGCGCACCCACTCTCTCTCTCTCGCTCTCTCTCTCTCTCTCTTACATGGCACGTGCATCACGGTTACATAACACGTACATAACACGTACACAACACGTACATAACACGTACACAACACGTACATAACACGTACATAACGCGTACATGACGGCTACGTGACACGTGCATCACTGTTATACGGTGGCATGTCATCCACATAACGCGTACATAACGGTTACATAACACATACATAACGCGTACATAACATGTGCATAACACGTGCATAACACGTACATAACGGCTTCATTGCGCATGCATGACTGCTATAAAGTCCCATGTCATCCGCATAACGCGTACATAACGGTTACATAACACGTACATAACTCGTACATAACACCTACATAACACGTACATAACGCGTACATAACACGTACATAACGGCTGCATAACAACTGCGTAACTGTCACGGTATGAGGCTACCTGTCATCCTCGCAACACGAGCATAACGGTTACGTAACGCGTACGGTAAAACTTACATAAAACGTACATAGCACGTACACAACACGTACATAACACGTACATAACCCGTACGTAACACGTACATATCGGCTTCATCACGCGTGCGTGACGGTTATAAAAGTCCATGTCATACACGGAACGCGTACCTAACGGTTACATAACACGTACATAACGCGTACATAACACGTACATAACACGTACATAACACGTACATAAGAAGTACATAACGGCTGTATGACTACATAGCACCAGCGTACGGTGCCAGGGGCTGGGCGTCACGGTCGCCTGACTCGCACGTAACGGTGACGGTTCATAACGCAGACATACCACGTACATAACACGTACGTAACACGTACATAACGCGTACATAACGCGTACATAACGGCTTCATAACACGAGCATGACTGTTATAAAGTTCCATGCCAACCGCATAACGCGTACATAACGGTTACATAGCACGTACATAACGCGTACATAGCACGTACATAACACGTACATAACGCGTACACAACACGTACATAACGGCTGCATAACAAATGCATAGCTGTAACGGCATGCGGCTACCTGTCATCCACGTAACACGAACATAACGGTTACGTAACGCGTACGGTACTTAACGCGTACATAAAACGTACATAAAACGTACATAACACGTACATAACACGTACATAACCCGCACATAACACGTACATAACGGCGTCATCGCACGTGCATGATTGCTATAAAGTTCCCTGTCATCCAAGTAACGCGTACATAACGGTTACATAACACGTACATAACGCGTACATAACGCGTACATAAAACGTACATAACACGTACATAACACGTACATAACGGCTTCAAAGCACATGCATGACTGTTATAAAGTTCCATGTCACCCACATTACGCGTACATAACGGTTACATAACGCGTACATAACGCGTACATAACAAGTAAGGTACTTGCCTCACGCGTAACTCGTACTTGACGAGTACATGCCACGTACGTAACGGTTACATAACGCCCACATAGCGGTTGCATAACACACTCATAACGGTTACATAACACGTACATAACGCGCACATAACTGTTACATAACCCGTACGTCACGCGGGCAACACTGCTGCAACACGTTCGTAACAACTACGATACGGTGCACGACACGTACGTGCGGTAACGGCGACATAACACATGCATATCGGTTGGATGATGACGTACGGTATCACCCGCATACGGTACCGTGGACGGTACGTAACGGTTACGGTACATAGCACGCATGTAACAGTTACGGTGCAAAACACATACATACCACGTACACAACCCGCGCATAGCACGTACATAACGCGTACATAACGCGTACATAACGGCTACATAACACGTGCATAACTGCTATAAAGTTGCATGGCATCCACATAGCGCGTGCATAACTGTTACGTACAGTAACGCGTACATAACACGTACGTAACGGGCACTTAACACCTACGGTACGCAGCGGTCACGCAACACGCACACCACGGTCACACAGCACACGCGCACATGCGGTAACGGCCACGTAACACGTAAATAATAACATGTTAGTTTGTTTGGTGGTTTGCGGGTTTGTTTGGTCACAGGTTTGTCGGATTGGTTGCGCGTTTGTGTGTTTGTTTGTTTGTTTGCTCATGTGTTGACTGGTTTGTTTGTTTGCGTGCTTGCTAACTTGTTTGATTGTTTGTTCTACCTCCTCTGAATAAACAGTATATGCCCACTATAACTAATATATGCCCGCCTATGCGACTACGGTATAGAATAGACACAAACACGGTCGCCATTACATTAACACGACGTGAACGACACTGCAACATGATGACGATGGTGCTGTTGGCGACGATGGTGCTTGTGATGACCGACACTGCAACCTGAGTACGGTAACGACGTGATGGCGATGGTGCGTTTGATGACAAAAGGTGATGGCGATGGCGTTTTTGAGCAATGCACGACGCGCCCCGATCTATGATACAATCCGATACTGTACACCGACCGCGCGGAAACACTGGCTGGAAGCCTCCTCAAGACGCCGCAACCAGACACTTTCCCATGGAAACTGGGTCGGCGGGCCACCAATCGACGCACGCCGCGTCACTGGCTGCAGGCCTTTCGTCATCTGTTCTGGAGGCCAGTTCAAGATCGACGTCCGACGCGGCAGTGAGCGCTGCATGGTTGTCCGAGGCGTAGCCAATGCAGCAACAAAGCCACGACAACCACAACGGCGAAAAACCGAATAGCTGTTGGACGTCGCCCAAACGCATCGACCCCACAGGCCATGTGTGATCACGCACGTCGGGCATGTACATCTGCAACTCGCCCATGGTCATCGATCCTGTCCACTCCATCACCTGGCTGTCACTGCCTGCACCAGCAGCGACCAGCAACCACGCCCGCGTCCAATGCTTCACATGGTAGTTGGACCCCGAGGTCGGGCCCTTGTCCAGGATCTTGCGGCGCTTGCCTGGGCTCCCGCCACCGACAAGGGTTGTCCCAGTGCCAACCCCCACATGCCGCCAGTCCAGCGCCACGTCGAGCATCGTGGAAGCGAAAAGCGGGAGGTCTGATGAACTCGGCCACAGGATCGGGCTGGCAGCCTCGGCGGCACTGAGGATTGCTGCGGCGAACGTCCACGCAGCAACCACATCTTCCTGCAACACGTAGCGATGCCCCGCGGTCCCCAACGTGACGATATTTCCACTATTCGGGCTGGAAGCCTCCGTAAGCATGCCAAGCTGCTGCCCGAATATCGCGGCACCCGATACAGCGTGAGACAAGCCATGGCTCATGCCAGCGTGCGTCTTTTGCAATGGCTGACCAGACAACCACAGCAGGGTCCGATGCAAGTGCAGAATGATCTCATCACCTGTAGTCCTGAATTGCTGGCTGGCGGCCTGGGGCTGGCTGGACGCCTGGAGCGGGCGCCGCCACTGCTGGACGAAATGGGCAACGGCCTGGGGCCACTTCAACCCGTGCGCGAAAAACAGCACAACGATGGCATGGGGCGGAATCGGGCTGCCAGCCTGCGGGGGGCCCACCAACGTTTCGCACGCGTGAGCCCAAACCACCCAATCGGGTGGCAGCAGCGTTGGCACCAGGAAGCCCAGCCGACCTGCGAGTCGCAGCTCCGTGTCCCAATTCTCGCTGTAAGCGTGGAAGCCCGTACGGCACCAAAAGCCCTTGCGCCGCTCGACATTCACCTGCTCCCAATGCTTGCTGCACCAGCGGCGGCCGAACCTGAAGAGCAACAACACACATACGGTAAGGTACACAAGCTGGAAAAAACACGTTGTTTGTTTGTTTGCTTGTTTGTTTTTTTGTACGGTATGTGCGTTTGCTTGTTTGTTTGTTTGTTTGCCTGCTTGCTTGTTTGTTTGTTTGTCTGCCTGTCTGTCTGGTTGTTTGTTTGTGTGTTTGTTTGTTTGTTTGGTTGCGTGTTTGTTTGTTTGTTTGTTTGTTTGTTTGTTGTGCGGTACCCCAGCACGAAACACACATGCCCCCTACGGTCCCCGAAGTACGGTACGGTACCTTGGGTAACGAGGCTTCGCGCAACCGTCTCGTTCACACTTGCACCGACCACACCGCTGGCCGCCATCCACAACAAGGCCCTCGCAAACTCGAACGGCGGGCGCGCGGCGGTGCAGGTGCTCACGCCTGGAACACTGTCTGTTGCCACACGCGCCAGTGCACCCGCAAAGACCGTCCTGGCTGCCAACCTCTGGCGGGCACATCGCTTCCTGGTCGAACACCTCTGTCTGCACCGCGGCGTCCTGCTCACCGCGGCAAGGCTGGCTGGAAGCCGCGCGGGAACTCGGAACCTGGCGGTCTGGAATCACAGGTGACTGGCGGAAAGCCTGCAACAAAGCCACGAACGCTGCCCGCGCCGTCACCCGCGATTCAGGAACCCAACACAACATGTTCTCGCACAACGTCACGAACCGCACCGCCCCCGAGACCTGATCGGACTGGCGTACCAGATGGCTGGCCAACTGGCTGGAAGCCGCGGCATGCGTCGCCATGATGGGCAATATCTTCGCCCGCTGCTTCGCGCTTCTGAGCCAGACCAACTCCTCCTCGGAAACGGACCCGAGCAACTGGCAGATCGCGCGGAAATGGTCCTCAACATTAAGTTCCATGACTTGGATGCGCAGGCTGGAAGCCGATGCGTCACTGACATGTCGTAGGAAGGGGCACGTTTCTGCACTGAGCATCAAGGCGAGCACACCCAACGCCCACACGTCGACAGCGAGGTCCGCACGGCGAATCTCTCCCCACAACATTTCGGGAGCACGGACGTACCCCGTGCAGACGGCGGCTTCCGCTTGCAGCAAGGCGTGCGGGGTGTGCGCCATGCCCACATCACAGATTTTCACCGTGTGATCGTCCATGACCAGGTAGTTATTGAGCGACAAGTCTCCGTGGGCGACGTCGCAAGCGTGCAGATGCGCAACGCCCGCGAACGCGCCCTCGAGGTACCGTTGCAAGCTGGAAGCCTGTCGGAGGCGATGGCGTCCAACTGGCGTCGTCCACACCGTCCACAAATCCATGGCCGCGGCTTCGAAGACCAAGTGCAGGCAGTTAGAGCTCTCAAAGGTGTCAAGCATCTCCAGCACGTTGGGATGCTTGAAAGCCTTAAGAAAATGAAAAGCCGCCAGCTCGCGCTTTGCATGCGCACCGTTCATGGGCTGCCGCTTCACCACGACCGTCATGTGGGTGAGCACGTCCATGGCGATATACACGACCCCGAAGC
>JACLAC010014868.1_pt1 | contig 10506 bp, 13 predicted proteins | sample 8027881 | NCBI WGS metagenome assembly JACLAC01 (sample SAMN15725517, study PRJNA655200) | protist metagenome | isolation source: fluorescence activated cell sorting (FACS) single amplified genomes of... | place: Spain: Blaines Bay Microbial Observatory, Mediterranean Sea | collected 2016-01-19 | reverse complement strand
CAATTATAATTTACCCAGCTTTTTTCGTGTTTTTAAAATGTTGGGGGAAGCTTATAAGGTCTGGGGGGAAGGAGGCCCTGGGAGGAAGCTCCAGGATAGGACCTGGACCTCCAGGACAAGTTCAGGGCTTACAGGACACGTCCAGGACCTCCAGGAGCATCTCCAGGACGTCCAGGAGCACCTTCAGGGCTACTTTTAGAAAGATTGAAACTGGGCAAATTATAATTGCCCAATAGCAAATAAATTTAAGACAAAAAAGGAGAACACCATTTTTAATATAAAAAACATTTTTTTAGGATTTTTCGGTATCAGACGCCCTCATGGAACATTTTTGAGGTTACAGTGAGAATCTGCGTAAAAAAACTGCATATTTTGGTGGGTCTCCCATGTCTCTAGCTCTGAATTTGAAGCTCATACAAGCCGTTTGAAGTTTGATGTTGGGTACTGTCTGATAATTTGCCCAGAAGAGGATGTGGTGGGATTCAAGGGGGTTCTAAGGAGCTCCGTAAGGAGCTCCTTATAAGTTGTCTTGGGCTTTATTAGCCTTATAAAGGCTTTTGAAAGCTCGTTGAAGGCTTGTACAAGGCTTTCACATGCATTTGAAGTCCTTTTAAAGCTTATCAGGTCTGGGCGAGGGGGTCTAGGGTTATGGACTTTACCCCCCAGGAAGAAGAGCCGAAGACGAAGAGAGCGAGAAAGACACCATGCAGCTGCCGTCTTGGGGGAGGGGGGTTGGACACGAAGCTTCTTCAGAGTCCTTCGGGGGGGTGGGCACGTAGCGACCCGATCGCTACATTGCCCCACAGGAGCCCTAGTGGCGCCACTGTAAGCTACATCGACTATACAGCTACCTCGTTGACAGGGGGAAAATTTCCTCAATGGGCCTTTAAAGAGCTTTCAAAGGCCTCTATCTAAAGGAGCTCCTTCCAGAAGGGCTCTTTCCAGAAAGAGGATTTTTTATTTTTTATTTTTTTTAGTGTTTGGAAGGTTTCTGGTCTTTTTCCAGGTGTCTGAGCTGAAGAGGAAGGTGCGGGAGATCGGCGCGGCTCATTTTTTGTAGTTTTTGTCTTCATCAGGAGCTCCTTATGACCCCATTGACCCTCCTTGAACCAATCAAAACCCTATTAAAATTAGTCCTGGATGTGCTCCTGGACGTCCTGGAGATGCTGCTGGAGGTCCTGGACCTGCCCTGGCCTCCAAGAGGAATGAGAAGAAGAGGAAGCTTGAAGCGAAAGAGCAAGGGGTGGCCGAGGATGATGGACCCAAGCTTAGTACTCTGGACGTCTTTTCTCTTCTTTTTTCTAAGGATCGTTCCCTATTGGAGCTCAAGCTACAGTTATTGATGCTCAAAATTTAAAAGTCGTTAGTTTTTTTTTGTTATTTTTGACGTTTCCGGCAGTTTTCCAGGTTTCTGAGCTATATAGGCAGGTGGGGGAGATCGGCGTGGTTCATTTTCGGTACTTTTGTCCAGATCAGTCTACAGGAGATTGAAAACAAAGCGACAAACCAAAGCAAGTTAATGATTTTCAATAAACGACTGATAAATTCTGAGCGTAGACTCGAAATTCGGATTCTATTGAAATTTCTGTATAGTTGTTTTTTGTGGGGCCTGTAGCTCTTCAGGGGAGCTAAAACGAGCCGTTTGAAGTTTTGGAGCTCCTCATAGGGAGCTCCTCCCCTCTCCCCAGACCTTATATGCTCCTCCCCCCTCCTATACCAGAACCACCTCCAGGACCACCAGAACCACCCCGAGGAACACCAGAATCACCTCCAGGACCATCAGAACAACCCTCCCCAAAACCAGTAAGGAGCCCATGGGCTCCTGATTGTGGTGGGGCGGAGGGTGGATCTGACGGTCCTGGGCGATTCTGGTGTTCCTGGGGGATGGTTCTGGTGGTCCTGGAGGTGGTTCTGCTTTATGGGGGGGAGCTCTTTACCAGGAGCTCCTTACAAGGAGCCCCTTATAGGGAGCTCCTTATAAGGAGCTCCTCGATGAGAGCCTTCCTCGATGCCCAGTAGAGGCGATAGCTGCAGGGCCACCTACTACTAGACAAGGTCACCTCCTACTAGACAAGGTCATCTACAATCTCTTGGGAAAACGGATTTCCATTCGCCTTTAGTAAACCTTTTAAAGGCGTTTTCAAGGAGCTCCTTTATAAAGGAGCTCCTTTGTAAAGGAGGTCCTTATAACCCACTCTAAACCAACTAAATCCAATTGAAATCCTCTTAAAGTGGTCCTGGAGCTGCTCCTATCCATCCCGGAGATGCTCCCTGAGGTCCCGGACCTGTCCTGGAGTTCCCGGACCTGTTGTAGACAAGGTCACCTCCTACGAGGTCACCATTTAAAGAGCTCAAAAAGTGAAAAAAAAAGATGAGGATTCTCATTGAACAGGAACTCAAAAAGTGAAAAAGCATTGACAAGGATTCTCATTGAAACGGAGTTCAAAAACAGAAAAAAAGATAAGGATTCTCGTTGAAACGGAGCTCAAAAACATCCCAAACCTGCAAATTCCTTAGGACACCGACGAGGTCACCTGCTTATTAAGGAGCTCCAGAGGTCCCTCCCAGGCTCAGGACCTCCAGGACAGCTCCATGACCTCCAGGAGCGTCTCCAGGACGACTTGGGGCACCTCCAGGACCACTTTTAATGAGGTTTTAAGGCGCTCAAGAGGAGCTCCTTGTAAAGGACAAGGACCTTCTTTACAAGGATACGAAGCTGTAGCAGAAGAAGCTGTAGCAGAAGAAGCTGTAGTAGAAGAAGCTGTAGTAGAAGAAGCTGTAGTAGAAGAAGCTGTAGTAGCTATAGTAAGGACCCCCCAAGGGGACCCTTATTCCAGCTTCTCCTACAGCTTCTTCTACTACAGCTTCTTCTACTACAGCCTTTTCTACTACAGCTTCTTCTGCTACAGCTTCTTCTGCTACAGCTTCGTGTCCTTGTAAAGAAGGTCCTTGTAAAGAAGGAAGGTCCTTGTAAAGAAGGTCCTGGGCCTGGGAGGGGCCTCTGGAGCTCAACTCAGAATGGACCTTGAAGAGGAGCTCCTGTTAAGGGACCCTGAAGAGGAGCTCCTTTTCAAGGACCCTCAAGAGGAGCTCCTCGCGAGGAGCTTCAATAGGAGGTTGTGTGTTGCGAGGTCCCATGGGATGTCTACAAAGGGACCTACATACTGCTGTAGCGGCAAATGCAGAAGCTACATAGCACAGCGGCAACAGCTGAGCTCCTTTTAAAGGACCCTGAAGAGGAGCTCCTTTTAAAGGAGGATCATGTGCATAAAGGAGGATCCTAGAAAAACCACAAAACTCATCCCCAAACCGACCCCAAACCATCCAAATCCATCCCCAAACCATCCCAAAACCTGCTTCAAGACGATTCCTTTCATCCCTCAAGCGATGGTGTTTGTATCTCTTCAGGAAAGCAACAACGAGCCGTTTGAAGTTTATGGAGGTCTTCTGAAGCACCTTGAAGAGGAGCTCCTTTCAAAGGACACTGAAGAGGAGATCCTTTTAAAGGACCCTGAAGAGGAGCTTCCCCCGCCCCAGGACCTTACAAGCTCCCTCACCTACACCAGAAACACCACCAGGACCACCAGAACCACCCCCAGGAACACCAGAATCACCTCCAGGACCATCAGCACCACCTGTATAAGGAGCCCCCCTAGGGGATCCTTACATATATGGTTCTGATGGTCCTGGAGGCGATTCTGGTGTTCCTGGGGGTGGTTCTGATGGTCCTGGAGGTGGCTCTGATGCAGGGCAGGGAGCTTATAAGGTCCTGGGGGGATGGTGAGGGAGCTCCTCTTCAGGGTCCTTTAAAGGAACTCCTCTACAACATTTTTTTGGCTTTGAATCTGTTAGATTTCAATGGATGCTGGGCACATTGTAATTGCCCAATAGTGAAGACATTTAATACAAAAAATGAGAAAATAAAAAAATCATAAAATCAGTTTTTGGGATATTCCGGTATCAGACGCCCTCAGGGAGCATTTTTGAGGTCACAGTGAGATTCTACGTAAAAAAACTGCATGTTTTGGGAGGTCACCCATGTCTCTAGCTCTGAATTCGAAGCTCATGCAAGCCGTTTGAAGTTTGATGTTGGGTACTGTCTGATAATTTGGCCAGATGGACGTGGATGAAAACTGGACGAGGTGAAACCTTAGGATGCCCGGTATCTTCCTAGATAGGTTAGACATCATCACAACAGTCAGGAGCATGAAAAAAAAAGAAGAGCGTCTGTTAAAAGGAGCTCCTCCTCCTTTCCTCCTGGGCTCCCATCGACCCCATTTTGGGGCGCCTGTCGAAACCTTTGAAAGACAAAATCCCGCCCCCCCCCCGAGTGGGGAGGGGAACTTTAAAAGGACACAAAGCTGTAGTAGAAGAAGCTGTAGCAGAAGAAGCTGTAGTAGAAGAAGCTGTAGTAGCTGTAGTAAGGACCCCCCTTGGGGGGTCCTTATTCCAGATGCTACTACAGCTTCTTCTACTACAGCTTCTTCTGCTACAGTGCAGCTTCTTCTACAGCTTCTACTACAGCTTCTACTACAGCTTCTACTACAGCTTCTTCTGCTACAGCTTCGTGTCCTTTTAAAGCTCCCCTCCCCCCTAGGGGGGGCGGGGAACTTTTTCCTTCTACGGAATATTGGCTCTGTGTGGCACTGTGTGGCACTGTGTGGACACTGTGAAGACTTCCTCAAGGAACCTTCTTTACAACGACGGTCTTTACAAGGATCTTCTTCACAAGGACCTTCTTTTCAAGCACCTTCTTTACAAAGACCACCTTTACACGGACCTTCTTTACAAGGACCACCTTTACAAGCACCTTCTTTACAAGGACCTTTACAAGGATCTTCTTTACAAGGGCCTTTACAAGGACCACCTTTACAAGGACTTTTCTTGTTGGGGATTGGCTGAGGCCCGACACAGGCGGTGCCAGCAGCGACAACACCTGTAGCATCAGCAGAAGCTATTGCAGCGGCAACAGCTGTAGCGACGCCGAAGAGCAAGGCCTTCAAGGCACTGCAAGAGAAGGCACCACTGTGGCCACACAGTGCACGTCGACGTCGACTCCCAAGGGGCTCTATAGGGGATCCCCGCTACAGGCCAATATTTCGACAGGCGCCCCCAAAGGTGGTTGACAGGGGCTGAGAAATAAAGGAGGAGAAGAGGAGGAACCCTTAGAACACACCCTTTAAAGGACTCTAGAATCTAGAACACAGCACCTTATTGACCCTTAAAAAAGGCCACCAGAACTTGAAAAAATCGTATAGCAGCAGCGTGGGGCAAGTTCAAGTCACTAAGGCACGAATTGACAAGCAAAGCATATCCACTCAGAGACAGGCTTCAACTTTTCAATGGCGCAGTTACAGCAACGGCCATGTATGTATGCGAGCGCAAGTTGGACGTTGACACGCGACTTGGAGGACATGCTCAAGCGAACTCAGACGAATGCTGCGGCTGGTTGTCGGCACGGTCCGGCGACGAACCAACGACAACGGCAACGACACACAACAGCGATAACACCAGCAGCAACAACAACAAAACTGCAGCAACGACAACAAGACCAACACGTCGTGGACGACCTGAGCGACACTGATGACGACGTTAACAGCAACCCCGCCGACCTACCACACGATCCTGACAACATAGACGACGACCCACTGGAACCCTGGGAGGAGTTCGTAAAACGAGCCACGCGCATTGCGGAACAAACCATGGCAGAGCTCCACATAGACACATGGGTGTCGACTGCATGGAGAAGGAAGTGAGCATGGGCACACAAGCTTGCTACACACAACGCTGACAGATGGACAAGTAAAGTCACGAAGTGGCAGCCCGAGCTAGATGACAGAAGGCACAGCATCCGAGTCCAAGGGCGACCACGGATGAGATGGGAGGACGAGATCCAGACCTTCTTGGCAGAAATCAAGGCTGACGGCAATAACAATTGGCTCGAGCACGCGCAGAGCGAACGGACCTGGAACGCCCTAGGAGAACAACTTCTAATACAAAAGCAGCAACATGCACAACGACAAACAAGCAGAACGCATGCAACACACACAACTCACCAACCGAGCAGAACAAACGAAACAAGCGCGTGTTCATAACAACAGTGCAGGACGGCACCTACAATGCAAAGACCTTGGGCATTCACTTGGAAGATGTTTGCTTTACTATTCACTTTGGTGCTCATATCTTGTCGCTTCGGGTGTATTTTTCGAGGAGGAAGCGCTTGCCTGGCTGGACTAAAAGACAGGTATCCACAACCGCATCCAGTATCAACATGTTCACGTAAAGTTGTGAAGGCATTGACGCGGCGAGGAAGCTTGAAAGATGGATGGAGCTTGACAGGCACAAAGTAACCTACGGACACCTCTTGTGCCAATGCTTTGGACATTGCATCTCTATCTGTGGAATGTGAACAAAGCACAGTGGTCTCATAGAGGTACAGATAATGGATTGCGAGCAGAAGGCCATGCTTGAGAACAAAGGGCCATGCTTGAGATATCGGGTTAAGCTGGTTGCTGGGGTCCACGGTCCCCCCACACACGCCCTCCACATAGAGTACCACCGTTGTGCGGGCAATGTTAATGTCAACAGTCGGATCCGGCATGTAATTCTACGTCGTTTTTTGTTTGAACGGGTCTGTAGCTCCTCAGGGGAGCTGCAACGAGAGGTTTGAAGGATCCTTTATAAACGAGGACGAGGGGGAGCTCCTTAGGACCCCGTTGAAGCCTACTAAATCCCATTAAGATCCTCCTGGAAGTGGTCCTGCAGCTGCTCCTGGACGCCCTGGAGATGCTCCTGGAGGTCCTGGACCTGTGCTGGAGGCCCTGGACCTGTCCTGGGGGTCTTGGTACCAACACGGGGGCGACAGGGGGAGGAGAAGGAGCAGGAGGAGGAGGAGGAGCTCCTTTTCAAGGCATTCAAAAGGGTTTTAAAACGCATTTCACATATTCTTAAAAGGCTGGTTTTCTTAAAGTCCATTAGACAGGTGCCCACACCCCTAGAACATGGCCTTGTAATCCATTAAGCAGGCGTCCCACACCCCTAAAAGATGACCTTATAAGGACTCGTCCCTCAGGGTCAGTGCGAAAAATCGCCAGACCAAACATTTAAAACATGAACGCTGTTTTAAGTGTTTTATATGTGTTTTTATATGTTTTAATTATGTTTCTAATGTTTTCTTAAATGATTTTATGTTTTTTAAAATGTTTTTTAAGGTCTTTGATCTTAACTCGAACGAGTTTTAAAGGACCTTAATACGGATCTGTTCTAGGGGTGTGGAGCTCCTTGTAAAGGACCTTAGTAAGGACCTGTTCTAGAGGTGTGGAGCTCCTTTTAAAGGACCTTAATAAGGACCTGTTCTAGAGGTGTGGAGCTCCTCTTAAAGGACCTTAATAAGGATCTGTTCTAGGGGTGTGGATCTCCTAAAAGATGACCTTACAAGGACTCGTCCCTCAGGGTCCAGCGTTTTTTGTGACTTTTGATGATTTTTGATGATTTGCAAGTTTTCAGCGTGAGAAATAATTACCAAATCTGGTATTCCGAGGCCGGTAGGTCATTGTTAACAAGGCGGGCGAGAGGCTTGGCGGTACAGTGTCGTCTCGCCAGTATCGCGATTGATCATATATGGGAGACCCCAATAAGGACCTGTTCTAGGGGCGTGGGGCGCCCGTCGATGGATTTTTAAATGGGATAATAAGGTCATGGAGGAGGGAGGTCTCCTTTTAGAAAGAGCTTCAGAGCATATTTTTTGTTTGAAATTCGGTTAGATTTCAATGGTCTTGAATGAAAAGTGGACGAGGTGAAACCTCAGCACGTCCCGGACCTTCCTACATAGGTCAGACATTTGAAAAACAATCAGAAACATGAAAAATATTATACATAAGCTGGGGGGAGCTCTAAAAGTGAAATAAAACAAGGATTCTCATTGAAACGGAGCTCAAAAAGTGAAAAAAGAAAAGGATTCTCATTGAAACGGAGCTCCAAAACTGGAAAAAGACAAGGATTCTAATTGAAACGGAGCTCAAAAACATCCAACAACTACAAATTCCCGAGGAAAAAAACATGAAACAGAACAGATAATAAGGTCTGGGAGGACCTCTTCAAGGTCCGACACTGTCACCGACACCTCAACAAGGACCTGTTCTAGGGGTGTGGGGCGCCTGTTGATGGGATCTTTAATGGATAACCGCACGTACAAATTGATAAAAAGCGTTGGGTTTATTAGTAATTTGTTGTTTTTTGTTGGTTGTTCGTTAGTTTTCCTTTGGTTTTGTGTGTTGTTTATTTGTTTTTCTTGGTTCTTGTGTGTTTTCATGTGTTTTCATTTGTTTTTGTTTGTTTGCCATTGATTTTCATTGGTTTGCCTTAGGCTTTTGCATGATTTTCATTGATTTCCATGGGTTTTCTTTGTTTTCCTTAGGTTTTTATTGGTTTCCATTGGTCAAAATTATTAATTCGTCTTTTTTAAATTCGTACCTGGGGTTAATGAGGTAATGTTCTAGGGGTGTGGGACGCTTGTTGATGGGATCTTTCAATGGACTTTGCAAACCTTCTAAAGGCATTTTAGAGACCTTGGAGCTCCTTTCAAAGGACCCCGAAGAGGAGCTCCTCTTGAGGGGCTTTTAAAAGGAGCTCCTCTTCAGGGTCCTTTAACAGGAGCTCCTCTTCAGGGTCCTTTAACAGGAGCTCCTCTTCAGAGTCCTTTAACAGGAGCTCCTCTTGAGGGTCCTTTCAAAGGAGCTCCTCTTGAGGGTCCTTTTAAAGGAGCTCCTTGGAAGCAGTATAATGAGCGAGGGCACTGTACAGCCTTACCAGGGCGAGCTCGACGTTCCACACACAAGTCTGGCACTGGCAGTGAAGAAGGATAAGGGTCCAGCTGTACAGCCGAAGAAGGAGAAGGCCATGCACAAAGTGGCGCCACAGTCGCGCTACTGGGCGCCACCGGCCTTTAAAAGGCTCTGAAGTACACCCACAGCGCTGCTTAAGAAAGCACTAGCAGTAGTGAGCAGAGACTCGTTTTCTTAGGTTTTCTTTGTTTCTTTATTATTTTATAGGCCTGCGGCCTCATGCCGCCGGCCCCCCAAGTTTAAGTTTTGGGGTTGGTGGGCTGGAGGGCTTTGTACTCTTTGAAAGCACGTTGGTCTTAAGTCGTAAGTCATTGTTCCTAAGTCGTCGGTCGTAAGTCCTGAGTCATAAGTCGTAAGTCTTAAGTCCTAAGTTCTAAGTCGTAAGTCGTAAGGCGTCGGTCCTACGTCGTAAGTTTTAAGTGGTAAGTCGTAAGTCCTAAGTCTTAAGTCGTAAGTCGTAAGTCCTTGGTTGGAAGTCCTAAGTTGTAAGTCGTACGTAGTAGGTATCCTAAGGTGTAAGTCCCAAGTTGTAAGTCGTAACTCATGGGTCCCGAGTGCGTCGTAGGTCCTAAGTCCTAAGTCGTAAAAGCCGTAAGTCGCAAATCATAAGTCGTAAGCCGTAAATCGTAAGTCGTAAGTCGTAGTCGTAAGTCATAAGTCCTAATTCGTAAGTCCTAGGTCGTAAGTCGTAAGTCGTAGGTCCTAAGTCGTAAGTCGCGAGTCATGAGTCGTAAGTCCTAGGTTGGAAGTCGTAGGTCCTAAGTCGTTGGCCTCCCAACATCGATTGTTTTTTTGATCGTTTTTGGTGCCGTTTTTGGTGCCGATTTGGGTGCCTCTTGGGGTCCATTTTGGCACCCAAGTTGGCCCAAGTTGGGTCCAAAATCGCTCTTGGACACCTATCGTTTTCAAAAACGTTGTTTTCTTTGAAATAATAGAAAAACCAATAGAAAAACAATAAAAATGGCCTTCCGACGCCTTCCCAAAACGACTCAAAATCGACCCAAGAGGCTCCCAAGAACGTCTTTTTTCCGTCCTCGTTTTCGACCTCGTTTTCGGATCGATTTTGGTCGCATTTTGGCTCCCAAAATGCCTCCCTTTGGGCACCCTTTTCGGTGCCAAAATCGATCAAAAAAACTATCAAAATTCAATCTCCAAAAAAGATGGGCCCAAGAGCGCACCAAGACGCCCCCAAGAGGCTCCCAAGACGGCCCCGGGAGGCCCCAAGAGCGCCCAAGACCCTCCCAAGACGCCCCCCGGAGCGCATTTTGGCCCCCTTGGGCGCCCAAGTTGGCCCAAGTTCGGCCCAAAACGGCTCTCGGAACGCCATCTTTTCAAAAAACGTGATTTTTCACGAAGTACAAGGAAAACCAATGAAAATACATGATTTTCGACCCCCAAGATGGCACCGAAAACGCCCCAAGATCTTTTTTTACCTTGCTCAGGGTCCTTTGTTTTTACCTTGCTCAGGGTCCTTTCTTTTTGCCTCTTTCAGGGTCCTTTCTTTTGACCTTGCTCAGGGTCCTTTCGTTTAACCAGGGTCCTTTCTTTTTACCTTGCTCAGGGTCGTTTCTTTTTACCTTGCTCAGGGTCCTTTCTTTTTACCTTGACCTACGGCTTAGGACCTACGACTTAGGACTTACTACTTAGGACTTACGACTTATGA
>JACLAC010023609.1_pt1 | contig 10514 bp, 3 predicted proteins | sample 8027881 | NCBI WGS metagenome assembly JACLAC01 (sample SAMN15725517, study PRJNA655200) | protist metagenome | isolation source: fluorescence activated cell sorting (FACS) single amplified genomes of... | place: Spain: Blaines Bay Microbial Observatory, Mediterranean Sea | collected 2016-01-19 | reverse complement strand
ACAGTTTATGTAGTCTAAGTATATACAGTGTGTATACTAAATGCACTAAAAGTACAAAAACCTTCCATGCCCAGCCGGGCCAGCATGCATCTCAGATCTCAGCTTTCCATCGTTTTGCCTTCCTCACTTTGGCACAGCCAACCAATCTCTCCTTATTTATCCTTATCTTTTTTTATCTTTTGTGCTATTGTGGTCAAATGGATCCACCACCATCATTGTTGTTGTTGTAATAATTAATTGATATATTATTAATATTAAATAATATATATATATATATATTGTATATACAGGTTTAGAAACAGAGACAAGATCAGATAATATTAAAACAACATTCTAATTGTATTAAATTATAGTTACAAACAGAAATTACTGTATAGTAAATAAAACAATTAAGAAGAAGATGCCAAGATTTACATTAAAACTAACAGATTTTACAAGTAAAAGTGGATATGATAAAGCAAAGAAAAATAAATTGACCAAAAAATTATTAGGTAAACCAAGTGGGAAAAGATTAGGACAGTGGACATTAAAAGATGTAAATAATACTATTGATTCAATGAACGAGCAAGTAGTAGAAGAAGAAGAAATGGTGGTTGAAGAAGAAGAAGAAGAGGTTGAGGAATATGTTGATCCGAAAGAACTATCGGAAAAAGACCTAATCGGGGGGGACAACGATGAAGATAATAATAACAATAATAATACAGTTGCATTTGAAAAAAAAGATTTTTGTTCAGCTAAAGCATTCCAAATTGCAGTTGATAATAAAAATATAATAAATGTAAATGATATGGGCAAAAAAAGTAGTAAAAAAAATCAATGGACTATTAGTGATGTTAAAAAAGCAATAGAAATGAAACAACACAATAGCAATGCACAACTACACCAACAACAAGTGGATGAGGAACAAAACGATAAGGAGGAGGAGGAAGAAGTAGTAGAACAAAAGGAGCAAAGTAATAATAATAATAATAATAATAACAACAATAACAATAACAATATGGAAGTGGAAAAAGAAGTTGAAGATGATGAAGATAATGGCGATGTTGCTATAGATGGAGATGACGAGGAAGATGAAGAAGAAAATGTCGTCATTATCACAACAACAACAAAAACATCTTCTAAAAAGATCAAAAAATCAAAAAAAAGAAATATAGACAAAACAGATAATTATAGTTCTCATTCCAATATATTTCAACCATATCGTGCAGTTGGATTGATATCAAGTGATGTTCCATTTGTAATAAATCAAACTATTGGCACTGTAAATTTCTTAGCGATGGCAGTTGAACGCGCGTTTAATATATATCGCGCGGACGATTTAACATTAGCTTTGTGTTCCCCGCAATTAAATAAAAAAATACAATATTTAACTGTTTGGCATGATTTAACATTTTGCGTATGTATTGCATCAAAAGAAATTGTTGTATATAAACGTACGGAATTTTTAAAAATATTAAATGGAAAACATCAAACAAACATTATGCAATTATACATTTTTGGAAATTATTTAATTTCAATAAGTAAAGACAATACAATAGTCATGTGGAGTTTAATACGTAATAATGGATATAATGTTGAATATTACGATCAATTTAATTTAATACGTAATAACAGGTTTTTACAAGATGATGTCAATAATTCCAACTTCGATAATAATAAAGAATTGTTAAATGTGACATCGATTTTACATCCCAATACGTATTTAAACAAAATTTTAATTGCATCTGACGATGGTCATTTAGATTTATGGAATGTACGGTCGAAAAAATGCATATACAGATTTACTCAGTTTATAAATAAAGAAATTACGACAGTAGTACAAAGCCCTGCAATTGATGTTGTTGGTATTGGTTGTCGTAATGGTAGAATTTTCATTCACAATTTAAAATACGACGAAATTTTAATGAAATTTGCACATGGTGATGGTGGAATAACAAGTTTAGCATTTAGAAATGATACGTTTCGTGTAAATAGCAACGGTACCAATAGCAAAAACAATACAACATCTATCTTAGCAGCTGGTAGCACAAGTGGTTCGATCTCTATATGGAATTTGGAAACTCGCAGTCTTCATAGTGAAATAAAACAACAGCATACGGATGCAATTGTAAAATTAGAATTTTTGAATAACGAACCATTGTTATTGTCTAGTTCAATTGACAATTCATTGAAAATGTTTATATTTGATAAACCTGATGGTACATGCCGATTGTTAAAAAGCAGAACCGGTCATTCAAACCCACCTACGATGGTACGATTTTATGGCGACAATTTAGATGAGAATAATGGAAAAGCTGTGGATGGATCTGCTTTACAAATTTTATCGGGTGGGCAAGATTGTTCCTTCCGCTCTTTTCATGCTACTCGTGACTCGCAAAGTAGAGAGTTGAGTCAAGGACCACTGGAATCAATTTCAAATCGACATTCGAAGAAAATTTCTGATCTTAAATTACCGCCAATAGTTGATTTTGATTGTTGCGAATTGCGTAATAGCGATTGGGCAAATATTATAAGTTGCCATGAAAAAACGTCATCTGCATATACATGGTCATTTAAAAAGAAGACACTGGAATCATTAGTATTACAACCTGGCGGTGGAAATGGCAGCAGCACATCCGGCCATGTTGAATTTGGTATTTCAAAGAAAGCAAAACGCAAACGTGGAACATTTGCACGTGCAAATTTAGATTCGCGTGATGGGTATAACGATCGTATTGTATCTGTTGCACTAACCGTATGTGGTAACTATGGCCTTGTAGGAACGGTTATCGGATATATCTATCGTTTCAGTATGCAATCAGGTTTGCAACGCGGTCGCTATCCAAGTGTTCATGAAAATGACTTGAAACACGATGCACCTATCACTTCCATTAACACATCAAATGCTAATAAATATTTAATCTCAACAAGTTTAGACAAGACAATCAAATTATGGGATTTTAAAACGATCAAATTAATTGAAACTGTCAAAGTGCAAAGTCCAATTGTTAATTCATATTTACATCGAGAAAGTGGTTTATTGGCATGTTCTTGCGATGATTATAGCGTGCTAATATACGATATTTTCAATATTAGGAGGGTACGTTATTTTCAAGGTCATACAAGGCCTATCACTGATATGACAATCAGTCCGGATGGAAGATGGCTCATTACTAGTTCTGTTGATTTATCATTAAGAGTATGGGATATTCCATCTGGTACATGTATCAATTGGTATGTATTTGGTAAAGCAGTCACTAGCCTTAGTTTATCCAAAACTGGAGAGTTTTTAGCAACTACACATGTTGATGAAGTTGGTATATTTTTATGGGCAAACAGGGGCAAATTTGAAAATTTATTGTTGAATGGTAATGTCGATGAACCGGTAAGAATGGGATTACCAACGAGTAAGCCGGGTTTATCCACCAATGATGATGATGATGATGGCAATAATGGGACAGGTGAAGATACAAATAATACCTCGCGTCCAGTGATTAATAATAACGGTTTAATGGATGATACTCCGTTAGCAAATTCATTAGCAACATTGTCTTCAATTCCACGTAGTAGATGGGAAACACTTTCAAAATTGGATTTGATTAAAGATCGAAATAAACCAGTTGAAGCTCCCAAAGCACCAGAGCAAGCACCGTTCTTCATACCATCAAGAATAAACCTTGGTGTATCTGCTGTTACTTTAGAAGAAGAAAAAGAAGAAATAGCTAAAGAACAAAGTAGTGGCAACAATGTTAGTGATGAGGCAGGAAGATCAAAATCACGATTGTTATCCATAGGTGGCCAAAGACATAAGACTCAATTAATGCGGTTGTTAGATACTGTACAGGATAATAATAGCAATAGTAGTAAAACGATTATTGCACATTTAAAAAATAAATCTGCATCATCAGTGGATTTAGAAATTAAATCATTATGTTTTGGATTGGAAGATGAAGTAGGAATTGATGCATTACGTAAAGTTTTAAAAGTATTCATACTAGAAACAACAATAAGGCGAGATTTTCAAGTTGTACAATCTTATTTAAATGTAGTGTTGAAACAACATTTAGATGTCATTGTTAATACGAAAAGTTTAATGATAAAATTGATCAAGCTGCAAAGAATACAAAAAGAAAGCTGGGGTCAATTACGAGGTAAAATACAGACAAGTTTGTGTTTAATTGAACATATGTCAGGGCAGATACAATAAAAAAAAATTGTACGCACACACAGAGAGAGAGAAGAGAGAGAGAAGAGAGAGAGGGAGAAAGAGAGACGCGCACATATTAATGAATTACAAGCATAATATGATATGATAAAAAATATATATATCATATATTTAATTTAATTTAATATAAATATGATACATGATATTATAAATGTATTATGATACGAATTTATACCCTCGATGTCATATCATACTTCTTTTTACTCCTCCGCTACAATAACATTCAACAGAGTTTCTCTACCTAACAATTGTATTTCTTCTAAATCGTTTTCAGTAAATACTAATGATATTGCTAATTCACTATCCGTACGTGACATGCCTAATTCTTTCATATTTTGTAAACCTAACTTTTCATATACATCTTCCAAATATTGTATTAAATCATCTACATTACTATTGGGATCCTCACAGATTATCGAAGCAGCTACTTGCAAACGATCTAAAAATTCAATATCTTTTTTCTTATTTTTAATTTTTGCATGATTAATTCTAGCTTTAAGTAAAGGTAAAAATATAGCACTATGTACATTTGCATATGGTACAGAAAATAAGCCACATATTGTTTGTGCAAATCTTGCAGAAATTGATAAACCAGAATCTGATATATTTAACGAATATGCAGATTGAAAACTTGCACCTGATGCAATTTCGTACCATCCATCGTCATTATTATCATCATCATCATCATCTTTCAAAATTGTTGATAAATATAATTTACTAGCTTCTAAGCTAGCTACATGTTGTCCCCAAGATTCTACATCCTCTTCAGCTACGTCGATAGATTGTACATTATTTATGTGCAAATCAATTGCTCTAGCAAAATTTGCAAAACAAACTACCGATTCCAAACTATTAGAAACACCTTTTGCAAAACTTTTATCAGCAACAACAAAATTTGGTCGCAATAAATCATTTGAAAATGTAATCATTTTTTCTTCACCTGGATTCAAAAGGACGGCATGATTGGATAATTCAGCACCACTACCCATTAATGTTGGTATTGCAATATTTACAGTTGGATTAATATTTCGATCTTCATCAAATAATTCTTTATTTACGACATTGGCTTTTGGACTTTTTATATAATCATTTACAGATCCACCGTTTGTTAAAACTGCACTAATCATTTTTCCAATATCAATAATAGTACCACCACCGACTGCAAGGACCGCTTCACAACCGGTCTTTTGAGCCATTAAGACACCATCATCAACAGTCTCTATCTTCGCCTCATTACCACTGGGGGATAAAAATGGCACGCATTGAAATCTACCTTTTTTTTGCAGCGTTAACATCGTTTGATTAAATGGTGCTCTATTTTTAGCATTATTAGATGCAACAATTAATATTCGACTACCTTGCAACAAACGATGTTGATCTAATAATATTTGTGGCAATTTCGATATTGCATTTGTTACAGTAGTTAACATTGGTATTAAAAATTTATTATATTGGTATTTTTATTATATATATACAGGTCATATGATTATAAATATGTGAAATAGTGATGATAATGATATAAATTGTTTAATCACATTTCTTTTTTCACGTATGACATAATGAAATAATTATATATTATGTATACTTAGTAGAACGATCATCTAAATACTATGTTTTCCTTTTGTGCAACATGTCAGGTTAAGGTACTGGCAAGGAAAAGGCTGGCCAGACTGGCTGGCTGAGCTGGCTGTGGGGTGTGTAATCTGGGTGTGCTATTACCAGGTATCGGCCACTTGTAGTTTACGCTCTCCTGATGTGACTGTGCTAATGCATTTTTTAAAAATCCTTAATAAAATTAGGGAAATTCAAGGACATTTTCCGTGTGCGTGTGGTTATGGTTTGTGATGAGCATGAGATCCCAGAGATGCACTTCACTGATTTTTTTTTTTTTGAAAAAATGAATAAATCAATTTAAATTAGATTGAAGGTTTCCATGTGTGTGGTGCTGTGTGAAAATAAATAGTCATCAATTAAATTACTGTATTTAGAGACAATAAAAATACCAGCAAGAAACCAAGTGTTACATACATTACGTACGACACACACACACACACAAACATATATATATACAACATTCTAAACATGGCATCGATTGCATTTACGGAAGGAAATGAATTATTTGTAGATGAAGATTATGAAGGTGCTATTGAAGCTTTTTCAAAAGCAATTACGGAAAGTGATAATGGCGATAACAATGCAAAAGCAAATTATTTTGCTAAACGAGCTGCAGCATATTTAAAATTGAAGCAATATGAAGAAGCGATGGATGATGCATTGCAAGCAAAGGGGTTGAATCCAAATCTTGCTAATGCATATTTGCGCTTTGGCCTTGCAGCTTTCCATTTAGATGAATTTGAAAGTGCAAAAGCATCGTTTGAAAAAGGTGTCACGTTAGTAACGTCAAAAAAACAAAAAGAAACATATGAAATGTGGATCAGAAAATGTGATGCAGAAATTGAGGATGAAGACGATGATGACGACGATGACGACGAAGAAGAAAATGATGTGAATAATGATAATAATAACAATAACAATGATGAGAAGAATGATAGTAGCAATTTAGGACAAGAAAATAATAATACCACTGTGAAAACAGAGCAACAAGAAGTACCACCACCGTCAAAACCAGTACCACCACGTTTTAAACATGATTGGTATCAAACATTGGATCGTGTTGTTATTTCATTGATGGCAAAAAATCAAAGTGAAGATACTGTGAATGTAGAATTCGATACACGAAATGTAACAATCACAGTGAAATTGGAAGATGGAAATGATTTCTTACTTGATATTGATTTATTTGATGAGATCAATCCAAGTTCTGCATCGTATAGAATATGCAAACCTAAAATTGAAATTAAATTATCGAAGAAAACCTCATATCAATGGGCCAAGTTAGAAAGGGCAGATGATGAAGTTGTGGTATTAAAAAGCTCCGCAGGAGTAGTCCCAGCTGTAATTACCGATTCCAAGAAATCGACGAAAGCTTATGCTTCAAATCGTGATTGGGACAAAATAGGCCAAGATTTAAAGAAAGAGGAGGAAGATGAGAAATTGGAAGGTGAAGATGCATTGAATAAATTATTTAGAGATATTTATTCAAAAGCAAATGAAGATACTAGGCGTGCTATGAACAAATCGTTTCAAACAAGTGGAGGTACTGTCTTATCCACCAATTGGGGTGAAGTATCTGATAAAGATTATGAGAAAGAAAAAGTAGCACCAGATGGTATGGAATGGAGAAATTGGGAAGGTGATAAATTGGACAAAGAGGGTAAGCCGAAAAAAACTTGATTTTAAATATTTTTGAAAAAATAAATAAAAAAAAGAATTCAATTTATTATTGCGAGAGCTGGGCTGAGAGAGAGGGAAGTTAATTGATTCATTCGTGTACGACGAATTTTCTATATATATTTTTTTCTTCTACACACACATTTTATATTTTAATATATTATATAATGTACATCCTACACGAGTAACTACTACGCGTATTCATAACAAACACTACGAACTTTATTACCACACATGTATATATACGAGTATAAATTATATCATATTTTTTGTCTCTCTTTCTCTATAAAATTATTTTTTTTTTACTTCGTAAAATAAAAAGCACAATACATGATGCATCATGAAAATTGAAATTCCTCGCTCTATAATGTTATATATTTCACTCTCTCTAGTCCACAAAATATGATACGGTACCACATTGTAACTTTTTACAAAAAATAAAACATTTATTATATATAAAAATAATAAAAAGCTGTTTTCTTTTTTTTATGTATTTTTATTAATATATATTATTACTATTCCTATTATAAAATGCAAGACGGTTTCATTTATATATTCATACCTCACTAATAATGTATATATATATAATATATATATATATATACACACACAGTGAATAAACGCTACTATATAAAATATAATCTCGCGTAATTTATATACACGTATATCATTATAGATATACAGTATATTTACGAATACAAATCATCATCATCATCATCATCATTTGGAGCATTACCACCACCATTTCCACCATTACCTTGGTTTGGAAATTGGAATGATGAGGCACCACCTAACATTTGTCCTCGTTGTTGTTGTAAATTTTGTGCAAATGAACCATATTTTAACAAGTCGGCATCCGAGACAGAACGCCTTGCTTCTCCCATTGCCATTTCAAAATGTGCTTTAGAAATTTCAGGTACATCATCAAATTCCTCTGCTTCATCAAATTCCTCACCAGCCTCTTCTGCTGCTTTCCTTCTTTCATAATCTTTCTCAATGCTTTCACGAATGGCATATTTAGCTGCTCTTTGGCAAATTTCTGTAATATCTGCACCACTAAATTTGTCCAAATGTGTTGCTAAATAATCAAGAGGAACCTCTGGGGATACTGGGGATTTACGTAAAGTAGCTTTTAAGATTGCTTGGCGTGATTCCAAATCTGGCATTGGAATGTAAATCAATTGGTCTAAACGGCCAGGTCGCATCAATGCTGTATCGATAATATCAGGTCTATTTGTTGCACCAATGATAAACACATTTTTTTTGGCTCCCATACCATCCATCTCCGTTAACAATTGATTCATGACACGATCGCCACTGCCACCACCATCGCCTAATGAACTACCACGACTTTTTGCGATGGAGTCTAACTCATCAAAAAACAATACACACGGTGCTGCTTGCCTAGCTTTTTCAAAAACTTCCCGTACATTTGCTTCAGATTCACCAAACCACATAGTCAATAGCTCTGGACCTTTAATTGAAATAAAATTTGCTTGGCATTCATTTGCAACTGCTTTTGCTAATAGTGTTTTACCACAGCCTGGTGGACCATAGAACAAAACACCTTTTGATGGCGACATACCGAATTTTTCAAATTTCTCTGGATGTTCCACTGGGTATTGAACCAATTCACGTAATTCACGTTTTACATCAACTAAACCACCAATATCATCCCATGTAATATTTGGTACTTCTACTACGGTTTCACGCAAGGAACTTGGATTGGCTTGTGTCAATGCATGTTTGAAATGGTCTTGCGTAACTGCCATTGCGTTCAAAATTTCTGCATCAATTGTATCATCCTCAATATCAATCAAATCCATCTTTTCACGAATACATTGCATTGCTGCTTCGGTACATAATGCGGCCATATCAGCACCAACGAAACCATGTGTTTCCCTTGCAACTTCTTCTGGATCAACATCATCAGCTAATTTCATATTACGTGTATGGATACGGAAAATTTCTAGACGACCATTCTCATCTGGGCATCCAATATCAATTTCTCTATCGAAACGGCCGAAACGTCTTAATGCAGGATCAATCGTATTTGGACGATTTGTTGCACCAATGACCACCACATTTGCACGTTGTTTCAAACCATCCATCAATGTAAGCATTTGCGATACAATACGTCTTTCAACTTCACCATTTGCTTTATCACGTTTTGGTGCAATGGAATCAATTTCATCAATAAATATAATTGCTGGTGCATTTTTCTCTGCTTCCTCAAATGCTTTTCTTAAATTACCTTCTGATTCACCTGCCATTTTTGACATGATTTCCGGGCCATTGATTAAAAAGAAAAAAGCACCTGTTTCATTTGCAACTGCTCTTGCAATCAATGTTTTACCACTACCTGGTGGTCCATACAACAAGACACCACGTGGTGGTTTAACACCTAATGTTTTAAACAAAGTTGGATGTCGTAGTGGTAATTCGATCATTTCGCGAATTTGTGCCATTTGTCTTCTGCAACCACCAACATCATCGTAACCAACTTCATCCAATCTTTCCTCATCTTCCCTTCTTACCGGCTCCCCTTCGCAATGGATCACAGTGTCTGGCGCAACAATACAAAAATCTTCAGGATCAGTCTCAACAACTTTAAATTCTACTGGATGCATAGCTTGTCTAACTAAGAATAAATCACCTTTTTTTACAGGGCGATATGCTTCCAAGAAATATGGTTTCAAGTACACATCGAATAGATTACCAGTAACGCCTTCAATCGTATCGTCCAATGGTAACACATGGATACGCTTACCATATGGTACGTCTTGGCATGCTGTCACTGTCACAACATCCCCTAAACGAATACGTAAATTTTTACGTACAACTTTATTCATTAAAACATTGTTATCGTCACAATTTTCATCTGCTAAACAAATACATATTGTTTCACGAGATTTTTTACCTTTAATCATAACAGTATCACCACGGAACAGTTGCAATTCTTCCATCTTTGCTGGAGACAACGCAATTACACTATTATCATCATTCGATGCTTCATCTA
>JACLAC010019546.1_pt1 | contig 10514 bp, 6 predicted proteins | sample 8027881 | NCBI WGS metagenome assembly JACLAC01 (sample SAMN15725517, study PRJNA655200) | protist metagenome | isolation source: fluorescence activated cell sorting (FACS) single amplified genomes of... | place: Spain: Blaines Bay Microbial Observatory, Mediterranean Sea | collected 2016-01-19 | reverse complement strand
TTTATTTTATTGTAAAGTTATTTATAAGTATCGACTTATAAACTCTTGTATTGGTTGAATTATTAGGGTTATTGCTTGGGAGAAGCAATATGTCCGAAGATATTATGATAAATCACACCCCAATGGAAACTCGCGTTGCTATTGTTGAAAATGGTTCGTTACAAGAAATTTTTATTGAAAGAAAAAGTGACCGAGGTCGAGTAGGTAGTATTTTTAAAGGTAAAGTTGCGCGTGTTTTACCAGGTATGCAAGCTGCTTTTGTGGATATTGGCTTGGAGCGTTCTGCATTTATACATGCTTCAGATATTTACCGATCAAAACAAAGTCGATCCGAAGTAGACCATGTAGAGCGTTTTGAAAAAGTATTAAATGAACGTCATAAACTTGTGCGTGCTGAAAATATAGAGCATACCAATCATCATAAAATATCAAATCATTCACATGCTTCTCATAGAGATGTTCCTCCTATACAGACATTGGTTCATGAAGGTCAGGAAATAGTAGTTCAAATTGTAAAAGATCAAATTGGAACAAAAGGAGCCCGTTTAACTACGGAGTTATCTATCCCGTCTAGATATTTAGTATTGTTACCTAATGCACATAAAATAGGAATATCCCAACGTATAGAAGAAATTTCTGAAAGAGATCGATTAACTTCTATTCTCGAAGATTGCAGTAATCGATTAAAAACTAAATATAATTTGAAAGATTTTGGCGTTATTGCTCGTACAGTTGCGGATGGTGTATCTGAAGAAGAACTTTGTTTTGATTTGGAATTTTTATTAAAAGTATGGCGTACGGTGACTACTAAAACATTTAATGTACGTGCTATTAGTACCATTCATGAAGATTTACCTTTGATGCTCCGAACCGTGAGAGACTTGGTAAGACCCAAAATAGATAAAGTGCGCATAGATGATGTCGCTATTTTTGAAATGATTAAAGATTTCACTCAAGAATATATGCCTGATTTGGTTGATAAAATAGATCATTACAAAGGTGAGCGTCCTATTTTTGATTTATACGGTGTTGAAGATGAATTAAAAAAATCATTAGATCGAACAGTGTCACTGAAATCAGGTGGTTATTTAATTGTTGACCAAACAGAAGCAATGACAACATTTGATGTAAATACTGGAGGGTATGTAGGTCATAAGAATTTAGAAGAAACTATTTTTAAAACAAATTTAGAAGCTGCACATGCGATTGTTCGTCAACTGCGTTTAAGAAATTTAGGAGGCATCATTATTATTGATTTTATTGATATGAGTGATAATGAGCATAAACGTCAAGTGTTAAGAGCATTTGAAAAAGTCCTTGAACGAGATCATGCAAAAACGAATATCACTCAAGTATCTGATTTGGGTTTAATTGAAATGACACGTAAACGAACTCGAGAAAGTTTAGAGCGTACACTGTGTGAAACTTGTCCAACTTGTGAAGGAAGAGGATTTGTTAAAACAACACAGACAGTGTGCTTTGAAATTTATAGAGAGATTCTTCGTGAGTCAAAAGTATATAATGCAAATGAATATTTAGTAGTTGCAAATCCTGATGTAGTTGACCGATTGTTAGATGAAGAATCAGACCATGTGACTCAATTAGAAAATGTGATCAAAAAGCGTATAAAGTTTCAAGTTGAGGCTCTTTATGGGCGAGATAACTATGATATTGTTATGATTTAAGTTTCTCTATTGTACATTGTTTCGTAGAAAGCAAAGTAATATAGAATGGCTGGTAATTTGTGTTTTGTTTGGGTAAACCATAAAGAGTTTTCTATCAAAAACTAAGGTATACCTAAACATAATATAATGTATACTATACTTTCTTTGTTTATTCTTTGTGAGAATGTTTGGTGAAACTTAGACACATTTTTGTTGGTTTTTCTTGTGGCTTTATCCTGTGTATTTATTGTAGTTTTTTTGCTTTTAAAGCAAGTAACACTTTATGGTCTCCAAGAATAATTACATTACTAAATAATTATTTACAGCAATATTCTATGCCTACTTTTTATGGCGTTAGTAGTGATTTTTTAACGAATAAAAAAAAATCTATAGTTCCTATTAGCTCAGGTGCAAATATAAATGATTTTGATCTCCAAAATAGTCATTTACATTATCAAATCAAAGCTGATGCTGTTCAATTTAATGGCTCGTTATTATTCCCTGAGTTCACTGTATTAAATGGTCAGTTGAACGGGCGAATTATTCAAAGTCCACAGTATGACACGCACAGTACCAATACAGAAGTATCAACTGATATTACAGATGATAAATCTAATAATCCATTGTTGCGTTCAACTGTATTAAATTTGGGAAAGTTTGACCGCTTATCTGTTAAGTTATCTATTATTGATATGTTATGGACTCGTCGTTTAAAAATAAAAGAAGTTTCAGGTGAGAATTTTGTATTGTATGCTCGTACACAGTGCAAAGTTAAAAAAAATAAGTCATTAAAAGATACATTTCAGCATTTAAGTCAATGTTTTAAAACGAATCCTAAAAAAATGCCCAAAGTAAATTCGGCAGACGTTTTGTCTAAGTTGGAAGAGAGTAAAGAAAGTAATAATCAAAGTATAGCGCATCATAATACAAAAGATTTATCATTGTTTAGTGCTAAATATAGAAAAAAAATCATTGATTATTGGTTACGTATTGTAGATCACGTCTCTATTTCAAATATTCATATTTATGTTAACCAAAGTAATGTATTAACAATTAATGATTTTACTCATAATAATACAAAAAAGACGTCTTTAATTCATTTATCATATAATCCTAAATCTATTATGAAAGGAAGTTCTTCTCTTATTTCCTTGCAAATGAGGTATGGGCTTAATGCCGAATTTTTGGATGTTGTAACGCATATTAAGTCGAGTAAATCAATAGATGTGTCCGATTCTCTATTACTTTTACCTTTTGATACTTCTATTAGAACAAAGATCAATCTCGTTGATGATGAGTCATTAATTGATATTGGTTTGGTACACTTAAATAAAATAGTTGTTGAGCGCCAAGTTAATGATAACAAATTGTGTTTTGTATCAGGCTGTAATAGCTACAAGCAGCAGACTAATAGCATGGAAGAGCCTAACTCCCTTTCAATAATATCCAGTGATCGATCACCTCTTACATTTCTTAATTCCAAAAAATACACCGTACAGCAGTCATCATCTAAACCATCTAACATGCATCGATCATTGTTTATGAAATCAGATAATGCCGCACATGTGAAACAAGCTGTGTTTATCTTTAAAATTAATGGAAAAAAGGAAGTACAAGAAGTACTTTCAGCATCGAATTCAAAGGTTTCTTCTAGTGTTGTGATGAATAGTTTCTCTATGTTGGATATTTATGGAATCATAAGGGAAGGCGTTGTAAATGACGTTCGTTTAAAGCCTTTTGCGTTTGCTGTAAGTATAACTCCAGATATAAAGTTACAATCTAAAAAAGACGAACCGTATTTTTTGACGCAAGTACCGAATAACCTGTATAAAGTATGGTTTGGAAAAAGATTTTCTGTTGGTTTTTTTAATGTACCTTTTAATTACGCAAAATCATTTAGTAGTTTATTTAAAACTGGAAAATTAAGAAAATTTGAAGACTTATTATTTGAGGGTAGTGTTAGAGATTTTTATTTAAACTACTACATGCCTAATTCAAATCATGCTTTTTGGAATTTTGAATCAACACTTGATGTTGACTACATGAAGATTCCACTAAATCAAGAATATGTAGCTTTATTTAATGTTAAAGAGCCTTATCATCGTATTTATAATGCAAACGCTTACATTGTAGGAAATCAAGATGGTGGATCTCTTAACATAAAGATAAATCATTCTAAAGTATGGTTGGCTAAAAAATATAAGTCTGCACCTACTGCGCATTCAAAAGCTCAGTTAACATGGGGTGGTAATTGCTATCAAATGCGAGATGTGGATCTACAAAGTCAATGGACATATCAAGCGAATCGTGGGTTGAATATTTTTCTTAATAGTAAAAAAATACCTATAGAAAGTTGTGAACGTGTGATGTCTAAACTAGGGGCATCTATGAATAAATCACCCTATGTTACGTTTAATCTTCTAGGACAGATGCCAGTTTTAAGATCAAATAATCATATTTTTAATATACAACACGATAAGGCAAAAATTTTAACTAATGTCGCTATGCGTAATTTTAGTTTTCATCATATAAATCGTTTAATGCCAAAAGCATTTATTCAACCTGTTGTTCAAGATTGGGTTAAAAATACAGTTCATGACATAACATCCACCGATATAAATATGAGTGCACTTTTTAAAATTAATCAAAATGTAAAACCTGCAGAGCTTGATACAGCCTTAAATGTTGCTTCTAACTTAGAACAGCAGAGTAGTTTGAGTGATAGTACACAATCTTCACAAAATCAGGATTTAACATTAAATCAAACTCAAACAAAAAAGTACACGATACAACCTCATATATCGCTTGAAATAAAAATGAAAAAGTTATTGTTTGCACCTATGCCAAATGTGCCAAATATTCATAGTGACCTATCTAAAGTTTACTTATCCTCAAAAGATATTTTTGTGAAAACGAATAAGGCATGGATGGAGGATGTTTTTGTGACAGATGCTTCTGCTTCATTGAGTTTAGATGATCAAGAGCCAAGTTATAAAAATTTAAATCTAACCTTTACTTATAATGGTGATGCGTCTAAAGGTGTATCAAAATTAGATTATTTTGTCCCTAATTTGTCGAAAAAAATCACAAGTATATTGACTGTTGATCATCCTATTCGTGCTGATGTTGATGTAATAATACCTTTAATGTTCTCTCAGCGACCCAAAGCATTAACGGATTCATCTGAAAGTGCTACAACATCGACTAAAAAAACTATAGATGTAGATGCTCAAGTTGATTTGGTATTAGATAATAATAAGGTTCACCTTAAACCGTTGGATATGACCTATGAATCACTGAGTGGTCATGTTTCTTTTGATTTGAAAAAAGGAGTACGAGCTAAGTCATTACAGTTAAGGCTTGACAATCAGCCAGTAACAGCAAGCTTATGGTTGCCAAGATCAGACAACAATAATAGTTTTTTTGATCGCGTAGAGCTTTCGGCCTATGGGAAATTTTCAATTAATCCATTAAAACCATGGTTAACAGATATTGCACATTATTTTCCTAAACCCATTGAAGGCAATGTTGATTTAGTTTGGCCATTTGATGGCCGTTCAAAGTTATTGGATATTCAATTGGATCTTAAACGCAAAGATATAAAGTGGCCTGCGCCTTTTCAAGTTAAATCCAAAACACCACTAAATATGAATGTTAAAATTATGCCATCAGGCTTTTATATCGACGGTCAATACAATAATCAGTATGTATTTGATATTTTTAAGGGGACTACTTATAAGCCTTGGACGTTAAAGAGAGGTTCAATAACAAAATCTGTAAGTCAATTAAGAACATTAAAACACGAATTGAATGCTGTTGTGCAAAATGTAGATACTGTGCAGATTGATTCAGATCAATTATACGATAATATGCTCGTTGCTATTAATGAAATCGATCGATGCAGCTTAACTAAAAGTTGTATTTTGTTACCTATAGAGCCTGTACATTGGATTAATACACTCTCTCAATCCAAGGAAAATAGCACAGCGAAAAAAACAGCATTTGATATTCAATCGCTGCAATTGTTGATGTCGTTAAAAAATATATCTCTTTTTGATTTTAAATTTGATGATACAAATCTTTTGTTTCATCATGATGAGCAGTTGTACCATTCTTATGTTGATGTTTTGGCAAAAAATTCCAAACTAAACTTGATATTGCCTTTTGATTTTTGGCATCGATTAGGAGTATTAGGTAATGCAGGTTTAAGCTTAAAGGACTTAAATAAATTAGGCATTTCTTCTGATCAGTCTAATGTGGTTTCAGGGTCTAATCCAATAGACCTTAAACTTAGTAAATTAAATCTTAATGATGTAATTAGTGAAGGGAAGTCTGATAATAAAAAAGGACAATTAAAATTATTAGAAGATTTTAAGCATATTATTAGTGGTATTGATCCTCGCCTACCTGCAATAAACATTGAGTGTGATACTATTATTTATAATGATCGTAATTTAGGCTCTTTACGCGCTCAAGCTCGTTTTAACTCTAATGGGTTTTCTGTAGATAATATTACTGCCAGTATGTTAAGTATTGATAGTAAGTTAAAGTACCAATGGATATTTAGTGATTTAGGTGCATTAAGTTTTTTAGAGGGAAAGGCAACAGCGCAATCATTAACACCTATGTTAAGTTATTTAGGTTATGAGCAAGAATTCATTCATTCCAGTCATATTTCTTCTAATTTTGCTTTACGTTGGTCGGGACTACCTTGGGATATTCGAAGCGATAATATTCAAGGTCATGGAATTATTTCCTTTCAAAAAGGGCATTTAGTGAGCTCAAGTCAAGTCGTTACACCAATGCAAGCTTTGGGTTTGATGAATGTCCAACTATTGCAAAGGCGATTAAAATTAGATTTTAAGGATGTCTTTAGTAGTGGTATTGTTTACGATACGATTGATGGTAGCTTTAATCTTAATAACGAAAAGCTCGAAATTCAGTATTTAAACATGTCGGGACCTACACTTGAGTTTACTTTATTTGGAGTAAGTGATTTAAAAGAAAAAACGATTCATCAGACAATGAAAGGTTTTTTACCATTATCAGATCAACTTGCAGTGCCTGCAGCTGCGGTTGGTGGTGTTGCTGGATTTGCTACGTATTGGGTGCTAGATAAATTATTTGGAGAAGCTATTAACGAAATAGCAACTTTCTCTTTAGAACTTGAAGGGCCAATAAGTAATCCACAAACCAGTAATTTACGATTTTTTGAGTAATTTATGGTTTTTTTTTAACAGTTTTATAGGTTTTTTATGGCGAATAATCGGTTTCAAAGAATATTAGATGGTGTGCGAAAAGGTGATGATTATGTTGCATCTCCTTGTACAGCTCTCTGTCAGTTAGATCATAATGATGTTTGTATGGGGTGTAATCGTTCATCTGAAGAGATAGTCAATTGGATGCAAAAATCCAAAACTCAAAAAATTGAAATCATCAAGCGTTTACAATTACTTGAAAGTTCCATTGTAAAATAACATTGTCGACTATACAACGTTATCGATTATATATGGATAAATACAAACATATATTAATGTGAGTTTTGGATATCATAATGAGTTTTGAATATTATATCCCTAATGATACCTATGAAAGTAAGATTGAAATTAAAAAAAGTAAATTCACAGCTGTAATTAAATCAGTGAATACTGTGGATCATGCTAAAGAGTTTCTTTCTCAAGTTAAACAATTTTACCCAAATGCAAATCATTATTGCTGGGCTTATAAATTAGGATCGCCAAATGATGATACGATGTTTGGGTTTTCTGATGATGGAGAGCCCACAGGCACAGCAGGTAAACCCATATTAGCGCATTTACAAGCTATGACTTCATTAGGTGAAGTTATGGTTGTTGTTGTCAGGTATTTTGGTGGTGTGCGGCTTGGTAAGGGAGGGCTTATTCGAGCTTATGGTGGAATCGCAAGAACTGCCTTATCGCTGGCTCAGACTGAAAAGCGTGTACATTATAATATGTATCGTTTGGAATTGACCTACGCAAATTTTTCACAAGTACAATATATTAATCAAACGTTTGATGTCAAAGTAGTTAATGTAGAATATTTAGATTATATATACCCTATTATTGCAGTTCCTATAATGAATGAATCCAAGTATTTAATGGCTATTCATAGCTACTATAATGCTTGTGAGATAGTTTAGGCTTTATTTAATAAAGAAAGATGGTATTATATTTTGCGCATTATTGAAGCTGCTGTTGAAGTTTCGTTCCGATTCTTTTCTAAAAAATACAGAGTTTTATAGAAAATATATTATTCGTATGGACACGGATTCATTAACAATAAAAGATACCGATACATTGATATACGGATGTTGGGTGTATGGCATCGGTTAATAATGTAAGTCGAGAGATTTTTTTATGGGTATTAAAGCCAGTTCAAATATTGAAGCAGTATGTAAATTACATGAAAATAATAAAAATAGACCATTAAAAATTGGTTATCAAGGCGAGCTTTATAGTAACTCGCACGCTGCTGCATCTAAGTTTACAGCACGTATTCAGAATAAAATGAGTGAATTCAATAACTGTACTCCACACTGTCATTCATCTAATATTGAATTAGTTCCTCTTGTAACCTCTAAAAATGTAATGAAAGCTGTTGCAAGTGGTGATATTGATCTGGGTGTGTGTGCTGTTGTCAACAGTAAAGGAGGTATTGTGCAAGAAACAGTAAATGCACTTCAAGGCCATAATGTAAATGCTTTGTCTACAATGACTGTACCTTTAAGGCATCATTTATTTGCCAAAACATTAGATCGGTCAAAAATACACTTGATTGCATCACACCCTCAAGCATTAAAGCAGTGTCAACGCAGTTTAAGATCATTGTTTGATAAATCAATACCAGTTCGTCCTGTAAAGGATACCGCAATTGCTGCCCGCTATTTAAAAGAAGGCACTCTAGATGATGATACGGCCGTTTTATGTACAGAGGAAGCGGGTAAATATTATGGTTTGAAACTATTAGCAAAAAACATTAGCGATGCAACAAATAATCAAACCACATTTATGCTTTTTAGTAACCACAACAAGCAGTCATTTGATGTGTAAGTTTTTGTAATGTTAGTTATTTCGATTCAGTTGCGTTGTAAAAATTAAAATTTTATTCTTGTATAGATATATATTTCATTGTTTATTGTATTAGATAGCGTGTCAGTAATAAATTTTAGTTTAGGTGGTTGTAATATATTTATTTGTGCTTTTATAGTTACGCCTTGTTTTAACTTGTTTGATCGTACGCATTTAATATCAAATGCTTTACTAATGGTAAATATTAACTCTGTTGTATCCTCTATGTGCATTAAAGTAAGCGCATTAAATCCGAAATATGACTGTACAATAGGAAATGCCGCCTTATAAAAACTTTCTTTTGCTGAGAAAGAGGCGGTAAAAAAATATTGGTATAGTTTTAATTGAAATCCATGATCTAAATGATATGTATCACTCAATTTAGAGATGTGTTTTTTAATGATGTGTATTTCTTGCTGACTAAGAATTTTATGCTCTATAGATTGGATTCTTTTTAAATTTAGAAGAAGCTCTAAATCAATACCTAATAATTCATTGTCATTTAATATAATTTCGGCAATTGCTATATTTTTACTGTGCGTTATTGATCCTGTAAAAGGTTTAGGAAATATAGGGTTATTTTTTTTTCCTCGTAGTATGTTAATATTTTTAGAATTAAAGTGCTGTAAGCCTATTTGACTTACATATCGTCCTGCTAAAAATTCTGCTTTACGTTTTTTGCATGCAGTCTGTAAAGTCTGAGGTAATTCTGATAGGCTATAATTTAGTATGTGTGCATGGGTTAAACTGTTAAAAATACACAATGAGCTTATATGTGTTGAGCTATGTGTAATAATTTTCTTATTAATAATAAATTCGTTATGCATTTGTCTTTGTATATATGGGGGGTGACTCTACAAATTAAATCATTGTAAAATAGATATGTAATTTAGGGTTATGTATTTTAGTGACTGTAGCATTTTTATTTGATGTATAGCAAATGGTCTAATCATAATTTAAATATTATAAATAATGAACGAACTCAATAATAATAATTTAAGGTTGGAGAAATGAAAGTAGAATCATCTTATAGACCTACGGTTGATATAGTATTTATTCGACATGCTGAATCGACTTGGAATGATCGAAAAAAACAGGTAGTTCAAGATAAAAAATTACATAAGCTGTTATCTATTGGAACGCATGTCCTTAATCCAGAACTTACTGATAAGGGTAAGTTACAGGCGAAACGTTTATATGAAGACTTGGCATCTACATCTAATGGGAAGCAATTATTAGATCGCATTAGTAGTAAAAATATACCTGTTGTATCGTCTACTCTTACGAGAGCCGCCTATACTGCGATATATGGTTTAAAACCTCAGCAATTGCTTGTTACTAAAGATTTAAATGAGTTACAGGGAGGTGGGTATGGTTTTTTTGATATTAAAAAACTTAAGCAAGTCATGGCTAAAGAGTCTAGTTGTGGTATAAATGATATTGAGTTAAAAAAAATTATATTGAATTCACCTCTAATTGACTCTATACAATCTAAATCTAAATCACTTTTTTTTAAAGATGAAACAACAGTACAAAAATTATTGCCTTTAAAAAAGTTAATGGATACTAATTTATTTGCAAATAAGAAGAGTTTAAAAGATCAACGTATTTTATATAGCGCGATGAATTTAGGTTCAGATACAGTGGTGATGGTAGGGCACTCTTTATTCTGGAAAGCATTATTTAAAAAAACAATGACAGATTCTAAGCACCCTTTAGTTAAGAGAGCATTGGATAATACAGAAACTGTAAAAATAACATG
>JACLAC010015049.1_pt1 | contig 10520 bp, 8 predicted proteins | sample 8027881 | NCBI WGS metagenome assembly JACLAC01 (sample SAMN15725517, study PRJNA655200) | protist metagenome | isolation source: fluorescence activated cell sorting (FACS) single amplified genomes of... | place: Spain: Blaines Bay Microbial Observatory, Mediterranean Sea | collected 2016-01-19 | reverse complement strand
GTTCGTATTTTAACTTTTACCATTGGAACGAAGCGGAGCAAACTATGTTGGCAAAATTTGACAAAAAGAAACGTTTTTGGACTATTAATCGTTCTTATTCACCTGGTATGCAACGTCAAGGGTCTTTAACATGGACTGGTGATGTTCCAGTGACATGGGATGCATTAGTTGCAACGCCTGGATATGTATTGAATTGGGAATTAGCAGGAACTGCATATATTACATGTGACACAGGTGGCTTTAATGGTGGTGATGTAAGTGCATTATTGTTATCCCGTTGGTACCAAGTTAGTGCATTTATTCCAATAATGAGAGTGCACAGTAAATTAGGCAACACTGCGCATTTCCCATTTAATTATCCAAGTGATGCACAAGACTCTATGAGGAAATCAATGAATTTGCGATATCAATTGATTCCATACCATTACAGTCTAGCGCATCATATGTACGATTCAACTATTTTGGAAAGTGGTGTAGGGAAACCAATGATGAGACCTTTATTAATGGAATTTCCAACTGATGCTTCAGTTTCCGAATTGACTTCTCAATGGATGGATGGTGATCATTTAATGGTTGCTCCTGTAACAAGTCAAGACAATGCTTCTCGTGTATATTTCCCTGAAGGTACATGGTATGTATTTAATGGCGTAGCTGATGCAGCTGGTAACTATGTTTACTCTGGATCCAATACACAATATTATAACAATGTTGCATTGGATACGATACCAACATTTGTATTAGCAGGTGGAGTCATACCTCTTGCTCCAGTGGTACAATATTCAGATGCATTACCAGGAGGCGCATTAGAAGTGCAAGTATACAGTGGTGCTGATGGTTCATTCGTATTCGTAGAGGATGATGGTGAAACGTTGGATTATGAAAGTGGTAGTACTAGTACAATTAAAACAACTACATATGAATGGAGCGATAAAAGTAAAACATTATCATGGAAAGTTGGTGGATCCTTCAAAGGCGATGCACATACTTTCACTCAAGTATATGTTACAATGTTTGAAGTTGTTGATGGTAAAAATGTTAAACAAACAAAATCGGGTGTAAAAACTATTGGTACATCGGGTACTATATCATTTTAAGTGGGAGAGAGAAGAGGTGTAGTGTGTATGAAAATAAATGTGAGATGTACGAAGTCGTATGATACCAGGATTATATAAAAATGTTCTCTTACTCATATATTATATAAATTTCTTTTACTCCCGTTCAAATTAACATCTCAAATCAAAAATGATTTATATAAAGTTTAGTAAATTATTTAGTATTCAAAAGATTCTTCCTCTGTCTGTGATTTACAGTTAGGTGAAGAAGCTACTCCTTCATAAAGTTGTAAATCACATTCTTTAATCAATCTAAATGTTTTTGTATCGTCGTTATCCAACTTAACTTTCAATTTTCCATCCTTACGTGAGGTCGCCTCAATAACTGTCCCTCTGCTTCCTTGTTTAAATGTTGCATTACCTGTTGTATAGTCCTTCGTTAATTGTATTTCGCGCCCAACAATGCTCATGACATCCTCAGTCTCTTTGATACTCAGAGAGTACATCTCAGGAGATGATTGTAATTGACTATTTTCACTATCTTCAATATCAGCAATTGAGTGAGACAGTTGAAGAACAACATCATGGGAGTTCTCAATTCGTTTATCGGTTTTTGTATTTGTTTTTGATTGAACCGATGTGTGACGACTAGAGTCATTCCTGCTGATGTGTTCCATGTCATGTGTCTCAGATAAAGCTGCTCCATCATTAAATTTAGAGTTAGGTGAAAAAGTACAATATAACTGAGACAATAATATCTATCTCACTAAACTGAAAGATGGACAATGAATCGTAACAGTGCGATAGAGTTCATTGAAATCCACAGAGTATGCCAATATTTTTAAGATAAAAAAACATTGGTGGAGGTAAATAGATGCAACCCAAACTAAAGGCAATCTCCTTCATCGAAATTACAACTTTTTGAATTACACCGAGCGTCACAATACGCATCTCCAAGGTCCATGTTGTTACAAAAATCAGAACAATGCGGTACGCACTCTTCTATGTATGGGCCATTCTGATTAGCACAAATTGGGTTGCCAGAGAGAGTCAAAATGTTTTTACCAGCAAGGATTTCAAACTCCGTTGGAAGAGTAGCAATAGAATTATTTCGAACATCGAAATGTGTTAAATCTTTCAACTCTGTTGCAATGTTCGAAGAAATATCTTGAATGCCATTTCCATTTAAAAACAAGCTGCGCAATCGCTTTAGATTACTCCATTTTTCACTTATGGTTTTTACATTATTCCAATCTAAATAAACCTCTTCTAAATCCAAAGAGTCTGTTATTGAATCAGGAATATTTGATATGTTATTATGGCCAAGCCATAAAACTTGCAAGTAAGGCAAATTTACATTGGCGCTTATAGACTGCAGAGAATTATAGTCAGCAAATAACGCAAGTAAATTTTCTTCGCTCCAGATACTTTCCGGTATTTTTTTTAATTTGTTAAAACTTACATCGAAATCAATAACAGAAGGCATTTTACTCGGTAAGCTACTAATGCTATTATTCTGTAAGTTTACATATACCAAGTAAGGTTTGTCGTTTGCAATTGTATCGGGGATTTTCATCAATTTTCCATTACTGAACTGCATTCGTTTTAAATGGGTCATTTCCGCAAAAATGGGTGGAAAGCTTGTAATGTTTTGATAAACACTGCTCTCCCCATTTGATGAACCGGTCAAATGAAGCTTTGCGCAATTACAACTTACATCGGCTAGAAGTTGGCATGTTGGAATTTTAACTGTGCATCCATCCCATATAATTTTATCATGTAGAGTGTGTTGATAATTGTTTTTCGCGCACTTCTCTACTGGAATGCTAATAACTGATACAAGCATAATTATTTGAATTATTAAAAATATAACATAGATCGGAACCCAAATGGTCATAACAATTCTTAAACATTTAAAGTATTCAAATGACTTAATTTGTTTTGAGATTAGATCTTCTGAAAATGTTTTCATTTCTGAAAATTTGCTTTTTCTTCCAACATCAATTGTGCAATTGTCGCCATTCATATCGTTTTCAGTAATTGACTGTGTCACCGACTTTCGATACTTTTGGAGGATATTTATGTCAATTGTACTATCAATTGATTCTGTAAGCAACATTTCCACTCGAAACAACAAGAAAAATGTTGGCACACCAGTCATTTGAAGCAATTGGTATTCCGTCAAAGGGATGCCATAACCATACCAAATGATACACAAAGGAAATGCTGACATGAAAATATCCTGGAAAAAGTCTACGGCGAAACAAGAAAATCATTTGTATGGGGGAAGGTAATTTACTTGGTTAATAATAAATTGCGTGGTGCAGCAGATGTATCTCGTGTCTTGATATAATATATAATACTATACGCTACTTACCAATGAACAACAAAATTCGCTTATTTTTATCTGAAAACCCTCGTTGAATGGCAATTAAAGTTTTAGGAACAGCAACAGATAATAGCAGAACAGCAATGATTAATATTAGCATTGAAGGCGTCATATTACACGCATATATTGTACTAATATTAAGTGCGTAATTTACTTGTTCCGGTAACGATTTCCATATCTCTGCCGCAAGGTAGTTAGAGCCCTCTATATCGGTAAAACTCTTGAATATACGGAATAAATAGGAAAAGAAAGTTTCTGTTTCTTTCCTTTCAACGTTTGAAATGAATTGTAGTAAGAGGATCCCTTTACTAACTGGAGTCGGTTCGGCCGCTGATACGCTACCTTCATCTTTAATCCCATCATTTTCATATTCAGTTTTTTTAATGTTATCAAACACACGGTCTTCAAATTTTTTTTTCGAGCAGCATATTAACGTAGTTTTCACTAACAGAAGAAAGTAACACAATCCGATAAATAAGAATACAAAAACAGATGTTCTTCTCATAAGTCGAAATGACCTGGAGACGTTTGATGCAATTAGTAAATTGCCAAAAATTAAACCGCACGTTAGCAGTACGTACACAACGCTGTTACACGACAGTAATTTGTAAACGGACAACATTTTCTCTTCCTTCAAAGTTGCGTGCAATTCAGAATTTCTCGCCGATTTCCTATCAGTTGGCGATTTGCCTGACTTACCCTTCTTTGCAGTTGAGTTAAGATTTTTTAATTCAATATCTTTCACGTTTGCCATATTTTTGTGCTGTTTTTGATACGCAAAATGTGTCGTTTGTACTTTCCCCCCTCTTTGCTTCAATCCTTGAAAAGGGACAACGATCAAAGGATAATATGTACATTTACACCTGATATATACTCCTGTCCTGCATGCATCTGCATCCTGCAATGATTAATAGTGAATATTACCAATCCTATATATACCAATCCTGGCAATAGTGGACCTTAGCAAATAAATCCCAATGATATTCCCATACTGATGTGTGCACCAAACGATCTTAACTAGACGACATTAACATGACTTTAGCAGGTAATACTGTAAGGGGAATCCAGCTTACTATATTAATATTAATATATCATGGAAGACGACTGAAAAAAGAAGGAACGGGCACGCGGAAATAATTAGCAATAAGTGGGGGGATGTTTTCTTCTTTTGACCTACTGCACTACTGATATTCCAGTTCCTAATCTACGTTTTTAGGGAGAGTTAAGTGTGAGGAAATCGAGAAACATAGAAAGGATAACATTATATGTTATAACCACAAGGTTGTCAAAAATGTTTCGTTTATTTCTACTATTTGCTGCCTTTATCGCAGTTACGATTGCAGTCGCCGAAGGTTTGAATATACAGGGACATGAACAACAATTGAAAACACGCGCGGAGGCGCACGATGGCCGTTCTTATATGGTTTCAAATTTGTTGAAACAGAAGCAAATACCTAAAAGCGAGGATGCAGACGAGCCGGACAAAACGACTTCTCGTAAGAGAAGGAAGAAAACAAAACAAACAGATGGAACGAAATCAAATAATATTATTGAAAAAGAGATGCCATTTCAAATCGTAGATCTTTTTACCAACGAAAGGCACAAAAAGTCTTCCTGGGTTAATTTTAATCGGGACTTTAACGATTATGGAACTAGCGTGAAAGAGGCAATGCGAAAGGAATGCCTTCGTGCTGCCATGGACGATGCCGTTTTCCGCATTACAGATGCCGTTTTTGAAGCGTTTGACAAAACTAATGTATTGAAACAACAGTGTTTGTATTACGATTATACTACAAATGGTGGCAATTACACGATGAATCCGTATGACCAATATAGTTATTACGATCAAAAACTCTTTCTTGAAAGCCGGTATAAATGGGAGAAAGATCGTTTTCGTTTACCAACCCTTGCATGTGATGTGAAACGTGTAAATCCAAGAGAGTTTATGGGTGGATGGTTAGAATGTACCTTGTGCGCATTAGGTGTTTTGGTTGACGAGGAAAAACATGCAGGGAATGCTATGTTACACTCAGAGTTGAGAAAGAAATTATATAATATTCAACAATCATATCTTGAAATGTACAATTGTGAAACTTCAGTAAGGTGTGATGTATGGCACACAAGAAAATATCCAAGCGATAAACAAGCCGTCCGAGGCACAAAATGTCGTATGGAGGATAAGTGCAAATTGCCATTGGTCAGAGAATGGAATCGCGGGGAGGCAAGAAGAAAGAAGAATAATTTACAATCCGTGTTAAATGTAAATCCGGTTGAGACAAATCTTCTTCAGGTCTCCACAACTGGGCACAAACGGCACTTAAAAGATAAAATGTCTGGTCGCCCCATGCTACAGCCCATAACTAAGTCTGTAAAAGAAGAGATATTAGGAATACAACGAAAGCATTTAAAGCAAATACAGTTAACAAGTGGAAGTAACAGTAATAAAGCGGGTAAAACAAGTGCCAGTTCCAGGGGAAAACAAATTGCACATAAAATAGAAGAAATCGAACAACCAGTATTGTATGGAAAAAGTATACGAGAGAGTAGAGAGGATGAGCCCTTGGATGAGAGTGTGTTGGTAACAAGTGGAAGTAAGAGTAATAAAGCGAGTAAAACAAGTGCCAGTTCCAGGGGAAAACAAATTGCACATAAAATAGAAGAAATCGAACAACCAGAAGATGGAAAAAGTATACAAGAGAGTGAAAAAGAGCAAATGTTGGTAACAAGTGGAAGTAAGAGTAATAAAGCGTGTAAAACAAGTGCCAGTTCCAGGGGAAAACAAATTCCACTTTTCAAAATAGGTAAAAAGACAGGTAAAGCGGGTGCGGATTCTAGAAAGCAAACAAGTGCAAGGGGCAAAAAATCTTAGAGTAAAGCAACTAAAACAAGTCGAACAAGTAAAGCGGGTCGAACAAGTGCAAGGGGCAAAAAATCTCAAACAAGTGCAAGGGGCAAAAAATCTCAAACAAGTGCAAGGGGCAAAAAATCTTACACATCTGCTAGACCAACACACGACCATAAAAATAGTGTAGCAAGTGGAAAATACAAAGATAGTGAAAGTGACTATGGTAGTGAAAGTGATAATGCCCAACCAAGCCTTACCGGCCAATCAAACCCTGGTCTTATAATACAAGAAAACACGATCTCAGCTACGCAACATCAATTGCTTAACAAATTCAAAAAATTGGAGCAAATTGATGAAAATATGTTCTCGGAACAAATCGGAATCCCCAAAAGCAATGGTTACTACTGTACGTGGCCGGCAAATATAGCCGGATTGATAAAGGATGTAGAATTGTACTTGGGTGCAAAGGAAAATAATAATAGGAACGCAAAAAAAGAAACTTCATTGTTGGAAGAGGATATGGAATCAAGGGAAGACGAAGTATTATTGCAACACAAAGGGCAACCATTGCTTGACTGTCCAACTTCATATTTCTTAGATTTAAAATCAAGAAACGAGATCATGATTCCAATATATAAATATGCAGAAGATGATATTGAAAAAATTGAAACACTAGGAGCAAAATTATTTTCATCAGAACATATTCGTATTGAAGATGGTAAAATTTTTATTGGGTATGATTGTCGATCAAATGGGTTTTCAAGTAAAGCATGTTTGGCAGCAATGAAATGTACAGGAGAAACGTTTAAAACTTCTTTTATTTTAAAAGATTCAAGTGATCAAGCAGTGCAAGAATGCAAATTAACTATTAATCCTGGGGGAAATCGTTTGAAAGGTTTAGAGTATGGGTACGATTGTTGGTCAAAGAAGGGTGCTGCAAGACGGAGAATGTTGTTGGGTAAAAGTAGCGGTCGGTCATGATGTGTATTTTATCATACATATCATAAGATATATGATACCTGATGGTACTCTGGACACCAATTTATACTGATGAATTGAATGACAACAAATACAAAAAGTATAAATATCGTGGTATGTCAATTTATTTTCCACGTGAGATAACATCAGGAAGTGATAAGGAGGATCAGTTTTTTGCGGTAAATTTATCTTAAACATTAGTTTATAGTTTTTTACTTTACACTTTAACTTTACTCCAACTCTCTCTGAGCGTCGTGTGTTCCGACTAAACTCTCTCACCGTGTGGCTCTCCCCATAAACCTATATTCAACTATATATATATATATATATATATATATATATACATAACAAAGAAAGATAAAAAAGGGAGAGAGAGAGACTATACAATAGATAAATATCTCCATCGCAAAAATATGAATACATTATTAGATGGAGAATTAAGAAGACAAACCACCATGAAAAAATATTTATGAAAACGCAACAAATAAAAATGAATTATAATAATGATAATAATATTGATTATCTATATATCATGTTAATCATCATCTTTTTTTGTATATTTTATTGTAATACATTTGAAATACAATATATACATACAAATTTTTCAATCCTTTTCGCATGTATTTTATCAAGTATATACATATATTATCGTCCACATAAATCTTTGAAAAATAAATACGAATGGACATCCTGTACATATAGTGATTTTAATATTTTAATTGAAAACTATGCCAAAGGATTTCGACATTGTGGGGTAAATAATGAATATGGAAAGACATGGGTATTATGGCGTAAACAAAATGACAATATTCATACAGTAGCTATGGTATGTGGATTGATGAGAGCAGGTGGTGCATTTGTGTTGATTGATCCTCGTGCCACTGGTTTTTATGGTATGTTAAAAATTTTAAAAGAAACTCCTCCTGATTTTGTTTTTGCTTCCGAGTTTGTTTGTTGTATCATTTCAATTTTTAGTTGGTTTTTCAGATTACCAACATTTCAATATATATCTTCAACTTCACTATTATTACATGGTTGCATGATGATGATGATGACGACAAATGAAGATAAGCTAGACAATAATAAAAAAGAACTACGGAAAGAGATGATCTCTCAATCGTTTGTGAATGAAAATACAATCTCTGGTGTCATGTTTACAAGTGGATCGACTGGTTTACCAAAAAATATACATTTATCTCAATCTACATTAGTAAATCAAGCAAAAGCATATGGTAAATTATTTTGGAATGCTATCAAGAATAATACTGATGATAGTAGTAGTACGAATAATAATAATTATAATAATAGCGATATTATGATTAAAATTTTGCAAACAACATTTAATTTCCCATTGTTTGATTATGTCAATGGTTTTACATCTATTTTACCGGTTGGTGATTTTAATAATGTACAAAATTTAAACGTTGAGAAATTTTATATGACAATGAAAAATCAAAAAGTAAATGCTGCATTTGTATCACCATCCGTTTGGAAACGACTTTTAATTTATTGTGAAAATACCAAACAAGAATTTCCATCTTCGGTAAAATTTACAGCAAGTGGTGGTGCTCCTTTACATCCTACCTTTCATGAAAAAATGATACGTTTATATAATTCTAAAATTAAACCATATGGTGAACATATTTCTGTTTATGCTATGACAGAAGGATTGCCATTAGCATCGATTGGCTCGCGAGAAGTTTTACATGCTTGTAATGAATGGACAAAAATTGGAGGTGGAATATGCTTGGGTAAACCAGCTACTGATTTAAAAGTTAAAATTATTCCATTGTCGTTTACAGATCATGATGATGACGATGATCAACAATCTATACATCGTGAACAATTGTTACAATGTCCAAATTTTGATATTATCATAGCTAAACATGCTTTATATCAACAATTTGGTGAAATTTCCGTTCGTGGCAATATGTTGACTCATGATCAATATCATAATACTGGTGATGTTGGATATATAGATTTAAATGACCGTATTTGGTTATGTGGGAGAAAAGCTCATATAATTCATACCAAGTCTGGGCATACAGGTATCCTATCCTCTGTTGCATTTGAATCGATTGTAAATTATTTGCCATATGTAAAACAATCTGCGATTGCTTTAAATAAAACAAAATTACAAAAAGATGTTGTACTTTTAGTTGAACCTATAGCAAATGATATATTGATATGGAAAATAAATAATATTGTATTTCAATTGAAAACATTACTGAAAAAACACAAGTTGTTGAAATATATTGATGAAATAAGAATATTAGATTTTAATTGTGAATTACCAACAGATCCACGTCATCGATCAAAAATTTACAGAAATTGGTCAAAATTGACAGCAAGTAATATAAAGTTTCAAGAAATTGTACGTGGTACGGACATATATAAAAGTGTGTATGAACATTAAAAATTATTATTATAATATGTACATATATTAATATACATTTTATGAAATTACTTTTGACATATTATTATAAGTATTCATCGTTTTTAGTGTTTACATATTATATATATAAAAAATTCTCTTATTTATAAGTTAAAGATTATAATATATATATATTTATGAGTAAATAAAATCTTTTTAAATTTTAAGTAAAAGAGAATTTTTTATATAATATATATGGCCTTTTCACAATCGAACTGATGCCAATAATAACCCCATTAATCATGTAGCACATTCTAAAAACATTTCAGCTATAATAAATGGGTCTAATACACAAGCATCAATCGTAAACTCGTCTGTAGATGATGTCTCCAGTACCGTTGAGTCGATTACTGATGGCTCCAATCTGAAGAAGCGAAATTTACCCACTAATGACACTTCAGGTTCAGAAAGTATAGCATCGCGAGTTAAAGTGCTACGACGTCCAATCACCAAGAAACAAAAACAATCACGACCTCCAGGTACAGCTCCTGCTTCCCCTGGATCTAAACAATAGGAGTAATTCTTTCACAGGTCTTTCCGGTTTAGTTATATCTCTCATTTAATTATTATTTCTGGTAATTATATACATATATATATACAGTATGAGTAAATAAAATCTTTAACATCTACGTTTATTTCATCTCTTAATTTTTGTATACGATGTGTCAAATCATCTAAACTGCGTATTTTATCATGCATTTTACCTGCTGTTTGCTCAACATCCATATCAACTTCCCGCAATTTTTCTTCCGCTTCCCATGTTTTACATGCCGCTGACATAATACCTCCTAATTTTTTTTGTTGCTCTAAAAATTCTAATCG
>JACLAC010017426.1_pt1 | contig 10521 bp, 9 predicted proteins | sample 8027881 | NCBI WGS metagenome assembly JACLAC01 (sample SAMN15725517, study PRJNA655200) | protist metagenome | isolation source: fluorescence activated cell sorting (FACS) single amplified genomes of... | place: Spain: Blaines Bay Microbial Observatory, Mediterranean Sea | collected 2016-01-19 | reverse complement strand
ATTTGGTGGAAAGGTGTTCTTCTAGTCTTAGAACTTCTTGCCCGATGAGCTCGCCGACCATCATGACGTCTCTTTCGAGGGAGGTGACTTCTTTCTCGAGATACTTAATGTTTTCGTGAAGCAAGTCCGACTCCCCCTTCTGCATATCCTCCAACATCATTTCAGACACGAGCTCGTTGAAGCCGTCGGAGGCGCGCTGGGACCTTGAATATTTGTTGGGGAAGAAAATTTTGTGGAAAAGGGATTTAATTTAATTTCTTGGAATTGGGGTTAGAAAACATAGATTGCTACTATTAGGAAAAACTTAGAACAACTACTAACATATTGATTACCTTTATCAGCCTCATAGTTGTTAATACTGACTATAAAGTCTAACGAGTTTTTCACCTTAAATAAGCATAGTACTTAAAATCTAGCCAAAATTCTTCGCATCATCCAAATTCTCGCAATCTCACAACTCCCGTATCCTCTGCTCCTGCACACTCTGCCCCGACATTGCTATCTCCAATGCTTCCTCTGCTTTCCTCAACTCTTGGTTCCACATCACGCAGGCAGTAAAGACCTGAAACCGTCGCTGCACCATCTCCGCGATCTTGTCGAGGTTGGCCTTTTGGGTCAAGCAAAGTTGTTTGAGCGAGGACGGAACCATTTTTGATCGAAATCTTGTCGCCAACCTTGGAACCATGAACGCAATGATCTAGATACGAGGACACTTTACTCAGCAAAATTTTTTTCGCGCAAAATTTCTAGTCTTACACTCATCGCCTGGCCACAGTGCATCCACGCGGCGATTTTTTTTGACGAAATCCGCCGGCTTGAATTCGTCCCACTTGGTCGGTTTTCCGTCCCTATAAACTACAAACGTAGGAGTCCCCCGACACATCGGCAGCCCCTCCGGAAAGTCGTTCTTCTCCACGTTGAAACGCTTGATTACCTTTGTAGGGGAAAGTTGAGGAAAGTTGTGACTATTGGAACATTCGGAAAGCGGTTTATTTTTTTTGGCCACAAAAGTGTTATTACCATTCTAATTTATTCCTGTTTGATACTGATTATGATAACACCGCTAACGAGAAGTTGTTGAAACGAACACCTCTTCTCGGTTTCCTTACGGTAGAAGTTTCCTTACGTTCCTCCCAAGGTCTAGTTCTGCAAATTTCGGATCGTAGGCAATTGAGTTGATCATAGGCCGCATCAGGAAGCACAGGAAACACGTCTCCTCGAACAGCTGCACCAAGATTGGACGCTTGTAGGACTCTTCGACCTGTGATATAAAGTAGAATGGGAGTGTTTTGTGAATGAAAGATTTTTCCACAAAATTCAAACTTTTCTCCCAGGAAATTACAAAGGGTGTCTCTTACGTCTTCCAAATTCGAGGGTGTTTCTTATACAAAATATATCTACAAATTGAGGAAAACCTATCTCCTCTTGTCCTAGTCAACAAGACCCCGCCCCCCAATTTCTACGTCCTTACCACATGCTCCTGAAACTGGTTAGCACTTAAATGCTGGATCCCGTCTTCCTTTATCAGCGGAAAGTCAGGTTCGCTGACCGGCTCGAGGAACGCAATCAAATCGCCCAAACCGATCTCCCCGTCTTTGTCTTCCTTTGCAGCTTCTCCTGCAGATTCTCCTGCAGCTTCTCCTGCAGCTTCTTTGCCTTCTTCTTTCGCGGAGACAACATTCTCCTCCTCCTTGTCACTAGGAGTAGTAGTACCATCCTCCGACTTTTGAATCTGATTCCTCTGAATGGCCGAGTTCTTCTCGTGCACCTCCAAGTCGATCTTCAACTGCTTCTTGCGGTGCCCTTTGTAGGCCTGCGGAGAATGTGCGGAAAATTGTGTTCGTCGTATGGGGAAAAGATATTTTTGTGTCCTTTGGAAAAAGCTGGACAAACCGGCTACGATCTCGTGGCGTTCTGCAGGGTAGTGCAGACGCACCTAGGCAGCATTGCTCTTGGCGAGACTGCTGGCCCCGCGCCTACTGGGGAACCGATGGAAATCGACATGTACGCCAGAGGATTTTCAAGATTTATGCCACGAAAAGGGGTGGGAAAAATACTTTTTGCTTTTTGCCTCCTGACCATCACACAGAGTCTCTGCCGATCATGTGGATCCAACGCGATGTCGTTGACCATAACTAGGAGAGTCACTAGTAGACATTAAACCCCTGTCAGTCAGCTGCCTCTCCTCACCATCACCTTCAGCATCCCTCCATGAACGTTGTTTCCTTCCTCGTCTATAACACCAACTGTCCCCTGGACCGTCCTATACAGGTTAACATCCAAATTCTGCTTCTTCACTGTTCGTATGAAGTCGCCAGCAGCATTATGATAAAGCGGGTCCGCGAGCCAATCCTCGTCGCCCATCTAGGAATTGGGTTTGGGGAAGGAATTGGTTTGAAAGAATCAATCTTCGTCGCCCATCTGATTGAAATTCGAAAGTTTTTGGGGAAGGAATTGTCACACACAATCCTCCCATCTTACGGAGTACTAAGTAGCCAATAGTAGACAAAGTGTATGAGCCAAGTAACAAAACTGTTGCGTACAAAACTGCCAATGATATGAATATTACACAATGCCAAAATTTCCCTACCACAATCACCAGCAAATTGTCGCTGTTATCGAATATGTCGTCTGAAATTTCAGGCGTGTGTTTCAACAGCTGGTAGTTTTTCTGGGACAATAACAGCTCCTGTTCTGATGACGGTTTTCCACTCTTTTCCCGATCAAATTCATCTTTTATTCTGGCCTGCTCCGCCTCCCAGGCTTCGCTGTCTGACCTGAACTTAGCTACTTCCTTATCCCGAGACCGCATCCAGGAGAACGCTAAAGCTGTCGCGAAAGTTAAACCAAGTAGTGCTGCGCCCTGGGGGACTGTGAGCCAAGACTCGTCCGATCTTGGTGGTGGACCACTACCTGCTTGACCACCATGCTTCCCAACCTCTCCAAACGAGGAGCTCAAACCCAGGCTGTGGATGCCGGAGCCTGATCCTGGTGCAGAAGGATGGGAACCTCCAGATCCTCCAGATGACGACCCTGCCAATCCGCCACCTGCTGAAGTGACGACAGAAGAACCACTGCCACCAGACTTACTACTCCCACTATCATTATTGCCCTGTACGTTATTGTTGTTGTTCCCACCACTTGCTGAAGTACTTGGAGGTTTGTTGTTATTGTTTCCCCCGCCGCCATTACTTGGAGGTGGTGGTGGAGAAGCTCCACCGCCACCACCTGAAGAAGCAGCACTACCACCTTGTCCACCTTGCCCACCACCACCACCACTTGAAGCAGCAGCAGCAGCAGCAGAAGCAGCAGTGCCAGCAGTGTCACCACTACTACTCCTGCTCTGTTTCGATTCTGCTGTGGATTGAGGAGAAGCAGTAGAAGTCGGCTCACCATCCGAAGCAGCCAAAGTAGTCCCAGCACTTCCCAGCTCCTCTGATAGGGCAGAGGAAGACAACATTCCTCTCTCCGCTCCGTCTCCCAGCTTCTCAGCCGTTTTCCCAACCTTCTTCTTCTCAACCTCCCTATTCACCGCCTTCGCCGCGGCCACCATCTGATCTAAATAGCTTGGATTCAGCGCCTTCCTTGCTGGATCGTTCGGACCGGCATACAGCTCCTCCTGCTCGACTCTTTGTCGGGTTAGGTTGCCGTGGACGGTCGCGTTGTAGTTGTTGCTGTCAAGAGGATTGCTGTTTACCGGACTCGCAGTATCAACACCTACGGGATGCGGATAATAGCTCATCCTCTCAAACTCTTCCGGATTCTCCTTCACTTCTTCGGAAATCGGCCTCAGTTTGTCATGCAACTTCCCAGTAGAATCAATAACATCCCCACTCGGCAACATGGTCCCCGTATTCCCTAATGTTTCAACCCATTCCGTACTATGAGGCGCATTCATGGAGCCGCGTTCGTCGTGAGCTTTTTGGTGGAGGACATTCCTCAGTCTGCGAGCATTGACTTCATCCACGTCGGCCAGTTCGCGCAGCTTGGGCTTCAACCTTAAGTAGTTCTTCTCCGGATCCTTTTGCTCCAGAAAATAGGAGGTCTTGTCTGGGCTCATATTTTGGATCTTGGCTTGCTGCATTTCGGCGTAGCGGTCGCCGAATTCAAACTTTTCCGGATCAACAAAACCTCCCTCAGACGCCTTCGTCACGTCTGCGGTCTTCGCGGGCTGGATTTTCGGGACTAGCGGCTCGTTCGCGCTCTCGGCTTGCTGCTTCAAATGTTGACCATGAAGACTGTGAAGCCGCCCCAGATCTTCCGCCGATGTTGTAACTGTTGCGGAAGTCTTCCCAACCAAAGGAGCCGCAACTCCTCCTGTCGCCATATTGCTAGTGCGATTACCAGCAGCAGCAGTTGTCGAAAATGCACGACGCAGATGCAAAGGAAGAGCAGATGCAGATGCAGATGCAGATGAAAATACAGATCTTGCGTTTGGTTCTGAAAGCAGAGCTACTGACATCCTGCGAAGTACTTGCCTCCTCCCGCCGACCACCATTGCTGGGCGTAAACGCGACAACAATGACCTTGTCGTCGACATTGTCATCATTCTCGACATTCCCGGCTTCATTGACGTCATCATTGTATTAGTCATTACGGTTGTCACGGACGTTGTCGAGGAGCTTGATCCAGACGACCAAACGAACTGAAGAACGCTTCCTCCTCAGAAAGCATGATACTCCTTCTCCACTCTTTCCCGTATGAAGGTCCCACTTAGTCTATGAGAGTTTTACAGTTTATGAAATCCCTACCACATAGTCTGTATTTCACCCAGGTTCTGTACTACTTTTACTTCTCTGTACAGAAGACTACTACTCACACCAAATATGGTTAACCCTGTAGGAAAAATGATGCATTGACATTGCTATTATCCATGTACAACTGTGAGGCTTATCATCTTCATACCTACGATGAACAGGAAGTCTAACGGACCTTATCGCATCATGTCATCCTGTTCGAAGCTCCTTCCCCTCCCAGAATTTGTATTACACTATACTTGTACTGAACCCCATCCCGGAAGAATGGAAAACGATGTAACTGCACACTCAGACGATTCGGATGTGTACAAAACAAACGGAAGAGACTCATTTTACGTTACCAAACTCCTTGAATTGGGATAGCATGTTATGTATAGCCTTCTACTAATTGAGAACTACGGGAGATATGTACCACAAGTTGAAAGAAGCATGTAGGAAAGATGGGAGGATGAGGAAATCTTGCCAGAATGATTGATTTACCAGAATGATTCTCCTCACTGTTAAACAGAACGAACAACATAATGATAGTGTTTCTCCTGCAGAAGATTGATTGCAAGCTCACAGACGTATCGAAATATTTGACTACCACGTGTCAATGTGTACTTAAGTCGAATACGCACAACAGACTGAACGTCCGCACAACAGATAGGTAGCTAGATTACACAATCTATGTTCTTGCGCAGTCCTCCTAAATAGGAACCACTAAGGAACTCTAAGACTCCGCAAACGTCTTTTTCCAAAGCCGAAGAACATAGACGACATGATGCCAGCGATATTGGACAACACCCAATCGATACAGGTGCGAATGACTCGTTGTAATAATGACAAACTGGCTGCTGCGACTGCCTCCACCATTATGATAGACGGAACGAAGACCCAAACTGTGAAGAAAAGCGAAGAAACAACGAGTGAATTCAATGTGAAACAACGTCTGCCTTCGTGCTCCTGCAGCATCCCAGCCAAACAGCCAACGGACTCCATGACGACCTGGACATGGGAACTGATTGCCACAACGAATGCCACAGAGTTTTCTTTCCGTCAAGCGACTCGATCGGCATGTGAAAGCACAATCATTTGTGACAATTGTCCATCTTTTCTGGGTACAACAACTTTAGGAAAAAAATTTATGGACCGACGATGATACGGATAGGTTTCTGAGTTTCTAACTTGATATGTTGCTCTTAGGGAGTGGGTTTTGTAGACTTCTAGCTTGAAGATGATTATGGGATTGGCTGATTATTCCTTCTCTAAATGCTGACATTTTGACTTTTTCGCGCATCACTAGTTAACCCACAAAGATGGTCTGCATCGCTTCTCAAGTTCACCGGTTCACGCATCACATGTCAGCGCCGCTTCGTAGCTTCGTAAGTCCCCAGCCACACAGGACACGACCACCCGCGGTTGAACAATAATATTAATGCGTAAGACAATGACATTTCTCAGATTGCTCAGATTGGCGAGCACGGTTCTTGAATTGTCAGGAGTCTTACGCGGACGATTGACTCTCTATCTCCTTGATCCTTCCATAATCATCTTCGGACGCAAAACACACCCAGATTTGAAGTCGACGTTTTTTCCCCCCCCATGCTGCAGCTAGATGACGTGACCCACCGCCTCGATTTACGTGTCACCAGCATTCGGGGTTTGTGGATTCTTGTAACAACATTCGGGATTTGCAGTCTAGGAATTGTCTAGGGAATTTTTTAGGGAATGATCAGCTTTCAATTTGCCACTTGACCACCCGCGGCTGCGATGATCGTCCGCACGACGCCGCGATGATCTGTCATTTTTCGACACTTTCTCAACAACTCTGATTGGCACTAATTTTGCAGTTCACTCCCGTAGTAATTCTCCCATAGTACTAAAGTTGTGGTACACATGCCACCAAAGTTTGACACAACACGTCACCACGCTGCACAAAGCGCCCGCCCATGTTCAGCGCGACCCGCACAAAGTCATCATCGTGTGAAGACATATGTGCAGACGTCGTGTGGAGGAGGACATGCACAGATTGGACGTTTCTTATGGCAGAAGAATGTTTGTTTAGGACAGAAGAACAGCAACAAATGTTGAAGCACGCACTCTTCCTCATTTAATACGAGTGCCATTTAGTAGGAGCACTCCCCGTCCTGACATTCACGGCGCCAGTCCATGATGAGCTCGCCAGTTTCCTCAACGCGATGAACCCGACCCTGCTCCACGTCCTCCGCGTGCACCACTATCACGTCCTCATGTCCGCCATCCCGAAAGAAGGTGACCGTGAGCAGATCGTCACCATCTTGGATCCAGCGACCTCCTTCAGTGAAAGGATGGAACACAGTGAATTGCGCGACGTTTCCGTCGATCAACGCAGGCTCACCGTCGATCGTGACGATCAAGAAACGTATCGGAGTTCCCCACTCGGCACTGGAAGAATAATCTGGCATTGTTTCGTGCACACCGTCCAAGGTGCCCCACTCTCCAAGTTGATGATAATAACCAAAAGTATCATCAACAGTGCTCAGATACACTCCAAGTTCGGGCCACCAACCCTCCTCAACCTGTTCGTAAATGTCCTCGCCATACATCTCCTCCAGGGTCTCATAATGATCGAAATAATCATCATCATCGTCCGACTCATAAGTCTCCAGCCACAGACTGACAAGTTGATGGTAGTGGGGAAGAAGAGTATGGTCGACGATGCCTCCAAGATACACTGCAAGTTCGGGCCACCAACTCTCCTCTTCGTAACGGTAAATGTCCTCTCCGTAAATCTCCTCCAAATAATCGACATCTCTCTCGTCAGACTCATCATCAATCACAGCACAAGAATCAGAACAATCATCATCAATCAAATCATTGTAGAGGCTGAAAACGCAGATCGCAGCAGCAGCAGCGCCTCCCGCTCCGAGGACGGCGCCACCAAGGACGGCACCTCCCAGTTTGAAGCCGCTAGAACCCACCTTCGACCCAGATTTAACAACAGAAGTAACGCTAGCCATTCTAATAGTAATAGACTTAGTTAAACTAATGAGATGTAATACCAATATCAAAGTTAAAATAATATGTATGTTTCAGACTAGAAAGTTTTTCAGACTATTTTATGAAAACAGAGATTTAAACAAGTAAAGTTCTAATGCGTGAAATATGTAGTGGTATATACCACGGAGCTGATACTGTTAGGTAATTCTGTTACTCTCGCTGCAATAGTAAATGGGAAAGAAGGGAAATTATCCGCTGTACATAGAATTGTACACATCTCTGACAGCCATGATAAAGGAAAATTCTGTTGTACAGATCTCTTGTAAAAGAAACATGCTGTAAGTAACAGTGTTAATGAAAGTTCCAGACTCTATGAAGAGTCAAGAACGATCTGTTTTGTTCCAAAAACTGACTCATGTGACCACCGAAAAACAAGTCACAAGTTCTTCTAGCGTCGAGCATATGAAACCTATCGAACAGAGCCTATCGAATTTGGCTACCAACTACTCTTGTAAAAAACTTTCGCGCTTTCTTGTTCTAAATTTTTGCTAATGTACTAGATTTTTAGAAAGCACTTACTATATAATTGTTGTACACGCGTGTGTTTACAATCATCTACTATCAAGCGTACATCATCTACTATCGAGCGTACATCATCTACTATCGAGCGTACTTATCGTCGATTATCCAAGCCAAGTGTTTGTACGATGTACCTTGCAGACAGTTCTTAGACATTTCCATTAATGTATCTTCTTAGACGATCTCCTAGACTTTCGTATGAATGAAGAAGAAACATTGGTGGAAATGTAGGAGAAGCATATTTAAATGAAGATCAAAACTTAGAAGATCGTCTCAGAAACCCCTGCACAAGTATAACGCTTGTACGAATCAAAATGCGAATAGATGAACCTCAAACAGGTGAAGGTCTGCACTCACAAGCAAGGCCTAGGCACTTCGATTGGCCCAGAGCATACTGATCGGGATGTTGTTCGAGTAGTTCCAAGCTAACTTTCCATAAGTCGAATTCAATTGCAAAAAAGTTTTTTGCCTTACACCTTGCGTTCCATATAGTATGCAGATCTTACAGTTTGATGGGGAAGTAAGAGCGTGTTGGCGAAAATTCTGACCATTCTTCGCAAAACACTATGGCTTTCTTCTCACTATGTTCGTTACTTGTCACGATACCTCTCTATTACACATGCTGTGTATAATACTCGCAAGAGGATATTATGAACAAATACACTATCCGAATATGCAAGCAACACTGTTCTGATGATATTGGTCTAAATATTCGTCAATCTGTAATATTCGTTCCGGGAAACTATCTATATACCTTACATTCAATTGTCAAAATAATTACATTTTTCTACATATAGAATTATTACCGCAAAGAAGACTGCAAAAATTGCGGAAGGGGATAAAAAAACACTAAAATTCTAATAGTAATATTGACTATGTCCTCACTAGTACCTTTTTTGACTACTCGATGACCATTTTGACTGACTACAAAACGCTATCATAGTCGTCTCAGAGATTATTTCCACGCAGGTGAGAACTTCTGACTCTCTTCGTCATGATGGACTCGGAACATTTTACGCACTTCGGGGTTTTGGGGACTTGCCTTGTAGAATATTGCGTGACTATGTGGAATTCAAATCAACGGTGACTATGAGCGAGAAAACTATTCACATAAACAGTCTCTCATGAGGTCTTTGGCCGCCTCATAACCTATGAGTCAAACGTATTGACAGTTGGCTGAAACTATGTGAAGTTAATTATGTAGACAAATGGAACAATATTTAAGGAAGAGATTCTGTCAACTTGCAAATGTGGTTTTCGCATTTTCCCAACATCCCTTTCACAACCAGGCGTCCCACATCATTCTTCATCCACCTCTTGATCCACCTCTTCATCTACTTCTTCAGATACCTCTTCCCCGTTAATGTCCCCGGTGCTCAGATACACTGTTTCCCAGCCCTCATTGTTGAAGATCTCCACGATGACCAGCCCCAGTGCCTCAACGTCCTCGGGCGTCATGCCCTCGAACGAGTTATGATACAGCATGTTGCTAGATGTCACGCCATTATGTGTTGCGTGCATCACTGTGTTATCCGTCGTAAAATAACGGTCGTTTTCGACGTCGATGTAAACAATGTTGTCTTCGACTTCATTGTTAGTGACCACCATGCCCGTGATCAGTTGGTCGCCCGGCTGAACCAGATTTCCCAACCCAGTTGTCGCCCCGGACTCCAAGTATACGCTTTCTTCCCCGTTGATGTCTACCTGAATCAGACTCGGAATTTCCGAAAAGGTCTCATAACTGTTCAGGTTAAGCCCAACAGAACCGGCGCCAGCGTCATGGGTGTAATAAAAACCATCAACAATCATCGCTTTCAGCTCAGGCCACCAGTCCTCGTCTCCGTACGTCTCCTCTAGCGCATTTTCGAGGTGGAGCTCAATGGTGTCGAGGTCGGAAAATGGTGAGCCTTCGGTGTGATAAAGAACGTTTGAGAGTTGGTTCTCCTCATACGTGTTCACCTGGAGATACCAATACGAATAACAGTCATAAATTCTGTCATCAGCGTCGTCATCCGGACTACCCCAGTCCACAGGATTACTCACTTCGGAACTGCCGATATCGTCAAGGCGCCCAGCCTCATAGATTTCGTCCCAGTTGGGAATACCTCCATTCGCCTCCAGATAGTTGAGACCTGTCTCCGGATCGACCAGCGCGCCATAAGCCCCGATGATTCTCAAGGCGTATCCGATGTCCGTGCTAGAGTTGAAAGAGCCCGCGTGTAAT
>JACLAC010010588.1_pt1 | contig 10521 bp, 10 predicted proteins | sample 8027881 | NCBI WGS metagenome assembly JACLAC01 (sample SAMN15725517, study PRJNA655200) | protist metagenome | isolation source: fluorescence activated cell sorting (FACS) single amplified genomes of... | place: Spain: Blaines Bay Microbial Observatory, Mediterranean Sea | collected 2016-01-19 | reverse complement strand
CTTGTTCTTATGCTTGCAAATCTTAATGATCTCGCTAAAATCGGTCCGGCGGCGGCGATAGCTCTATTGACTGTTTTGTACGGCACGATCATCGCTTATTTTTACGCCATGCCGATCAGTACGAAGTTGCAGTGCCGGCTTGACGAATTGAAAAAGGCTTCGTAAAAGCCGCTCCAGTGGTCAGCCGTGAACGGGCCGTCACCGCCAGCTTACGGCTGGCCACCTTGTCAATTACTCCTTTTACAATATCCATAGTATAAACCCCTTATTTATTATATCCATTATTACTATACCTTATATATAAGGTATAGGTATCAAGCCTCTACCAACTCGAGATCGGGTTGGACATCTGATCTGTGACACCTTTTATTAAGTCCGAAGTGATTACTCCCTGCGAGAAGCAGTCTCTTTGTACATACAAAAGAAGGACGGTTATGCTAACCTGGGAAACTTTTATTAGTGCTTGGATGGATGGATGGATGTAATGATAACAATCCAGATAAATTAGCCCCATATCTTACGGATGATTTCAAGTGGGCGACCAGCACATCAGATACTCACACTGGCGCTGGACCAGGAGACGGACTGAATCGGGCCAGAACACTGGAACTTGTCAAAACCGGACCTTTCGCGAATGGTGCTAACGAAAGCACCATTTTCGAAAGCGAAGATGTTTTAGTGGGCACTCACACAATTACGATCAGTGGTCAGCCTTGCAGAGTAATGGGTGTCGCAAAGTTGCGTGGCGACAGGGTGTACGAATATCATCACTCACGCGTTGAACTGTAACTATTAGCCATACCCCATGATTAGCTTGGTGTAGTCCACTGGAGATCGGAGTCGGTATAGATCTCAAGCCTCTACCAACTCGAGATCGGGCTGACCATTCTCTGCCGGCGCCTCTTCTTCGCCATTGTCTACACCCGCGTCGTCCGCTGCAAACTCGTATAGGCCGGCGATGGCGCCCGCCGTCTACTGGTAGGCCACTTCGAGCTGCTGGCGCCACCGAGCTGGGCTTGGCCACGTCCGCGCCACCGATCTCCGCCATCGCATCATCACACGAATGCTGGACCTCAGCGTCCCCATCGAGCAGGTCAACTACCTCGCCGGCCATAAATCGATGGCGATGACCAAGCGTTACGACCACGCTAACGAGGAGCGTTACGGTGCGGCTATCGAGGCGTTGGATGCGGCGGGTAAGACGAGTAGTGCGGAGGCGTTGGCGGCGGCGAGGTGGAAGTAGACGGACTAACTGGCCGGATCGGAATCGGAACGCCCCGCTGCTATCTGCACGGAATTGTGTGGTGAATGGAAATTCCATACGTTCCCCTACACAACACCCACCTCGTATTCTGCGGGATGGGCCTATCATAAACCTTTGGCAGGAGGTTGTTTGTGGTATCCCTTCTACAGTTCCACCCAATTTTCTTCTATGCCAGTCTTGGGCTTCGGACGCAGCCTCGCTTTGCCTGGGAGTACTCAAAGGCCAGAGGAACCAATCCATGACTTCCCCAAGGCAATATCTCACGAGGCTGCTTTTCCACGCATACTTAGGGATTCTATCCTTTCTCTTACCATTAACATGGCCATCGGTCGTGCAGGGAGTTTCACCAATAATCCAACCCGGCGCGCCAGGGCACCCAGCGCGTGAACTCACAGCCGATGAAGCTATAGTCGTCGCCAACACTAATTATTCTCCGGACGACGTGCATTTTATGCATGATATGATCCCGCACCATCACCAGGCCCTAATGATGTCCGCCTTAGTGGCCGAACGTACAAACCGGCCCGAAGTGATCGACTTATCCGGTCGGATCTACGCCTCGCAAAGCGATGAGATTGAGTTCATGCAAAAGTGGCTCCAGGACCGTGGTGAACCCATACCAGACCCCATGGCCCATCATACCATGCATACCTCGCTAAAGATGGCCGGTATGGCGACTCCGGAGCAAATGAAGAAACTTGCAACCACGCAAGGGATCAAGTTCGATCGCTTATTCCTGCAATTGATGATTACGCACCATGAGGGAGCGATCACGATGGTCGAAGAACTGCTCGAAAAGAGTGGATCCGCCTACGATCCAGTTCTCTTTGAGTTCACATCTGACATCAATAATGAGCAAAAGGCCGAGATTAAGCGCATGCTGGAATTAATGGCTTCCATTGACGATGACCCGAGGGCGGGCCTTAGCTCAGGTTTTAACGACGCGGGACAGGCCTCACTCAACCTGGAATTGATTGCCTCGAGGCCCAAACCTCCAGGATTTTTCGACCCGGCTAACCCTTCTGGGTTACCGCCGCAGCGACTAACAGAATATGCCGAGGAGGAAGAAGCCGAAAAGGCAGACAAGGCTAATGCCGCCGCACTGGAGGATACGCTCGACGGCGAAAAGCACGAAGACGATGAAGACAAGCGCTGGCCTCTGCTTGGTTTTGCCAACACCGATATGGCCTTTGCCGATGACGTATTAGTCGTAGGCAACTACCACGGCTTTAATATTTATCGCCTGACGCCCGACGGAGAGCCACAGCATGTCACTTCGGTTGTCTGCCCTGGAGGCCAAGGCGACTTATCCATAGTAGGCGATCTCCTGCTCATGTCGGTAGAGGAAACCCGCGGACGTCTTGATTGTGGCCTTGAAGGCATTAGCGACAAGGTGAGTACCGAACGATTCCGCGGACTGCGAATCCTCGACATCAGCGATTTAGCCCGTCCAGTTCAAGTCGGTGCGGTCCAGACTTGCCGCGGCTCTCATACCCACACGGTCGTATCCGTTCTGGAGGACGCGGGCAGAATCATGGTATATAACTCTGGCATTCGGTCGATTCGCGAAGAAGAGGAGCTGGAGGGCTGCGTCGACGATACCCCAGGCGACAACCGCACGGCACTTTTCCGCATCGATGTCATTGAGATCCCTGTCGACCGTCCCGCTGAGGCTCGCATTGTCGCGAGCCCTACGATCTTTGCGGATCCGGAAACCGGTCGACCAGCCGGCCTTTGGCGGGGCGGCGACCACGGTGACGAGACACAGGAAACCGAACGCACTGATCACTGCCATGACATCACGATTTTTCCTGAGCATGGGATTGCGGCGGGGGCCTGTTCTGGTAACGGAATTCTCTTCGACATTTCTGATCCACTTCGGCCCAGGCGACTCGATGAGGTCACCGACGAAGGGTTTGCCTACTGGCACTCGGCAACGTTCAATAACGATGGCAACAAGGTCATCTTCACTGATGAATGGGGTGGCGGCATGCGACCGCGTTGCCGCGCCCACGACCCGTTAGAATGGGGTGCAAATGCAATCTACGATATCGTCGATGGAAAGCTGAAATTTCGCGCTCACTACAAGATGCCTGCGCCGCAATTACATGTAGAAAACTGTGTGGCGCACAATGGTTCAATCGTCCCTGTACCTGGCCGCGACATCTTTGTCCAGGCATGGTATCAGGGCGGCATCTCTATGATCGATTTCACCAACTCAGCTAACCCAACTGAGATAGCATATTTTGATCGCGGGCCAATAGATGCCGAAGACTTGATACTTGGCGGATTCTGGTCGTCCTACTATTACAACGGCAAAATATACGCCACAGAAATCGCACGTGGCTTGGATGTATTTTCCCTGTTGCCCAGCGAGCATGTAACCGAAAGCGAGATAGCAGCGGCACGCTTAGCAGATATAGGCAATGTTTTCAATCCTCAACATCAGCAACGGGCCACTTGGCCCTCTGCTCCGACGGTAGCCCTTAGTTACTTGGAACAACTCGATAGAACGGGAGCATTACCAGAAGCAACTATCGATAAGATTCGAGCAGAGCTCGTCCGATCGGTATCGATTCTTGAAGATGAAGATGTCGATCCCGGTCACGCTGATCGTCTTGAGGAACTTGCCTCGGTACTTGCCGAGGAAAACAACTACGATTCTCTCGACAAGAAAAATAGCATGGCATTGGCCAAGACACTAAAAGACATTGCAGCCAAGTTACGCTGACATAAAATTTTGTTTCAACGAGGAACAGGTGCGATTTGACTGTACGAATAGATTACGAGCGTAAAGTGGCTTAGACAACTACCAACCTTTATCAGAAGGAGGATGATCAAAATGGAAGTCTTAGTAGCCCCCTTACCGGAAGAAAATGTCGATGCATGGAAAGCATGGGCGGCCGAACTTAGCGATGGAGACGAGTTCAAAGATCAAATGAAGCGCATGAAGCTCACTCGGCACGATGCCTGGCTGGCCTACTCTCCCGGAGGGCCGGTCGTGGTCGTCGTTTGGGAGGGTGAAGGAGCGAAGGATTTTGTGGAAAATATGATGGCTTCTGATCATCCCGCCGACAAGGCCCACCTGAATAAGGCCGGTCAATTACACGGTATCAACTTTGATGCCCCCCCTCCCCCTAATTCTCCTCCAGCCCCAGAGCTTTTACTGGATAGTAAGGCCCTGTAAGGCCATAGAGGTGAGCCAAAGCAACGTTAACTTCTCGTTTTTTTCACAAAAATAGCATTGCGATTAAAGGCGGGGCGGCCCTCATAGCCGTCCCGCTTCTCTTTGCCTCCGATACGCCTCACTCGCCCCACGTACCAAACACCGTCTGCCCCGCGATATACGCTATCGCCTATAGCCCGGCCACATTACCTCGACCACCCCGATGGCCGTAGCGACGCCACCTATGGCGGCCATGCTTAAGTTGCAGCTGACTACTACAATGATAAACTCCTTGCCCTCCGATTTTGACACCAACCAATCCCGAGTAACGGCGAGTCCCTCAGGCTTGCACCTAAGCCAGGGGCTTGGTGTCCGCCCCCACGATCTCCCCCACACCTTCGTCACAAGAATGCTCGACCTTAGCGTCCCCATAGAGCAGGCCAACTACCTCGCCGGCCACAAGTCGATGGCGATGACCAAGCGTTACGATCATGCGAACTAAGAGCGATATGGTGCGGCTATCGAGGCGTTGGATGCGGCGGGCAAGACGGGTAGTGCGGAGGCGTTGGCGGCGGCAAGGTGGAAGCGGACGGACTAACTGGCGACATCGATCAAGAGCATTAGCCGGGATAGACCGCCGAGTATTTGTCGGTCAGCAGACGATCACTTAATTTAGTTCGCATTACAGACTGCAAGCTGATTCGACTTTTCCTCAAAACCTTTGGCAGAAGGCATCCAGACAATGAACGAAACAGAGCACAGAGCAGACACTGTACTATCTGAAGCAGTTGACTCGGGGCGCCTCTCCAACGTGGTCGCCATGGCGGCGAGTGCGGATGACGTGACCTATTCGGGCGCGTATGGCCTGATCGACTCCGTCCGTAGTATCGAGTCGGATTCGATATTCAGAATCGCGTCCATGACCAAAGCGATCACGTCTGTCGCAGCGATGCAACTCGTTGAGGAAGGCATACTCGAACTCGACGAACCCGTGTACAACCATCTGCCCCAGATTCGGGACTTAGGGGTGGTAAATGATATTTCGGAACATAGTGACGAGTTAATCCTCTCGAAACAGCAGAGCCCGATTACCCTACGACAGCTCCTGACCCACACCGCCGGTTTCGGCTATACGTTCTTTGACCCCCTTCTAAGCAAGGCCGCACAAAAAGAGCTGATCCCCGAGCCCACCGCCGATCAGCCACCTTTTGCCACCACTCCGCTCCGTTATCAACCCGGCACCAGATGGCTATATGGAACCAACACCGAATGGCTCGGCGTGCTCATAGAACAGGTCCGAGGGCAGGGGCTCGATCAGGTTTTCCAGGATCATATTTTCGGGCCACTCGGTATGGCCGACACGCATTTCCAGATCAGCGCCGGAAGCGTTGACCGCGTGGTCCACCCACGACGCAGAAATGTCGACGGCTCGCTATACCTCGAAGAATTGACACTCGAAGAGCCGGACTTTTTTAATGGAGGCGGGGGACTTTTTTCGACCGGGCCCGACTATATCCGCTTTCTCCGCGCTCTGCTTGGTCAAGGTGAACTCGACGGTGCCAGAATACTGTCTCCAGCCACCGTGGATATTATGGCAGCCAGCCATACCGGCAACAAAGACATTGGTCCCTTGGCCTCGCAAGACCCTGCTTTTTCAAACCATGTCGATCTATATCCCGGAATGAATAACGGATTCGGTCTGGGTTTTTTCGTCCATGGTGAACCCGTGACGGGTGGACGAACAGCAGGCAGCCTCTTTTGGGCCGGGATAATGAACACCTACTTCTGGGTGGATTTCACCCAAGGCGTCTGCGGTGTCTTTCTCACTCAAGTGCTACCCTTCTATGACAAGGATGCACTGGACACGCTCGGATACTTCGAGCAGGCGATTTACCATGGCAATGACTAACACTAACTGAGCCGCCGTTATAGTAAGTTCTACAACAGTCCCTGCCGCTTGAATGCGACGGGGGCTTTTGTCTGTGCGGCGGCCAGGTGGGAGCAGACTCAGTTGAATTGAAATCCCCAGGGGTCGACCGCGTTCGTGGCAGCAGCTCAATCCTCGGGCAAGCGACCGTTGACACCTGGGGCGCCTAAGGCACGATATAAGGCAAGAGAAAGCGGGTCAGCCGTGAGGGCCGACCCGCTCAATCATATATTATCGTCTTGATGCAATTATTCAGGGTCCCAATGCCAGATGCTTTGTTTCCAATCGACACCGAGGCTGTGCGTAAGTTTCCATTTGCCATTTATTTTTCGTAGCAAGATAACTTCGGTACCGGCGTTATTTATCGTAATTTTCTTCGTTGAATCCGGCATCGAAAATGATTGTCGTGCCGTCACAAGCGCCCCATCGCCGTTCACAACAATGTTTGATATTTCTCTATTCTTCTGCCAATGCGGGTGATCGCGCCATATCGCAGCCTGTTTCCCGGTATTTTCCACAAATTCATCTTTACTCATAAGGCTGCTGCTCCAAATTGACCAGTCAACTGGATCTGCATGAGCCTGGATTCGCATCATGTCGTCAGAAAAATGGGCGTGATGGCCGGGATCGGCTGAGTCCCATTTGTCCCAAACATCATTCAATACACGTGTAATTTCTTGAGCCGCCGCATCTTTATTCGGCTCTTGCGCATTTATGGACCCAGACATAGCCATAACGGCCAATGTGCTGACAAAAATAACAAACTGACTCACGTGATTCCTCCTGCCAAAGGTTAATGATAGACCACCGCGTCGCATACGAGGGTCTTGAAGAGTGAAGGATTATAGTTATTCCAGAACTCTCGCACAACCATCGCAGATATGTTTGATAACGCCGTGCCTCATTGGGCAAGCGATCATCGATACATGGGGCGATTCAGACGCGGCAGAAGAGAACGAAAAACACGACGGATGGGTGATAGTGAGCGACAAGAGGCAGCGACAATTAGTGCAGACGTTATTCTAATTGGGCCATCAACCCCAGAAGCCCCGATTAATGTCTTGGTGAAGTTTACGAAAATCTACGTCCGGGTATTTCTGTTCGATTAGTTTCTGCAGGGCCTCAAATTTTAGGCGCTGATTCCTGCACATGTCGAGAGAAAACTTGATCCAGATCGCTTGAATGCTAAGAATGTTCTCAAATTCTTGGTTTGCTAAGAGTTTGTTGGGCTCGACCAGGAATTTGGTTTGACCCAAATCAGACTCAGAGTATTCATGCAGCGATCGGTATTTCGTTGGATTTCGCAGCGTATAGTGTTTGCTTAGAAATGGTAGGAAATACTGGTGTAAATCATCCCGGTATAATCGGTCTTCCTCCCGTATGAGCGAGAGTAATTGCGGCAAAGATACAATTTCCATTTTTATCGACTCGTCGCTGATAATGGATAATCGTCCGGAGTGGATAATTTCATTTAAAACGCCATCATCAGAAACATAGATCCAACCGGAAACTGCGATGTAATACATGAGACTATCGATATTTGACGGTGACTTCCATTCAGCCTGTGGTCCAGTGTAACTGAGAAGGTACTTGTTTATGTCGACAATTTTCTGCTTTTCCTTTATGGATCGATCTAAGGTCTTGATATTATTTTCGATCTCATAATGCAGAGATAAAAGTACTCGCTCTTCTTGTGCATTTTGTTTCTGAAGGTCGTTGTAATTATTGACTTCAAGAGCAATCAATATTCCAACCACAACCAACACAATCTCACCTATGGCGTAAGGTATATACGTCCTAAATGAGGAAATATTTATTCTTCTAAAATTTCGCAATAACGTTCGCATGTTGATTCTCGTTCAATAATAGATTGTGGGAATAATCTACCGATGATATTGTTGATTTCTACATGAATTCAGAAAAAATGAGACCTTGTACTACGTAGTTGGCTACTTTTTTATACGTTGTCAGTAACTCAAATTGTCTGATCTGATCTTGTCTGGGCAGTTCGGATAATTATATTAGCCTCCTCGCGCGCATTACCAACATACGAAACGCTTTAATCACATCCAAGCGGCGGAGGTGGGACGCGAGGAGGCCGTCAGGCGGCGTCTACGGCGCTCTCAGCGGCGGGTAGCCTTAGGCACCATCATTATTCAGCCTTAATCTTCCCCCACGAATCCAAATGGCGCGTGATTGGTTTCTCCCCCATCTCCAAGCCCCAATGCTCTCCCAAGAAATCACCTTCTATCTCTTCTTCCACCGAATCGGTTACGACTGGAAAAAGTCGATTCGTAAGAGCCTTTCCTCAGCGTCCCCATCGAGCAGGTCAACTACCTCGCCGGCCATAAATCGATGGCGATGACCAAGCGTTATGACCATGCTAACGAGGAGTGATACGGTGCGGCTATCGAGGCGTTGGATGCAGCGGGTAAGACGGGCAGTGTGGAGGCGCTGGCGGCGGCAAGGTGGAGGCAGAGGTAGGAGATTGTAATCGGATAAAACAAGAACGCCAATAGATAGCACCAGGTAAACACCCGATGAGGCCGCCGACCTACCAGAGTCTCTTCCATAAATGCGAAATTATTTGGGTACACATGCGATGCAAATCTCCTCAATATGGCGATGGTCGGTTACACAGCATCCCCCTAAAATATTCACATCCGGGAGCGCCTCCCTCAGCTTTCTATATTGCTGAGCAAGCTCTGCGGGATTTCCAGCGTCGAGAACCTCCGATTCATCTAATTCTGCGTGGCTTTTACTCGAGGCATTAGCACGTAGTCCCTTTAATCGGCCCACCCAGGTCTGATCTGAACGAAGGACATGCTCAAAATGTAGAGGATGAGCACAGTTGAGCATATAGTAAGCGGCAGCATCGTCGGTTGCTTGATCTACGGTTTCGATAGCTTGTTGTAGAGTCTCGCCTGATGGCAGGTTACCATTAGTCTCAACGGTAAACGAAATCACGACGGGTATATCGATTGATGTCGCCGCTCTGACAATGCCTATCGCCTCCGCCGAGTGTGTGATCGTAAACGCGGTGACCATGTCTGCAGTACTCGCCGCAAAGGTTTCTATCTGTCGCGCATGGTATGCTTCGGCCTCTTGCTCACTCAATAGTTCGGCTGGCTGGTAACCGTCTCCCTGGGGACCAATCGTGCCACTGATCACAAACTTGCTGGCTTCATTCTCAAAACTCGTCCGCACCTGCTCAAGAAGCTCGATGGACTGAAGATTGATTCTTTCTAAGTCAGCAATGGAATAACCCAGTTTCTCACCCCAGACAGCGCTTGCCCTCCACGTTGGCCCATCCAAGATAAAACCTGTCTCGTTCTCGACGGCAATCTTGGCGTGCCGAGCAAGGTAATCATATAATCGGCCTGTTCCCCTCTGATCATTCAATAGCTCGAAGGCAGCAAATTCTCGCAATTCAATGCCATCAATGTATACCAGGACGGTCTCCATACCGCCATCTGTCAGATAAGTGCTACCATCAAGTTGGGGTAATTGATTCCGATACTTTGCCATAGAATATATATTCCTTCCCCGTTATCTTGAAATCCACCCTGCTACTGCCGGAACTACCAGTTTGCAGCTGACCACTTTCTTATATAGCTACAGGTTGCCGTATACCGTCTCCACAAATTTTGGTTTTGTCAATGTGTCAAACCGGGCGGGTATACCAGAGTGAAGTAATGTCTTTGTGAGACCAAGTGCGACGGTCGAATCGGGATCTGCGCAACCGAAACAGCCGCCATAGCCATCGTGGCCGAAAGTTCCGAGGTTGGGACCATAGTACATATGGTGCTCCTTCTTACCGGTATTCAATTGGTAGGCTCCAGCCCGCGGGGTATCCTGGGGGATAACGCTGATCAACTGGAACATGGCATCTGGCAAGTCCGTGCGCTGTGCCAGGACTTGTCCCAAATGCTCAGAGGATACTAACCGATGCTCGTCGACCTCGCCGACCAGGGCCGCGTAGTGGCGAGCCAGAGCCCGGGCCGTAGCACTGATATTAGCCGCAGGAATCTGGGCGGTGCGCAGATCGGGTCGGTTGAGAATCTCGGCAATAGGTTCATCCAGGGGTACACACTGCAGCACCAGTGGGTCGAGTTCGGGCGGTTCGCCAGTGAGCGGCTTGTCGAAAGGTGTCGCCATCCGAAT
>JACLAC010004170.1_pt1 | contig 10521 bp, 8 predicted proteins | sample 8027881 | NCBI WGS metagenome assembly JACLAC01 (sample SAMN15725517, study PRJNA655200) | protist metagenome | isolation source: fluorescence activated cell sorting (FACS) single amplified genomes of... | place: Spain: Blaines Bay Microbial Observatory, Mediterranean Sea | collected 2016-01-19 | reverse complement strand
TAAAATCCGTGTAAAAGCTCCTTGTCTTCTACCACTAACCAGGGAGGCAGATGATGGTGGAAAAGCTGATTCCATTCGTTTTCGTTGGTAGCATACCAAAAACCGTTGCTCATCAGTGGAATTAGGACTTGAATCATGTCACGTCCAGCAAACACAGATGCTTGACAAAGCATGACGTAGATAGTAATCAGTTCTGTCTGGTTAAAAACTAACTTAGGGTTAAAGCGGTATAAGAGTTCGTTAACAGCGATGAGAATGATTAAGCTAAATATAACATTGAAAAGAAGTGCGAGACTTGTTGGACGGTTGGAATCCCAAACGTAACTAAGATGTAGAACCCAATAGCTGTTAAATGGAATTAAGACCAAGCCAATAATAACTGACCTGAGGGTTATTGAGATTTTGTTTTCTTTTGGGTGGATTTTTGTTTGCGTTTTCTTCTTCATTTGTGGTTATGCTTGTGTAGTGCCTATAATGCTGTTTGTCATAAATTATGTTGAGAACTGACAGTTTTAACGCAAGGTGGTGTGTTTTACCATTGTATCTAAGCCGAATTATAGCTTATTAGTAGCTGAAATATGATTTACTGTTCTAATTTACATGTTTGCAAATAAGTAAGAATTTCTTGATATAAATGTATTATCTTGTGGTTAGATTTAGTCTGCGTTAGGATTGTTCTTGATCAAAGACTGTTTTGTGATGGATTCTCTTAACTCTATGAGGAGTTTTTTTCGCTACTTAGTTTTGTATTGACGTGATTGAGAGAATTGGTATGAATAAGATTACTCGCCAAAAGATAAATCGAAGAGGTTTTTTAAGATATGGTGTTCCCACTTTAGCGATAACGGGAGGTGCCGTTGCCTTAGGGTTTCGAGGTTTAAGAAGGTACTTGGAAACATCGTCTGACGGGTTTCGAGTTACTTCATTTGGTAAGATTATTCCAGATCCGAACGGCGTAATTGATTTGCCTGTAGGGTTTTCATATCAGGCTTTTTCGCGAACTGGTGAGATGATGGATGATGGTCTATTAGTTCCTGGGGGGCATGATGGTATGGCTGGTTTTCCCGGCATGACTAGGGATACGGTGGTCTTAGTACGCAACCATGAAATTCGGGCTTATAAAAATGGAAAACCAACTAAAGATATAGAGAAATCCGGATTCGGTGAAAATAATCATTTAATTAGAAGAATCAACAGTGACTATTTATATGATTCTGGATCAGGCGATCAACCGGCAATTGGAGGGACTACTAATTTAGTTTATAATACGAAAACGAATAAGCTGGAAAAACACTTTATGAGTCTAGCAGGTACGAATAATAACTGTGCGGGAGGCCCAACTCCTTGGAACACTTGGATAACTTGCGAGGAAGATACTTCTGCGTCAGATGGTGATTTCGCGGCAGATCATGGTTATAATTTTGAAGTGCCTGCCCGATCGATATCAGGATTGACGAAAGCTACTCCCTTAAAGGCAATGGGTCGTTTTAATCATGAAGCAGTGGCAGTTGATAGTCGAACTGGGATTGTTTACCAAACTGAAGATAGATTGGATGGACTAATTTATCGTTTTATTCCCGATCAGCCGAGTAAATTACATAAAGGGGGGAGACTTCAGGCTCTGGCAATTCGAGATATGCCAAGTGCTAGCACTTGCAATTGGCGGGTACTTGACCTGAATGTGTTTAAAGCTGAAACATGGTCTTGGTATAATCGTCTTTTCAAATCTCGATTGGAAGGAATAGCTTTGGGTGCGATGTTCGATATACGCTGGATTGATATCGATGAAGTTGAATCCCCAAAAGATGATTTGAGAAAGCAGGGTTTGTATAAAGGTGCTGCTGTTTTTGCTAGAGGCGAAGGTATGTTTTTTGATGGCCAAACAATATTTTTTGTTTGTACTTCTGGTGGACCAAACCGGAAAGGGCAAGTCTGGCGTTATATTCCGAGCAGGTATGAAGGGACTGCTGGTGAGGAAAAGGATCCCGCCAAATTGGAACTTTTTGTTGAACCGAACCAAAGCCGAATCCTTGATATGGGGGATAACATTACCATGTCTCCATGGGGAGATTTGGTTATTTGTGAGGATGGATCTGAAGATCAGCATTTGGTTGGGATTACCCCGAATGGAGAATTGTATCGGTTTGCAAGAAACGCTATGCCACAGAAATCTGAATTGGCAGGCTCTACTTTTTCTCCAGATGGGACAACACTTTTTGTTAATATTCAATCACCAGGTTTAACTTTGGCTATAACTGGGCCTTGGATGTCAAGATCTATTGTCTTCTAGTATTTTTAGGAGTTCGGTTTACGGATTTGGTCCACAGGTTTTTAACTTAGATTAGTTTTGTATCATACATCTGAGATTTTTTGAAATTTCCTTGCCTATATTATGTATAATGTGTATTCTGTTGCTTAATTCCGATGGATTTAAAGGGGATATCTTGTGTCAACGTTCCGCTCTATCTTGTCTTTCAACCTAAAGGAAGGTGTTACTACCGATGAATTTGAATCCTTTATAAATGATGAATATAAACCAGCTTACCTAACTGTGAAGGGTTTTCTTAACCTTGAATTATTAAAAAAACAGAGGAGCAAGATACTATTTTCGAACAACCTAGTCCAGATTATCTAATTATGGAATTTTGGGAGAGCTCTGAAAGCCATGGCCAGGTTTGGAAACAAGAAAGCATGGAGGCTGTTCGAACGACACTTGGTATCAGAGTTGTGAATGCTTAAACTAAGCTTCATGATGAGTATGGAAACCGTGTTGGTTCGTATCATAGCGTTGTTGTTCCGTAGGCGTTTTTTGTATGTAGTTGGTAAAAGTTGATCAAGGTTTTCTGGTATTTAGGTCGTACGTATGTAAGGAGATACAAATGGGAGTTGTGCTTTTTTCCTTCCCGATAAAAGAAGGAAAGTTAGATGCTTATAAGCAATGGGGAATCGAATTGTCTAGACGGACAGAAGAAATCGTTGATTTTAACCAGCGGTATGATCTGACTCGTCATGTTTCATGGCTTGCCTCAATGCCTGGTGGTACTTGTGGTATTGTTTTGTTAGAAGGGCCTGGTGCTGAAACGCTTAATCAGAAACTGGCAGAATCTGAACATCAATTCGATCGTTGGTTTCAGGAATGGATTGATGAAACTATTGATATCTCGCTTATTACGTTTCCTCAATTGAGTATTGAGTCGAATCATGAAGAAGCATCTGTCAATCATTTGAAGATTGATTTAGATGGTATGTCCGATGAGATTGCAAGCGCTTTGGTTGATCATTTGTCAGCCAATGAGTGAGTTTCGTTTTTGGAAGATTGATTGAGTCTTTGTCTTCTTCTATGCTAAAAGGTAATCATAAGTTCGTTTTTAGTTAGCCTATACAAAATTTTAGTCAGAGAACGAAATTCGAGATTCGAGTTAGGGTAGTGTTGGCTGATACTGTTATTCCTTTGGAATCTGAAGGTTGGTGCGTCCACAGGGCTATCGATTTGGGGGTACTCCATCAAATGAGAGAATTTCAAGCTACATGGATGTCCAGTGCACTTTCTAAGTCGTGTCGTTTATTGCGGGATTTGGATGAAAATCTGGGTAAAATGATAACTGCCGTTATTTGCCAATTCCACTCCTATTCCGGTGAAGTTAAAGTTACCCACCATGTTCTTTTGGTGTCCAGGACTATTAATCCAACCTCTAAGTGCGGTATAGCAAGGTTCTCTGGCGCTAAAGTTCCATGCCACGTTTTCTGCTGAAGATACCACACTAAAAGTAGCTCGAATCTGCTGAATACGCTCCTCGAATTTTTTATGTCCAATTGGAACAATTCCGGTTGCCATATCTTCACTATGTTTTCTTGCAACTTCTGATATTGTCGTCTTGAGGATTAGTGGGGCTAAACCTAGCGATACTCTATATTGGTTGACCAGTTTGTGTGTTTCTTCCTCTGCCCATAAGTAATTTGGAATTATATTGTTTGGTTTGTTGATTTTTTGTGTTATTCGTTTTTTAATTTTCTCTTGTCTTGTCATTTGGGCTTTTTGGAGTGTCTGACAGCCAAAAAGTAGGATAAGGGTTGATAGAGTGAATAAAGGGAATATTTGGAAAGCGAATACTTTCATTTTACTAAGTAACATGTTTACACTATGCTTCCTTCGATTTTGCCGAATTAGTTTTTTTTAAGTCTCTTGTTATGAGCTTATTAGGCTTATTTCTCCTGTTTTCAGAGTGTTTTTGTTTGTATTTAGAGTGACTGTTGTGAGCATAATAATGGGTGAAACAGAAAAAAATTTGATTCTTCTGAAAATATGTTGTTCCTGAAAGCTAATTATAGCACTATGGACAAATAGTGAATTTGATAGGCGCTGGATTATACAGCATTGTGACTTGAATTGATTTAATGTTTATGTGTTTTGAGACGAAAGTTGAAAATTTTGTCGATATTCTCAGTAGAAAGGTACAATCTTATGATTAATTTTCCCGCATCAACATTCACTTGGAAGAGCCACCCTTGGAAAGAGCATCCACAGTACAAGTATGCGGGAGGCTTCGTTGGCAGTCCTAATCAGGTCTATTATGTACGGTTTAATCTTGAATCAAGATGTACGATTGAAAATCTCGTAACAGGTGATTGTTTAGAAATCTTTTTAGGTGCACCTTGTCGGTCGGAATATACTATAGCTGATAGAAATTTGTTCCAGATCCCTAGTTCGGAGTGGCGAATGGCTTTTAGCCACGAACATCAAATACATATTTCGAATCGTCCCAGTGTTGAAGCTCCTACTGGAAAAGCTATTCTCTTGAAGGAGCTCCAGTTTGAATACAGGGTTGATATTAGAGAGTTTACTGGTGCCATAGAAATGGCGAATGTTGCTTCAATTATCGAGAGTACATTGGCAGGTGACTTTCTTAACGTTTGTACTAAATATAAGGATCAGAAAGATAATCTAGAGGTTACTGTTGAGTACCCAGTATGTGTTATAAATCTGAATCAAAAGGATAGTGAATTCCAGACTTGTACTGGACCCATCTTCCTTCCTGATTTGCGGACTTGGGATGGCAAGCAACTTGGACAAGGTTTTGTTGCTGATGCTGCAATTTCAAGTCTCGACTGGACAGAATTCATACTTCGGCGTGAAGTGGAAGCTGCTGTTCACGAACGCATTTGGTTAGATGCGGTACGTGGTCGTGATCGGTACGAACTACATGACCCTAAGAATCCTCCGCCTAAATATCCACCTTCTCGCCCAAAGCCTTTGGTTTTCAATGAGGTCTGGGAATTCAAAGCAGAGAATGTTATTTTGAAGGCTCCAAATGTGTGATCATACACCATGTGAATTTGCAATTGATATGTTTTTGTCTCACAAGTTTATTCGATGGCTAGGTGGGAAACGGCATTTGGGGCTATTGTTCTTTGATTAGGGTATTTGACAGTCTGGATTCGCCAGCTTTTTGGCTTTATTCGTAGGGTTTTATGGCGTAGTGATTAGATATAAGTTAGATTTCCTCCAGTTTCGCGGTGAATCAGATGCCATTAAGTTGTTCTGGATAAGCATTCATGCCTCAAAGAAACTTTATTGAATATGATAAACTATATTCTTTTCGGCTGACTCATAGCTTCCAAATACCAGTGCGAGTGTCTTTAGGTTGTCTGCGCCTGACGTATGAGGTTCAGAGCTAGTATTCAGGCATTCAACCCAGTGTCTTTGTATGTTTACTACGCTTTCCATGATTGCTCCTCCAAGTGAACTTCCCCATGAATAGTTTGTTGGAGGGACGTAGTGAGATGACAATTTCTTGTTTGATACAATATTAAGTTGATAATCTCTACGGATTTCCAGCGAACCGTGGCTTCCTTCAATTCGTATGGGTATTTGTATGAATTCGTCGTGCTCTACCTCTGATATATAGTTCATAGCCGCGACACTTGTTCCTTTTGGATGGTGGAGTAATACTGTAGCAGCATCTTCGCCTTGAATGTTAGGGTTGACTTGGTGAGTTTGAGCATATAAGCTTGAAACTTCACCCATGTAAAACCGAACTAAGTCGAAGATATGAGTTCCCATGTCGTAAAGCACTAGACGTTCCTCTGCGGCAAGGTATGGCTGGTTGGGGTAAACATTGTATCCTGTACGGAAAGAGATTTGTGCTAGGAATGGATCTCCAATCGTGCCTGAATTAATAATTTGCTTGGCTCTTTGAATGATGCCTTGCCAACGGAAGTTTTCGTGAACCATCAGGGTAACCCCAGCTAGTTGGCAGGTATTAACCATCGCTGTCGCGTCTTCTATTGTGGGCGCAAGTGGTTTCTGGCAAATGACATGTTTCTTATATCGAGCCGCCAATTCCACTAGGCATCGGTGTGAAGAAGGTGTTGTTACAATATCGACGAAGTCGAGATCTTCGTTTGCCAACATTTCTTCTGCTTTGTCATAAGCCTGGCGGGCCTTGAATTGAGTCTTTGCTGCTTCTGCTAGTTTTTTCTGTTGATCACAAACAGCTACCAAGTTAATTTCTTCGATAGCTTGCCATGCTGCAAGGTGATTTTGAGCGAAAAAACCGCAACCAATAACGCCTGCTTTCAATCTGCTTTTTCCTTTTTAAATGGTTAATTTTAGTTAAAGCATATCATTGGGGTGGTTGAGGATTTCATTTTAAATAAATCTGAGGCTGGTTTTAAGTTGATTTTATTCTGTCAAAAGCGATGTTATTTTGTCGAGAATAATTTTTTCCTTTTCGGATAATTCTTCAAACTTCTTTCTGGTATCTGAGATTCTTTTGCTTTGAAGAGTTGTTCATTTAAGCCAGTTTGGAAAACCGTTATCTATCTTTTTCTTGGGGTGATTATACGTATTGTTTCAGTTTTGGTCTCTTAATATTATTCGTTCTTTCTATGGTCTAGAAAACGGTAGAAGATATGGTATTAGTTTAACTTTTTGATCAAATTGGAGGTGGACTCTGAAATAGAGCGCTAGATATTTAGTTTAATTGTTCCATCGACTTGGGTCGATGCCTGTCGCTTCGGTCTTCATACCTTTCGGTTTGTGTTCTAGTCCCCAAACCCCACCGGTTGTATTAAGGCTTTGCAAAAATGGTTTGGCTTGTTCAGGTGCATTAGCGATTAATTTCGGATCCCATTCTTTCATAGGTTTAATTGGACCTGCCCAGGCGGGACGATAACCAAACTGAATGAGTTCTCTGGGAGAACTATCGGTATTTGGGTGTGTGGCGTGAAACAACATACTAGGGATAATAATTGCTGAACCTGCTTTGGCACATAGAGTGATTTCTTGTGGGTGGGACTTATAGCGTACATATGGACTAGCATGAGCGTGGAAGGAGATGTGACTTCGTGGGACCAGTCTGAGTGGTGCCCGTTCTGGGGTAAGATCGTCTAGATAATAGAGCACGCGTAATAGTCGTGGAGAACTACCTTCATAGTCGAAGATCGATGAACCATGAGGTTGGCCATCAGTGTGCATTGATATTCCAGGTGAACCGGGATGGGTTCTTTGAAAAAAACCTCGGGTAAATACGATGTCTGGCCCCATAAGTTCCGCCAGAAAATCAGTTACTGGCGGATGTCCAATCAGCTCAGCAACAGCATGGCTAATCCATTGGGGTTGTTCGTCGGAAGTTGTTTGGTATTCACTGTATGGTTTCGGAGACATACAAGCGTTGGTAAGCTCCTGTTTTAGCTCTGTGATGTGCTTAGAGCTTAGCACATTGGGTAGCATCACATAGCCTTCTACTTCGAAATGACGAATTCGCTGCGCTAGGGTGAACGATTCAAAGTCTGTTGGGTCTATGTTCATAAAGTCGATAACTTCGTCAGGGGAAATCTTGGGAATTGTGTTTTCTTTCATGTCTTTCTTTTTGATGTTAGCTGTGATCTGGTAGCAAAAGGGTTGATTTTATCTTGATTTGTTGTTCGTCTAACACTAACTCGATCCTAGTATATCCTCTTATATTTGTCAATTCAATTGGAAAATCCTTCGCTGGATTTTCTCTACTGGGCAAAGTAGCTGGTAGGTTTAGGGAATCTGATATTAGTTGATCAATGTTTTGACTTTATGTGGGGAATTGTTTAAAAAATGTCAGTTAGACTTTTTTAATTGGAGATAGTTGGATGTCTTTTTAGACATGCAGGTGTTGTTAGAGGAATTTGCCCTTGCAGGCTTTTTGGTCTGTCCATATAATTATTGAATAACCTGATATTACTTTTCTTAACTTAGATGAGGTTGCTAGGATATAAAGCAAGTTTGGCCAGAATTTTATGGATAGCCTCCTTAGAATGTTGATCTGATTAGCTTGAAGACTGCAGAATCCGAGCCTCGCGGACTTTTTTTGATTTTTAGTGATCTTGATTTTGGTAATGGAGAATGGGTATATAAATGAACGCAATTCAAGGCTTAGTGTAGGGTGATTGATCATGGACGTTGATTTCATAGGGATCAGATCTGTTCATTACATTGAGTCTGATCCAGGATTAGTATGGGTAAAGGATTCGGAAGTTTCCATCGGTCCGGATACAACGCTCGACTCGATGAGTATTCTAACACCTAATGTTGTGCGGTTGCCCGGAGATGGCTTTCGCATGTACTACACGGGACTTGGTCCCGGTCGTCCAATAAGTGTATCATGTGGCTATATTCTCAGTGCCATTTCGAACGATGGGCTGAATTGGTCGAAAGAGCCTGGTGTCAGGATTGATGTTCACGAACCTCACGCTACGCATCAAGTACTTTGTCCTGATGTAGTACCATTACCTGATGGGCGCTGGCGAATGTATTTTCAGGCAAGATCGGGTAATAAGTCGACAGTGATTCTCAGTGCTGTCTCGATGGATGGATTACAATGGGAACCAGAAGAAGGGGTTCGGGTAGCCAATTTGGGATGGTCGTTTGGCTCACCGAGGTGTATCTATGTGGGATCGTCTGAAAAACCGGAGGAGTTGGAATACAGATTGTACTTTCACCATTACTCTTATCCGATGCGGACGGGGCTTACTGCACGTAATCATATAATTAGTGCTATTTCTAGCGATGGGTTGCGTTTTGAGGTGGAACCGGGGATTCGTATTGCACAGGAGAGTGAGGAGCGTGAGTCGTACGCAGTTTACGCTCCAGAGATAATTCGCTTGGCAGATGGTAGCTATCGTATGTATTATTCGGGTTGGAGTGACGAGATTCGTGGTGGTATTTTTAGTGCTTCCTCTCTGGATGGGTTGAACTTTATCAAAGATGGCAGGCCGATTTTAGAACTTGATCGGTCTCTGGATTGCCGGATGGTTTCAGAACCTTGTGTTATTAATCTCGACGATGGTCGTTGTCGAATGTATTATGAGGCAGAAGATCAAGATGGTAAGCGACGGATCCTGAGTGCAACATCTGAATAATATCAAATTCTAATAATAAGGAGTATAGGAATATTATGAAAAATCATAGTCGTTATGTTGTTTTCGTTTCTCTAACCGGAGACCAGCAAATCAAATGTTACGACTTGGATCTCAACTCGGGAGCACTGGAGTTACAAGCAATTAGTGATGCCCATGGGCCGTCGGGGGCGCTTTATCTACACCCGTCTGGAAAGGTCGTGCTAGCGGCTCATGTTGAATCTACAACGTTGGCTAGTTTTAGTCTCAATGTAAACACGGGGCAGTTGACATTAATCAGTCAAGTGGATACTGGTATTGGCATTCCAGCTCATTTGATCACAGACCAAACGGGTCGTTTCCTTCTTACTGCTTATTATGGTGATGGTGGGGTTACTGTACATCAGTTAGGTGATGATGGTACGATTCAGGAACTGATACAGTATATTGATACTGGTGAAAAGGCTCATGCTATACATGCTGTAGAGGAGGATCGCTTCGTCTTTGTCCCACATGTTTGTCCAACTAATAAGACTTGTCAATTCCGTTTCGATAGTGAGTCTGGTTTGCTCTCGCCTAATGATCCTGCTGAACTTGAACCTCCTGATGATGAAACTGGACCTCGCCACATTTGTTTTCGTCCTCAGGGAGATGTTGCCTATATCGTCAATGAACAGGGGAATACGGTAACTGCCCATCATTACGAGGCGGGCAGTGGTACTCTTGAGATCTTTCAGAATATTTCGACTTTACCTTCAGATTATACTGGAGGCGGGGCCACCGCTCATGTGGAAGTACATCCGAATGGAAAGTGGGTTTATGCTACTAACCGTGGTCATGATAGTATTGTAGGGTTTAATATTGATCCTGTTGGAGAACTGAGTCCATTTGGTCATTTTTCAGTTCCAGCAAGTCCTCGATCGTTCAATATTGACCCTACAGGAAAATACTTGTATTGTGCTGGGGAAGGAGCCGATATCATGACTTCCTACGGTATTAATACGACAACAGGTAAATTAAGTGCATTGCAAGACTATGAAGTTGGTCAGAAACCGTTTTGGGTAATGGTGGAAGGCCTTGATTAGTTGCTTTGTCTGTGCGTGTAAATTGGGAAACGGATTATTTTAGCTAGGTTCCTTATGTGACTGTTGT
>JACLAC010024460.1_pt1 | contig 10525 bp, 10 predicted proteins | sample 8027881 | NCBI WGS metagenome assembly JACLAC01 (sample SAMN15725517, study PRJNA655200) | protist metagenome | isolation source: fluorescence activated cell sorting (FACS) single amplified genomes of... | place: Spain: Blaines Bay Microbial Observatory, Mediterranean Sea | collected 2016-01-19 | reverse complement strand
ATGATTTGGAAATTTTTCATCAAGGGCTAAGGAATTTTTTTTGGTTGCTCGCAACAGACTTTCCTTCGTGTGAAGGTTCATCCGAGGGCTGCCGATGAAGCCCGCAACAAACAAGTTAGCCGGCTTTTCATACAGTTCGATGGGCGGTCCAACTTGCTGTACTTGACCTTTATACATAACTGCTATCCGATTCCCCATCGTCATTGCTTCCACCTGGTCATGCGTTACGTAGACGGTAGTCGTCCCGAGTTGACGTTGCATATGAGTAATTTCACTTCGCATTTGCACCCTTAACTCGGCATCAAGATTTGAAAGTGGTTCATCAAACAAAAAGGCTGACGGCTGGCGAATCATAGCTCTCCCAAGGGCAACACGCTGTGCTTGCCCCCCAGAAAGCTGCTTTGGTTTGCGATCAAGCAACTCATGCAAACCCAACATATCTGCAACACGACTTACTTCGCTACTCACCCTATGGCCAGCTGTTTTTCGAATTTGTAAGCCAAAAGCTAGATTTTCCCGAACGGTCATGTTTGGAAAGAGAGCGTATGATTGAAAAACCATTGAAATATTTCGCTCTCCAGGAGTCAGATCGTTAGCCCGTTTCCCTCCGATCAGGAGATCTCCTTGAGTAACATCCTCTAGCCCAGCGATCATTCGCAAGGTTGTTGACTTGGCACAGCCTGATGGCCCCACGAGGACCATGAACTCCCCTTCATCAACTTGAAGGTTAAGATTGCGAATCACCTCGACAGAACCCGGATAGCTTTTGGATACATCAATGAAACTTATTTCGCTCATCCATTCTCTCCAAAACTAGCGAACAAATTTCTGAACTGACACCATTTCATTAGCTTACGAGGGGTTTCATTACTAAAAAGCGCTCTCAATTTGTTGCCTAGCCCTGTTTAGGAAAGAATTCGTAACATGAAAATCATTGGATATTCCATATGGTAGGTTTTCCCTGTGAACAAATTCCTTGAGGTTCATCATCGTCGAATTCACCTCTTGCCAACTTAAACCCATCGATTCAGGGCGAATGTCCAAGCCTAATTGGACCAAAGCTTCTAACAGCACTTCAGTTCGTTGCTGGTGCATCATGGACCCCAAAATCAATCCCAAGCATACAGCCCAGCCATGAAGAAATTTTTTACCCGTCTGGGCTTCCAGGGCATAGAAAATAAAATGTTCCACCCCCTCGATGTGTCTTGGATTCCAACCTGCTGCATGGTACGAAGCCCCACCCCACTTGAGAGCATCCACCATGATTTCAATTCCTCGTGGAGTTAGATTTTTGATCTCTGTAATGGTATTCAAAGCCATCTCTGCCTTTCTGATTGAAATTTGGGCTAGACTGTCGTCATAGGGCCAGCATTTTTCGCATTTGCCCTGACGATTTGCATAACTCCAATCCATCACACCAGTAAAGAAACAGAAAACATCCCCGATTCCGCCAACATTGAGGAGTCTGGGAGCCGCTTCAATGATTCCATAGTCGATGTAAATTGACTGGGGAATTGCCCAACCCACATAGCGTACAATGCTATTTTCTCGTACCCCCGCACGGTGCCCAAAAACCGCATCTACTGAAAGAGAAGTAGGAAATTGAACCAGTGGTTTATTAAGGCGCCAGGAGAAATACTTTGCTACGTCAATTGATTGTCCTCCACCGAGGCCCACTACAGACGAAAGGTGTTCAAACTTCGGAAGTTCTGATTCCAAGTACCTACGTTCCAAGGAACTGACCAAGTAAACTTCAACCTCATTTGGGAGTTCATTCTTAAAAAGCGGCCACAGATCCTCCATCGTGACTACAAGGACCTTTGGCATCACAAAACCAGCTACATCTGACAAAAGATTACGCCCAAAGATGATTGGGAAATGAGAGATGTTTTTTTCTTGAAAAGGCATCTTTGGTTTATCCTTTCACGGCGCCGAGGGTAATACCCTTGACAATATGTTTTTGTGCAACAACAGCGAAGAGAAGCATGGGTATAATGGCGATGATTGATGCTGCAGTCATTGCCCCCCAATCCAGTGCCGCATATCCACGAAAACTTGTGACTCCGAGTGTAACCGTTTGAGCATTCGAAAAGGTCAAACCAAGAGCTATCGCAAGTTCGTTCCAGATCCAGATTGCGTTCAAAATCGCCGTTGCTACCAGTCCTGGTAAAGTACATGGAATATAAATGCGTGTGAGAATTTGCCAATGAGAACAGCCCTCAATCCGCGCAGCTTCATCGATAGCAGGGTTGATTTCTTTAAAAAATGAACTGAGTAGCCAAATTGAAAGCGGCAAAACATGAACTTGGTACATCAGCGCCAAACCAAGATGGGTATCGTAGAGGCCTGTCCATTGATATAAAGAAAACATTGGCAAGACAAACAAAAATTCAGGCAGCATGTAAGCTAGGATTAACCAAATACCTACTAGTTTTTTTCCCTTCATACTAAGCCGTACAAGCGCATAAGCCATGGGTAGCGCTATCGCCAAAGAAAGGGCAATCCCAATCAAGGTGATGATGATTGAGTTGAAAAATGTGTCCTTAAACGTGTCGTGATTCCAAAGCTTGAGATAACTCGATGTCACCGGTTCGAAGAGCCAAAGAGGGGGGTTAGCAAGACTGTCTCGTTTAGATTTCAGTGAGACTGTCAAAACCCAGTAAACTGGAAACAAACTCAACAAAATCATGCCTACCGTAAATAGGTAGGCCCATATTTTCTGGAAATTAGCCCAGCCAGTCTGCCGCAACATTAGGTAGACTCCACTTTTCTCTGCAAGGACTGGAGTGCTAATGAAATCAATAAGATCAGTAATGAAAACAGGATCATTGTCGCCATCGCCTTACCAATTTGCTGATAGCTGTATGCAGTTCGATAAACAAAGGTTTGGACAACTTCGGTCGCCAAACCTGGACCACCTCCCGTGGTGCCAAAGACAATGTCAAAGACTTTCAAAGTATCGATAGTGCGAATTATCACAACCGTCAACAGCAATGGCTGTAGCATTGGGAAACTAATCTTCCAAAAAATCATAAACTCACTAGCCCCTTCTACCCTCGCAGCTTCAAGTGGATCATTTGGCAAACCCCGCAATCCCGCTAACATGATCACGAAGACAAAAGCAGTTTGCCACCAAACATCAACAGCAACAATTGATAACATTGCCGTTTTTGCAGCCCCATAAAACGCTGAGGGCCCCATCCCAAATAAACGAATTAGATGGTTAATGATGCCTAAAAATGGGTCAAACATGACTTTTGACATTAACGCAACAACGATCCCCGAAACCATCAGCGGCATCATCAAAACTGCACGTATCAGCTCTGTTGATACTTTCAATTTATCAACTTGAACCGCCAAATAGAATCCCAGAGCAATTTCGATAACAGTGGCTGAAAAACTAAAAGTGATGGTGTTGACAATGACTGTCCAAAACTCGGAATCTGACAATAAGCCAAGGTAGTTTTCAAATCCGATAAAGTCGAATTGGTTTCCCCAGTTCCAATTGGTCATTGAAACGATTAGTCCGAAACTAACTGGATACACCGAAGTGAAAGTCAACGTGAGTAGGCAGGGTAAAATAAACCAAAAGGCAGAAAGGCTGCCAACGGCTTTGAGAGCCTTGGCCATTAATGATCTTTGGGGAAAGTGGGTAGGCTGCCTGGCTGCGCTTAGCAACCAGGCACTTGGGTATTTATTTCGTAGCCATTTCCATGAAGTCAGCTTGTGCTGCTGCTCCTGCTGCTGAGGGACTTTCACCACCGTAAATAGCTTGAATCACATCAACTATACGCAAGGCGAATTCGCTCCAACCCGCTCTTTGCACTACTGAAGTTTGTGAATTTGGCATTGCCGCAAAAACCGCATCTACATAGCTCTTTGCGATAACCTGCTGGATCAGAGAGCGGGCTAGGAGATTTTGGTTGAGCTCCAAATGCGTGAATTTCGATGAAGTCTATTTCTGCGATCGACTGACAGATTTCAGCCTCCTGTAACCAATATTCCCAGCAACGAAAGACCAGTGGAACTTCAATCGCAGGTTCCATGCTTGTGACTGAATCCAACTGAAGAACCTTTGTTGCAGAGTGCCCTCCGGTAAGCCCTGAGAAGTGAATTCTTAGGTCTCCATCAGGTTGTTCTTCTACCACCATTGCTGACAAGACAGGATCTTCACCCTCATAGTAGTAGGTTAACTTTCCACGTTTCTTTACCATAAAAGCCATTTTCATTCCTCCTTAATTGTTAGGTTTGTTCAGCAGACTCAGGATTTTGATGAAGCAGATCTAATGAAATATCAATTACCAAATAAGCTTTATGTGGCTGGTCTAGCCTTTGGCGTCCAACCCAACATTCGTTCAGCCTTGGTCATGCACATAATTTTTTGCTCATAGTCTCCACTGATCATGAAAACCTGAAAACCTGCCTTCAGTTCAAGTGCTGCCAGCATTGCAGAGGCAACATCTTCATCAGTTGTCGCTATTGTAGTAACTCCTTGTTGGGTCTCGCTCAGCCACTTTTCTTTCAAGGTAGGATGACAGAGACGCAGAGCATTAGTATGCATTCCCCATCTTCGCCAGGCATTGCGGCAAATTTCCTCTCCAAGCCACTTCGTGAAACCATAAAGCGCTGTTTCATCTGGTGGGATTTCCTCATCTTGAAAGTAGCGCTTCCGGAGATCCGCATAGACCGACATACTGCTGCAATATACAGCTTGTTGAATCCCTGCTGCCTGAGCGCTTCTCATCAAGAAATGTAGACCCTTGACATTCACATCGTACGCAGAGTCAACCCCTTGCCAGGTGTCCCAGTCTTCGCTACCCATTGCCAGATAAATCAAAGCATCCATCCCCTCAACGGCTTTTTCTAGACCAAAAGGATCTGTTAGTTCTCCTTGAAGAAATTCCAATGACTGATCCACTGGGGGATTTCGATCATAGACTCGTAGCTCATGCTGCTTTTTGAGAAAGGGGATCACTAGGGCTGCTACCCTTCCACTGCCCCCCGCAAGAAGAACTTTCATTCGATTTCCATAAAGCAAGTAAAGTTAATAACTTCAACCCTTTAAAGCACCTGTCGTGATGCCATCCTGAATCTGCTTTTGAAACGTTATATATACAATTAATGTAGGCACCATAATGATTGTTAACGCTGCAAACAGAGCGCTCCAGTCATTCTCATAGAATTGCTTGAACAGCATGAATGCCAGACCTTGAGAGAGCACGTACTTACTCTCATCACTGATCAATACCAGGGGCAAAACATACTGGTTCCACATCCCCAAAAAGTTGAAAATGCCCATGCTGATCAATCCAGGTGACGCCATTGGTAGCATCACCTTGAAGAACACCTGATAGGGATTAGCACCATCCATAATCGCTGATTCTTCTATTTCAGTCGGGAGAGTTTTGAAGAAGCCTGTCAGAAAGAAAATGGTGAAGGGAAGAGAATAGGCGATGTAGACTAGAATCAATCCATGGAAGGTGTTGAGCATCTTTAATTGATTTACCAAGTTAAAGAGCGGCACTAGGGCTAGAAACACAGGGAATAGCATTCCAGAAAGAAACATGTAGAAGAGGAAACGCCTCCCAACAAATTCAAATCGTGCCAAAACATAAGCTGCCATCGCAGAGATAATTAATGTCAACAGCAGAGCAGGCACAACCACAATCAGAGTATTCAATAGATAATCTCCCACATGAGCTTTTGTCCAGGCTCTCGCGAAGTTATCCCACTGCAGTTCCACGGGTGGGGCCCATGGGCTGAAGAACAATTCCTGATCGGTCTTAAACGAACTATAGATCATCCAGATCATTGGAAAGATCACGGTTACTGCCCAACCAATCAGAACCGTTTGTGTGGATACCGCAGACCAGCGGCTCACTTGGTACATGCGAACTCCTACCTAGAATTCAATCGTCTCTCGACGCGTCACACGGAAAATCAGTAATGTCAGAACGATTACAATGACAAAGTAAACCATCGCAATACTAGTGGCATATCCAAAACGACTATGTAAGAACGCGTGTTCGTATAAGAGCGTGGCCAGCACATCTGTCGACCGATCAGGTCCTCCCTGAGTCATCGTGAAGGTAATGCCAAACATGTCCATCGCGATGACAGTGATGAAAACGAGCGAAGATCGAGTGTTTTCCCAAAGTAAGGGAAATGTGATTCGAAAAAAGGTTGATCCTCTACCAGCCCCATCGAGCGCTGCCGCTTCATAAAGTGATTTTGGGATAGAGAGCATGCCCGCCATGAGAATCACCATAAAGAATCCTGCCGACTGCCAAACCGTTACAGCCACAATCGACCAGAGGGCTGTATCTGGATCCCCGAGCCAAATCGGTGGCCTCTCAATGCCAACTGCTTTGAGCAATGAACTAAAAATGCCGATGGTTGGATGATAAACGAAACTCCAAAGAATCCCGATCGCTACCACAGACATCACTTGTGGAAAGAAGAAAGTAACCCGATAAAAATTACTGAACCGGACCTTTTGAGAAATCATAAAGGCCATGAACAAAGCAAAACCAAGAGTTATAATTGGCAAAAAAACAAGATAAATCAGATTGTTGGAGAGTGCATTCCAGAATTGATCATCACCAAGCATTTTTTCAAAGTTGTCGAGACCCACAAATCTCGGAGACTTTCGGAGGCCTTTCCATTTTGTGAAGGCCACATACATTGCCTGCGCGTAGGGGTAAATGACGAAAAGGCTGTATAGAATGAGGGCAGGAGCAAGGAATGGAATTATAATCCTGTACTTGTGGCGGCGCATACCAAAGTTTGATGGAACTGAGGGAGCAGGGGGCTTACAATTTAAGCAGCCCCGTGGTAGATTCAAAAATGTTTTAAATCTACCCCTGGAAGGAAGGAAGGAAGCCTTTACAATTAGGCTCGTTTAAATTTGACGATATCAGGATCTTCACGAACTTCGTCGGAAGCCTCCTGAACTCTCTCGATGAATTCCTCTGCGCTTGCACGACCTGTCAGCAAAGCACCCATGCTATCCTTGACTTCGCTGTAGATGTCAGAATACCAGCCTGGGAAAGATGGTCTATCTAGGATATTTGGCCCTGCATTCTCCACTGCGGTGAGAGCAGAGGTCATCGCAGAACTCAAGTCCACACCCTCTGCTCCACCAACCACTGGCATAATCGAACCAACATTCTGGGCAAACCACTTTGCAGATTCTTTGCTCAGCAAGCAGCGTAAAAACTCCATGCCTGCAACTGGATTTTTCCCATTTGAAAAGACCATGAATGGCTCACCGGAACTCGCATCAATCCAGCTTAATTTGGAAGCATCGTCAGATGGTACTGGCTTGATGACCATGTCGAATCCACCCGGGGTGATGCTGCGCATCTCATTTTCTAGCCAGGTTCCACATGGAATGAAGGCCGCTTTCTTCTGCAGCCACTCAGCCTGAGATTCTGTATGGGTCAATCCAGGAGTACCTTCCATAATGTAGCCGTTGTCATGCAAGGCCCTCATCATGTTCAGTGCTTGTAGCATCGCAGGATGCTCCCAAGCGCCAGGAACCAAGTTATCAACATCTTTCCAAATCTGTGGCCCACCAATTTTGGAGACCATTGGCTCTAAGAGACCAAAGAGCATATATTGAGGATATTTCCCTTGATAGGTCCAAGGTGCAATGCCCGATGACTTGATGGTGTCACAAAGTGAGAGCATTCCGTCCCAAGTGGTTGGGTAATTCCAGCCCTTCTCATCAAAGAGAGACTTGCTATGCCACACTCCAAAGACTGTAAAAGCAATGTTCACGTAGCGCTGTACGCCGTCGAAAAGACCAGAAGTTTGTGAACCAGGAAACAAGGTCTCCCCAAATGTTTTACCTGGAGTATCAAGAGCTGGTGCTGACATCAGGGGCCCAAGATCCATGATTTCACCTTCACCAACCAGGGCTCCTGTGTCCAGATTACCAGCACCACTGTTGTCAATTACGTCTGGTGGATTCCCTGCGATGATTCTGGGCCGTAAGCGTTCACCAACTCTCTGTATTCCTTCCACCGACATGCTGCTGCCTGGGTGAACTTCTGCAAAAATTTCTGCAGCGTATTCAATATAAGCGTGACCGAATCCACCACTGAAGAAAACGCCCTCAGCCTGGGTGTTCGCTGCCAAACCCAATGGATTCGCTGCGCCTGAAGCTACCTTAACACCTGTTTTGGCAAGTGAAATCTGAGGCAATACCGAACTGAGACCAATACCCAGACCAGCTGCACCCGTGTATTCAATAAAGCGTCTTCGTGAAATTCCCGATTTTTTCATGTGAGCTCCAATGAACAGATGAGGCGAAAAAATCCCTCTTTGAAATCGTATTTGCTCAAAGACCGTGATTGTGCCCTTGAGAACCTCAATCGCAGGCGCGAAGTTACAACAACTCGATTCATCAGACAACTTTTTTTTGGAGGGCCAGAAGTTGCTACGGTTATTTTAGGTTTTCTTTTCTTAACTATTTGTGGCTTTCACTCAATCAAAGAAATGCCTTTCTGATATTTTCAAAAATTCTCAAACCAGCTCCCTAAATTCATATTTGAGTTCCCCATTCATGGATAAAAAACCCGTATTTCCCATTATTTTTGGAATCCCAGGCTTGGAGATTGAAAAAGAACGGGCTGATTTTTTTCAGAAAGTCTCCCCCTTTGGCTTTATTCTATTTGCAAGAAATCTGAAGGAACCAAAGCAAATCATGCGGTTGGTTCAACAATTTCACGAAGTTTGTGATCGTGAAGATCTTGCCATCTTGATTGATGAGGAAGGGGGGCGGGTTCAGAGATTGCCCCAGCCCAATTGGAAGCGTTATCCTTCCGCAAGATCACTCGTGGAAGATGGGGGAACCGAGGAGAAAATCCAACAAAGGATTCACCAAAATTATTGGCAACTTGGCAAAGGGCTCAAAGAGTTGGGCATTACGGTGGATGCTGCTCCTGTAGCCGATCTACTAATACCCGACGCACATGATGTAATTGGGGATCGCGCTTTTGCTTCAGATCCGCAGGATGTCGCAGCATTTGCTAGAGCCTGCGCTAACGGGCTCGGTGAGGCGGGAGTAATTCCAACGGTCAAGCACCTGCCAGGCTATGGCCGAGCTGCTGTAGATCCTCACGAAGAACTGCCGATTGTTCGAGAGACCGAGGATTTTTTGAAAAAGTCAGATTTTCTTCCTTTTCAGATGCTAGCTGACCTTCCATGGGGCATGACCAGTCACTTGCTATTCCCTGAACTCGATGACAAATGGCCGGCCACACTCTCTAAAAAAATCATCAGCGACATCATTCGTGATTGGATTGGTTTTAAAGGAGTGCTGGTCACAGATTGCCTGTTCATGAAGGCACTCTCCGGAACGATGCCCGAGAGAATTCAACGCTGCCTTGAGGTGGGTTGTGATCTTGCCCTGCATAGTCACGGAGAGCTAGCGGACTTGGAAAAAGCAGTGGTCGGAATGCAGCCAATCTCAGATCTTTCTTGGGAACGTTGGGAGAAATCTTTAGATTGGGTCAACGAAAAAACAAACTCTTGAGTCAAGTTTCAAAAAATGGTTTTTCAACTAACCATTCTTGTATTGATAGGCCTGGTTAAGTCTGCTTCTTAAATCAGCGATGAATCCGTCACTGATGCTTACATCGTGAGCAATGGAATGCCAGAGGCCAACTTCGTTTACATAGCTTCGCAAAAGCTTGAGTCCCTCCACTAATTGATCCCAGGTCAGCCCCATCGCTTCTGGCCTGATGTCCAATCCAATACTTGAGATGGTATCCAGCATCTCTTCTGCCCCATCCTCATGAAGCATAGATCCCACGATGACTCCTAGTCCAACTGGCTGACCGTGTAGGAATTTCTGACCTGTCATTTTCTCAAGCGTGTAAAACAGAAAGTGATCAGTGCCCTCAATATGGCGTGGGCACCAACCAGCACCATGATAGCTCGTCCCCCATTTTAAACCATCGACGAGAACCTCAATTCCCCGATCATTCATGGCTCGGATATTATCAACATTCTCGACGATTCCTCGAACCTTTCTCATTGACTGCTGGGCCAAACCCTCATCATAGCGCCATTTCTCTTCAATCTTTCCCTCGCGTTCCGCGTATAGCCAATCCAGCACTCCTGTATGGAAACAGAGGATATCACCAATCCCTGACCAATTTAGATGAGCTGGGCAATTAGCTAGCACGTCATAATCAATATACACTGTCTCTGGAACTGCCCACCCACGGTAAACGACTTTCCCATCAATTCGAATCCCAGAGCGCTGGCCATAGACCGCATTCACAGAAAGCGCTGTAGGAGCCTGGAACAACGGAAGGTTTTTGCGCCAGCTGAAGTATTTTGCCACATCCAGGGCCTGTCCACCGCCGAGACCCACAATCGCACGGATCTCTCCAAGATTTTCAGCTTCTTTGTTGAGATCATCCTGCTCGATCGATCCACAAAAGTAAGTTTGGCACTCTGCTCCCTCAAAATGATGTCTAAACATTTGCCATAAATCTTCCATTGTAACCAC